>JXWR01002368.1_pt1 | contig 16141 bp, 10 predicted proteins | sample 315541 | NCBI WGS metagenome assembly JXWR01 (sample SAMN03273951, study PRJNA271842) | soil metagenome | isolation source: rice field ambient CO2 | place: India: CRRI Experimental farm Cuttack,Odisha-753006 | collected 2013-12-17
GGGAAATTTTTTTTTTTTTTTTAATTGAATCAATTAATATGTTTAATATTTGACCAACTTGACCCGATGATCATCGCCTGTACTAATTATTGCTGCTCTGGCTGCTGCTACTGCTAGTACTACTATAGCATAGTACATACACCAAATGTCCCACTTGCTGAGCACTACGTTAGCTTAAAGTACCTACTGTTCACTTGCTAGTCTCTGTTCAATCAATTGTCGCTTTATCATATTTGGGAGGCACTGTTTTAGCTGCGCCGACATGAAATCCACTGGCTGGTGGTGGCTAACTGATTGTTCAATTTGCAACTTTTTTGTCTCATATACAGTATTGCACGCAGCGAAACAATGACTGCTAGTGATTATTTACTACAGCGCACTTTAGACCCATTTTCCAGCCGGAATAGCATTCCGCTAGCCGCCGTTTTCAACAAGAGTAATAATGGTAGCAACAGCAGCGTCGGCGGTAATGGAATATTCAGTAGACTAATTTCCTACGATTCGTTGAACCTAGCCTACGACATCAACCGCATCGCTGTTGAAAAGTCAAGCACCCAAGCCAACACCGCATCGCTAAATAGTCATTTGTCAATTCTCGAATTTCACTTACAAACACAATTCAAAATCTTCCCATCACAGTGCCATTTTGCAGCGGTGAATTGCTTGGATTTGGAAAAGATTGATTATGAATACTTGATATCGGGGTCGAACGACGGAAAGATCAAGTTGTGGAATGTCAATCAGGTGGAGGTGAATGACGAGGCTGCGCATCATCATCATCATCAGCAGCAGCAGCAGCAGCAGCAGCAGCAACTTGATACGGATTCAGCCAGTGGCTATATTGGCACGGGAAATAAAACCAATCGGAATCACATTGCCCAGATTGGTGAAATTTGGTCCCAGTTTCCTGATGATGATGATCTCAGCACCAACAACCACACGGCTGGTAATACTAACAGCAGTGGCAATGCCCTAGGCAACACTTGGCGAGGTCACAACTATGGCATCTCGTCAGTAAAATGGTGGCCGTTTGATACTGGGATGTTTATCTCTTCATCATTTGACAAAACCATCAAGTTATGGGATACGGAAAACTTGAAATTGATTTACACATTCAATAATGACAAGATTATGCCTACTTCAATACCGGAAATTTACACCACTACTAGGGGGGCTTCCGCCCCCTTGGCTAGCGCTAGCAATTATGGCAACAGCAAGATGTTTGGGCAAATTTATAGTACCGATTTCACCCCAACTTTGCAGCACGCGCTTCTTGCTATTGCGAGCCAGGGAACGAGTTTTGTGAAATTGCTAGACTTGAGATCAATGACGTTGTCAAGCTACTTGTTTGGCCACCACGACCCGAGTGTAACCAGTGTTTCATGGAATCCGATTTTTGCTAACGTGCTAGCTACCGGCAGCAACGACGGAGAGGTGAACGTCTGGGATATTAGGAGAAGCGATAGTTGCTTGTATTCTTTGAATATGTACGATCTGAAAAATTGGGATAACACGAAAAAGCCAAAAAGCGCGACATATCACAATGGTGGTAGCCGTAGCAGCAGCAGCACCAGCAGCAGCACCAGCAGCAGCTATGGCAAAGCGCACCATAATAGGGCGGTGAATGGCTTATGCTGGCTTAATAATGGTGCCGAGTTGGTGTCAGTGGGGCTAGATAATTGTGTGAAGCTATGGGACTTGCAAAATTTTGAAATGACAAATATTGTGGGAAACAAAATCATGACTAAGGACGCGAGAATAAACCAGTTGAAAAGACAGCGGAAGTTGAATAGGAAGAGAAGAAAACTAGGTGGCGCTGGCGCCCGGGCGGATAGCAGTGGAAATGGTGACGGTGAGGAAGGAGAAAAAGAAGAAGAAGAAGAGGAAGAAGAAGATATTAATAACCCAACTATTAGAAACAATTTCTTGCAAACTATTAATCCAATAGTCAGCGGCACTAATGATGGTGTGCTGGGGCAGTATTTGGTGTATCCATCCAACAAGATTTCAATCTTTGATCTCAGTGAGTATGGCGGTGCCAGGACCAGTGCCAATAGCAACAGCAAAACATCTCGACCACGACAACGAGGCACCTTATTCAAAACCCTAAAGAGAACAGACCTACACAACCAGGTCCAGCTAGAAGAGCGGGCCTGCTGTATAGTTGAGAAAAAACTGGCCAACGCAAGTTCCAGCAACAGCAGCAGTACTGTTTTTTTTACTGGTACGTCGAATGGGAGGATTGACACCTGGGGCCCTTCGTTTTCTGGGGTGCTTGATCAAGCAGTTGACGGTGATGATGATTATAGTGATGATGAGGATGACGGTGGTGGTGGTGGTATAGGTAGGGGAAAAAAGGGGGAGTATTTTAACGGAATTTATATTCCAAAGACTTAGAGTTTGAATTTCGTTGTTATTAAAATGGTAGTAGTAGTATTATGATGGTTAGTATTGTTATTATAATGGTGGTGGCCAAACTCTGGCTATGAATTATATAACCCTTAATTTTCGGTTGGATGTCCGTTGGAGAACTCCAATATTCCAAAAACCCAATAAATGAACTAAACAGTCTGAAAGGCACCACTGTACTACACGGTTATTCCAAGCACTAAATACTAAATACTAGATATAAAACCTGCTTTACTCCAATACATAAAACACAAAGCATACAAAAAAAAAGCGTATAATCTTTTGCTCTCCCTTCACGTGGAAGTTGACTCCACTATAGCTTTGGCTTCCAAACCGGTACCATAAACATCCCCACTAGCCAACTTCGCCCTCTGAGCTTTCAACTCCCTAATCAACACATCAACATTACTAATCTTCGACAACAGAGCAATCAAATTATCAATCACTTCGATTCGCAACTGATTCAAATGATAATTTTTCTGCGTTGCGAAATCAATTGGATCCAAAGCATCATCGTTGTTGTTGTTGTTGTTGCCGCCGCCATTTGAAGCAGTGTCATTATTGTTTAATAGATACATGTCCAAGATGGCTGGAATCTCATTGACCAAATAACTAACAGAAAACTGCTGAGTAGCGATGGATCGTAACAAGACGAGTGCATTCGTTGGAGTCAAGTTGTTGATTTTCGAAATGGTCAAGTTTTGTTTAACTGAGTGGAACGGTGTTTCGAATGTTGTCCATTGCGCGTATATTGGGAGATGGTGGTTAGTTAGCAGGACGTTGGATAGCGTCAAGTTGTACGGTTCGAGGACAGAGGGGTTGAGCTTGGATAATAGTAGGACCAAGTGGTTGGGCAACTGGGCTGGGTTGTTTCTTGTTAGCAAGTCATTGCTTATGATGGCATGTTGCAGTTTTTGGTTGAAGGTGTTGAAATCCAGGGGCGAGTAGTATGAAAAATTGGTCAAAAAGACAGTTAGTTCATTGATGCTGTAAGAATCAACGGCAGTAGCGTAAAGTTGAAACAAATGGCTTATTTGACTGTTAAGTTTGGTAATAAAGTATTGCTTATCGAAGTTCGTCTCAGAATTGCTGATATGCTCAAAGAGGGTATTGTCAAAGATAACAGCATGTAAATTGATCAACTTGTTCAAGTAGAAAAAATCGTCATTTTGCAAGAAATCCTTCTTGTTTGCAAAAAGATACAAGTTGTCAAACACCATTTTATTAGCAATGACAGTGTTTGGCACTTCGGTAAACAACTTGATAGCCAAGTCTACTAGTCTAGTAATTAGCACAGAATCACCAGACGACTTCATGTCAAATAATGTGCGCACGTTTGCTTCGGTGAAGATTTTGTAAAAAATGGAAGAGTCTTGCTTGGTGAGGGATACAACGTGGCCAAAGAACTTTTCAATAGCACTGGTGACATTGATATCAGTAGCGGTCAAGGCAAATATTTGGAATATTGACGCCACGAGGTCCTGGTGGGTTTTGCGGAGTTCTACCAAGCTGGAACGGGCAATAATGTCAATGGCAAGTTTTTGGATTTGTGGGTTGGAGTCCGGTTGAAGACATAGTTGAAAAAGGCTGTCGAATGAGTAAGTTTGCGGTTCAAGGTTGTTGAATATTTCCGTGATTTGGGTAAGAGACAACTGGTGCAATACTGTAGCAAGCAACTCAATCAAGATGGAGTGAGGGTCATTGACGGAGGGTGCTTGCGGGTGGTTGATGATGAAGAACAAGAGCTGGACAATCTTGAGGATGTTTGGGTTGAGGCTGTCGATGACTGAGGGAGAGTTTCCGGCAGAAGAAGCCGAAGTGACCATAACAGTATCCAGATCAAGGGTGATCAAGGCAGGCTCGAACTTGATTCTGAGAACAAAAGTGTCGAGGAGACGATCATTGACCTGGGGAGGGGCGGCGCTGGCGGACAACGCGGCAGCTATTGAGGAAATGTGGTCGATGACAAGTAGATCAGAGGCCATTGCTGGGTATTGGTGGTAGCCTGGGAGTATAATTGCGATATTGAATAGTGTGTTCAAGTTGCGCGGGCTGTATAACATAGATCATTCTGGGGGTTTCGCTGTGTGTCTAATGGTTTATTAGCGAGCAATGGCGATGGCGATGAGGAGTCAGAGAGAGCTCCTCTGGGAGGTGTGTGACCCTGCCGTGCTAACAAATGCTGCAAACCATAGACACACGACGATATACACAACTACAATATGATACACTGATACCCTTACTGCTATGTTATACCACACTCAAACAACACAACACAACACAACACAGCACAACTATGGCCACATACCCATATCTCCTCTCACGGTACGTACTCCCTTGTCCTACTACCCATGTCTAACACCGTTACTAACCGTTGTCCCTCCCAGCACCCTCGACCCAGTGTTTGCAGTGTTCATCGGCACCAGCGCCTACTACACATTTGAGCAACGAGTGGGCAGACAGCCAGGACACACCTTGAACGAGCTTGTGGCCAAGCGATACCGCCAGTGGTCTCAGGGCAGTGGCGCTGCTAGTCCTGCTGAGAAATGAAGTAATGCCGATGATACCGTGTGATGATCCTCTGTAGCGATAGTTGGTGTGATGATGATGATTTATACTGGTGAAACCTGTGTATAGACAATGATGACTTTATTGCTGCGATGCTTTGATGCTCTAATACATATTCTGCCTTTGGACTCTCCGTAAACTACAGCCTGTGTGGTGTAGTGAAGTGCACTATCCCCGAGTGTATGGCACACACTCTGGACAGAGAAGACTCCATCCATGTAGCCGATGCCCGCGACTTTTGTTTTTTCCTGATCGGCTCAATCAATCAATTAATCACTTTACATTATCACAAGATACAATGCGGAGACTCCACGCCTCCTCTTCTTTCTCTTCTTCTCCCTGGCGCTCAACTCACCTCCTCCACGCTATACAATTCTCAGCACTTCATCCCCCCCAAATGAAAGCAGCCATATCAACGTCTCTCCTCTGATACCACCCGCAATGGCCGCCTTCTCCTCGCTCTTCCCGCAAACCCGCGTATCCCAGCTAGACGCCGTTGTCCTTGATCAAGAACTCTACGACTTGCTCCTCAACCAGGTCCTCGCCCTCTTCTCCCAGTACAACCAATCGTTCAAAGCTCGCTACATTAACGAAATCGAATTGTTGCTCAAGTCATTGATCTTCAAGTACACCCTATGGGACAACTCCAACACCTATGGCTTTTTCCTCCAAAACTTGAAACTTGTCAATAGCCGCTCATTGCAGAAAATCTCCAAACGGGTTAAAGCTCTATACTATGCGGTGTTTATTCTCGGAGACTACTTGTTTAAGCATTTCAATAGCTATTTGTTCTCTATCGATAAAGACGATTTGCAGGACGAGCTAGACGAGCTTCTCTGTGCCCAAAGCAATGGGCAAACCAAGTCATGGCGCAAGTTCCAAATCATTTCAGAACTATACTTGGTCCAGTACATCAAACCAGTGATTGTCCACATCACCAGCTATCTCCAAATGTTCAAGCTCCTCAATTTTGTGCGATTCCTAATTGATGGCAAATTTAACTCTTTAAAATTCTACATGCTAAACATTGGCACCAAGGTCAATTCAGTGGAAATGGAACAAATGAGTAAAGGCAACGTCAATTATGAATTCCAACATCGTCAAATAATATGGAACACATTGATTGAATTCGTGGTCTTTTTGCTCCCCTTAGTGTCAAAGTTCGGCATATTGAAAAAATATCGTCGCAAAGGCAGAAAATATTTGCTGCTTGAATATTTGAAGAAAATCAAACTCATCAATTATTTGCAATATTACTTTAATGGATCGTTGTTTCTCGATCGGCCAATCAATGAGCAGGATGAGGATTCCCCTCATCTAAGTGATAATGACATCAAGCAAAATGGGGCACCTTCCTCTAGCAGTAAATCCAAAATTGGCAAATATCACCATTTGCCAACGTCACAATGCGCAATATGCTACGAAAGAAATAACGACGCCAACAACGCTACCGCTACTTCTTCATCGGCAGTAACACAAAATAATACTAGCAACTACAACAACAACAATAATAATAATAATAATAATTTCACTGGGTCAAACTTGATATCTAATCCTTACGTTACAAATTGTGGCCATGTTTACTGTTACCTCTGCATTCTTGAAAAACTTGAAAAACATTCAACTGGAATGAAAAGCATTGCTGAAGTCAAGAAATTGCAACAAAAGTTGGAAAATAGCCAAAACGAGAATGATGACGACGACCATTGGAATTGTCTCAGATGCAGCGATGTTGTGCTTTGGTGTAAGCCATATGATGATATTGATGAGTCTGCAATCATAGTCGCTGGCGAATCGGATTCAGTAAACAACGACCACACTAATAATAGTAATGATGTATCTAATGAGAATGATAGATCCGATGATAACTATGATGATGGTGATGTGGGAGAGTCTTATCAAAACATTACACAATCACAATTAGGAAACTCTGCTGAATTCGCTGAATTCACTGAAGGAAGAAGACGCACTAACAATAGCGGTAGCAGCAGCAGCAGCAGCAGTAGTAGTAGTTACGATAGCGTGGAAGAAGAGCCTCACGATCAAGGTGATGATGAAGTTGAAGTTGAAGATGAAGATGAAGATGAAGATGAAGATGAAGATGAAGATTATGGATCAACAGCCGACGGTGAAGAATATGATGATGGAGATGCTGATGATGATGAGAATGATTTTGAGGAAAGTTTTGAGCTATGAGAAATGTTGTTTTGTTATGATTATCATGTACAGTTATGGTTTTTAAGTAGAGGTTTCAAATAGTCTTTAATGAATGTGTGTAGTCTACTTGTTTTTATTGTAGTTTACGCTAGGTTTTGTAGTTTGTTTGTTTGTTTTTTGTTTTTTTTTAGTTCAAGGGTTGAAGTAAGTTTTAAAGTATCAAAAAAAACCCTTATCATTGGAAGCAAAACAGATTATATATTCAAATTATGTTTCGAGGGTACTGTGTTATAACGCAAGGTAAATATTCCTGTAGTAGTAAAAACAAAATGGTAACTATACTCAGTCATGCAATGTGATATGAGTTCCTAGAACATTTTTAATTCGTTCAAGTTGTTGATCCAACTCCGACAATCTCAAGGTCCTTATAAGATAGTGATATATATATACGTCTCTGAATAATACTAACAGCTCTATGTAATAACAGCACCAATGGAAACTCATGCTCCTGTTTACCATAATGCAGACTGTATTTCATCACAAGCAATAACTTTGAACATAAAGTGTTTCAGAAAAGGAAAAGAAAACCGCGCATTACACTAATATCAATACAACCCGACATGCCATCTTTATCTAGTACTTTCCTCATTCTTTTCGATAAGTGACTTTGTCAACTTTCACTTCATCATCAAGATAGGTATATATATACAACGTACAAACTGACCCTTGGACATCCAATAAACAAAAGCTAGGTATTGGGTCAGCTTTAGCCACATCGTTATCACCGTCTTCGTCTTCATCAATGCCAATATTTTCTAGCAAGTTCTTTTTCTTGAGTTCGCCTTCGCTATCGTTACTATCTTTGGTACTGCTATTATCACCATCTATCACCTTCTCATCGCCGTTGACCGTTTTCGCCTTTGCATTATTATCATTGTTATTGCTTTGCCCATCTGTTTCTTCATCTTCTTTCTCGCCTCCCTGCTGCTGCTGCTGCTGCCCCACTTCCACATTTCCTTCCTTCTGGAGCCCTTGTTCTTCTTCTTCTTCTTCCCCTTCTTCCAAGTCATCCTCCTCATCATCGCTCAACTCTTCTGTCGTTAATGCTCCCGTGGCTGACCCCGGGTTAATAAAGAGCTTATTATCCAAAGTATACGCTTCCACTCTATGCGTGCCTCCCCAAATCAAGATGTCAGCATCCATCTTCCTTGCCTCGGTCAAAAGCGAAAGTGGGTCATTCTTAGGCACCACCGTGAACCCATTCAAGAAGCCAATCTTCAACTGGTGGTGCTGTACTACTGAAGATATCGGTAATTTTATGTCAAAATCGTAGGCTCCCTTGACGATTTGAAGATCGGGGGATAATGAGTTGAGAAACTTGAGGGTTTGGAGGGATGAAGTTACGTTGCCTAGGCATAGGACTTGTTGGATTTTACCTGGAACTAAAAGTTTTTTGAACTAGGTTGTCAATATGTTAGTATTTTGATTAAAAACAAAAAGATGAAGCGTTGTTATCTCTCTGTTTTGAACTTCGAGCGTCATTCACAAAACATACCTCATGAGGAAAATCAATTGCCCTGTCAGGAATATGAAGGTCACCAATGGCAAGAAGTAGCATTATTTGGTTGCTTGTTTTTGAATGACTATAGTCTGTTTTTGAATGTATGCGGATGTTCTGTTTGTAAGAATCTATAGATTTGGATATGCTTGTCACTGTTACCACGTAGGATCTGCTACTCTTTTGTTTTTGCATTTTTTCGTTTTCGCATCGCTCCGTGTCTGTCAAGACACCGCTGCAGATGCCGCCACCATGGTTCGAAAGCGTTGCATTCAAAAACCTTTATCTTCGTAATGTTTTTGTTACTCTACTATCGATAATGTAGCCGGCTGGCAAGTTTTTTGTTCACGAGATCTGGTTGTAAAGTTAGGGTGACAGCAATATTTGAGCAGAGCCCATAGCATCAGGGCAAATTTGTCTCAAGACTAAAGACTAAGCCGTACCGTACCGTACCGTACATACAAGAAAATCAATCAAATGTAAACGTTTTGTTGGTAATTAGTAAAAAATGCTAAGATAAATCTATGTAAATATCATTAAAAGGAAAAGGTAGTGAATAATAACTTGAAACAAATTTTAAAGCAATAAACTTTTAGTATACAAGAGCATGTGGTGCAAAAGTAGTAAAAACAATAACGACTAGTCTATCTAGTCGGAATCCTCGTCATCGTCATTTTCTTGATCAAACCCGTTGAACTCAATCTTCTTGCCGTCTATATTATTAGCATCCAACCACTCGTCGTCGTCATCATCATCATCATCATCATTACCGTCACCACCTCCTAATTCCTCATCATCATCATCATCGTCTAAACCATCATTACCCACCTCGATCAACACGTCATCTGCATCAAATTCTCCATCCTTTTCGGCACCTGCATTATTTGCAGAAGTAGTTTCCAAGAAAGTATACAAGTATTGAGTGTTTTTAGATGCAGAAATAATATCTTTAGCCACTCTGTTAATGAATCGCTGAACCAATTTCAACGAATTATCAAGCTTTGCCTTATTTTGATTGATTTGCTTACCATAGAAATTGAGGATTTCTTTAAGCCAAATCATGTTGAACTCAAAATGTTGAGATTCAGCCATGAATTCACTAAGAAAGTTCAAAAGTTGTTGCAAGTAAATTTCTGGAAAATCTGCAAGAATCAATTTGATGTCTCTGACTGGTATGCTTTCAAACACCTTCAAAATCAAGTATCTTTCATTCAATCTGAAGGACATCACGAGAGCTACCAAATAATTTTTCAACTCCAATTCATGCAAAATGTTTTCTGGAGTAACATCAATGTCCAAATCAAATGGATCGAAAATCACTCTAGAATCCACAGAATAAATCAAAAGACCCTCAGTGGAAGCAGCGGCGAACGCATTAGCAGTTGGAGAAAAATTGATTGATGTGATCCTTATTTCAGGTCTAACCTTTCTTAAAGATGGATCGCCTCTTTGAGAGCCCGGTAAACTTGAATCAACTCTATCTTCCAAATCGGAATTTTCCCCATCATTATCAACCAAATCCAAATTGACCCCGTCTTCGGTTAATCTGGCACTATTCAATTTAGTTAATGTACCATCAAGAGCCATGTTTTCGGAAACTTTGAATCTCTTGAGCAACACTTCATTAGCAATATCATAAATACAGATAGAATTGTTTTTACCACCACAAATCAATGCACTACCGTCAAAACTATAAGCAATAGTGCTGAAAAATTTGGATCTTTTAGAGTTCTTGGAGGTAAAAGCATCATTCAAGTATCTTCCACTGATAATATCCTTTTTAGCATCAACATTACCGATCTGTTTAGCATTTTCTATATCCCAGAATGAGACCTGTCCATCCAAAGTAGAAACCGCCAACTGTTTAGAATCTGGTCTCATTGCAATAGCCAAAACATCAGAATAAAGTTGAATCGGTTCCACTTGTTGAGATCTACCAAAAATGTCCCATATTCTGATAGTCTTATCCCAACTGGCACTAGCAAGTACTGAACTTTCAACCCCAAATGACAAGAATGATACTGGACCTTCATGACCGCTTAAATTATCCAAGAGTTGACCTGTTTGAACTGACCAAACAAATATATCAAATGAGTTCAACGAGCTAGCTACTACAACTTCACCACTTGGATCAACTGCTAAACTATTGAATTGGATTCTTTCGGTAGTAGAAGTGAAAGTTCTGAAATTTCTGTATCTGATCAAATCCCACGCTCTTACCGTACCATCCAAAGAACAAGAAAATAAAACCTGTCCCTTTTTAGCAAACTGTACCCCGGTAACCGCACTTGTATGTTCATCAAACGTTGCAAGACAAAAACCAGAGTTGATGTCCCAAATTTTAATCTTCCCATCATCACTAGCCGTCACTACTCTAGAGCCATCCGGTGAGTAACATAAAGCGTTCATAGAATCAAAATGACCTTGCTGCTTAAGGATGTACGATTCTGATTGCCATTCGTAAACTAACAATTGACCCAATTTAGCTGATCCAAAAGCGATCCACTCACCAGTATTATTCACTTCAATGGTATTAATGGCATTTTGGCCCATTGAGAGTTGTTGTATCAATACAAATGAAGGAAGTTCATATAGTCTGAACTCACCGTTGGAAAACCCAACAATCAACAAGTTAGAATTTGGATGGAAAGTACTGGATTTCACCGTGACATGATCGCCAGCAAAAAAATAGTTTTTTTTTGTAATTCTCCAACTAAGTTTGTTCAACTCAAGGTTTGTTTCTTCTTCTTCATCTTCCTCGTCTTCAGATTCTGTATCACTTTCGTTTTTTGGCTTTCTTGTGTATTCCCACTGTAGCAAAGCACCATCTTTACTCAAAGTATATATTATATCTTGTCTTTCACTGAAGAATGCATTAACAACGTAGTCTCTGTGCCCGGCCAAGGACATTTTAGCACTAGCTTCGCTATTGTGTAATGACCAGATTCTAGTGGTCATATCTTTGGAAGTTGATAATATGAATCTTGAATCTTTGGACCAGCTGAGAGATATGATATCGTTGAAATGACCGGAATGTTTTCTGTACTTGACAAATGGTGCAAACTGTCTATCGTTGTAATTCACGTCACTGTTATCATCATTATTTTTATTACTATCTTCGCTTATCGATGATGATATTTGCCAGATTTGAACAAATCTGCCCGTGGCAATGGCAAAGAATTTCCCATCTGGAGAGAACTTGATGTCATCGACGCTATTGCTCTTGAAATTGAAATGGTGAAGCACTTGTTTAGTTCTGAAATTCACCAAGATGGCTCTCCCATCAACATCCACAGATATTAACAAGGTATTCTGGTCATTAATAGCAATTCTTTTGATGTTCTTGCGATGTTGGTAGTCGAAAGTGAATGAGGTATTGTTGATCAAATCAAAGACTGAAATTCTGTTTCCGACGGGACTCAATAACGTCTTTCCGTCTTTTGTATAGGTCAAATTCCCATTTCTGTAAACAGTTCCTAGAAGATTGGAGAACTTGAAATCAGACTTCATTGTGTTAGTTTCTTGATAGTTATAGAGAACAGGGCGATTTTTGATCAACTATAAAGCTCATCATTATCAGTTTAGAGTAAAAAAAATTTCAATCTCAGAAAAGTTTACTAAGAAAAAAAAAAAATTTTTGGAGGCATCGCCCCGGGTAAGCGACCCAGGCGCCGTTTCTGACAGCATCGCAGTTTGCAATCACCGACAATAAACAACGATGTAATAACCAGCTGGTAATGAGCATCGCAAAGCCACACACTTCAACGCCTCTCTCTCTCTCTGTCTCTGTCTTTCTTTCTCTCTGACTGGCTGAATATGTTCAATAGTGTCTTCAAGACAGGGATATATGCCCATTATTCCGTCAGCGCCACTCCGGCGTTTACCAGCGGGCCCTGGCTAGTGTTTAACGCAAAAAGCAGCAAAACCAAGCAACAAGTGTCGTTATTCAAGTTTGACAAAAAGCTTTTTGAGCAAATGGTCCAGGAGAGTTCCAGTCACTCATTCAACGCTATATCTAAGTCCACATACAAGCTAATATTAGCCGAAGCTATAACTTATGTTAAAACCTATGTTGCCAACTTGATCCGCTTCAAGCATCCTAATATCCTTTCAGTGATCGAGCCATTGGAAGAACGTCAAAATAGTTTTATATTTGTTACTGAGTTGGTGACGACAGACTTAAACAATTTCATGAAAGATCAAGCAAATAAGGAAAACGATAACCAATTGATTGTCACTAATGGTTTACTGCAAGTATGTACTGCTTTGGAATTCTTGCACAACAATGCTAACACCATCCACTTGAACCTCGTTCCATCAAGTATATTCATCACGGAGAAACTAGACTTCAAGTTATCTGGTTTTAATTTTATCCAAAGATACGATCCTTCTAACTCTACTTACAATTTTGTGGCTCCTGATGAACGTTTCCCTAAATTTCTCTCATTGACGTATGACTTCACCGATCCTACATTGCTCTTGGATCATCAATTTTCTTACGCTAACGATATATTTGCCTTGGGTTGTTTGATATACTACTTGCTCAATTCAAAACGCGGTAAAAAACTTATCAGCTGTCAAAATGACCTTTTTGACTACAAAAGTTCTGTTAACAAAATCAAGACGGGAAACGTTTCGTACAAATTTGATGACGATTTTTTGAATGCAAATTTCAATAAACTTATTGATATAAATCCGCATAGCAGAGTGCGAATTGAAGACTTTAAGAACTCATCATTTTTCAATAATGAGCTTTTGAACTCTCTAGATTTTTTGAACAATTTTAACTCGAAGACCTTGGTGGAAAAAAACATTTTCTTGAAGGGTTTTCATCAAAGAAATTTTTTTGCCAAGTTTCCTAAATTTTTGTTGATAGATAAGTTTTTGCCCACTTTGAAAGAAACCATATCAAGCATCTCCAATTTGGTAATTTTCCCGATAACTCTAACGTGTATTTTCAAAATTGCAGATAACTTGTCTAATCTTTCATTTGTCAATTTATTATTGGAGGTTTTCAAGCCATTGCAAATCAAAAGTAACAAGAAGAATGTTGAGTTAAATATAATATCCTTTACTGAAATTCAGTTGATCATATTAGAACACTTGAAGAGTATATTACAAAAAACAAACACTTCAACCGCAGGTAATTTCAAAAAAGTTGAAAAATCGTTTTTGGTACCTCTTATTAATAACGTGTTAGCTGATGGCGCTATATCAATTGAGCAATTACAAACAGAAGCGAATAGCAATGCAATACAAAATACATTCAACAGTATAAAAACTTTGGGCCAAGTGTCTCCAGAGAAACTCAAAATTCAAGAAAGATTTTTGTCAAACTTGTCATTGATTATTTCCACTTTGCAAAAACAAAGCGGTAATGGATCAAGCAAATTCATTGAGACAGAAATATTCCCAAAAGTTTCCCAAGTTTTCAAGCAGACTACTTCTCTTGCAATAAGGATTGAAGTAATAAATAATTTCATACAGTTGACAAAAGAAAAACTTGTTAGTACAACTTTCAGCTCAAAAAAAATTATTCCTTTATTGATTGCGATTAAACTGAAAAATGATCAGCAAATATTGCAAGGCTTGTACGATTTTTATAAACTCTATTTGGATGACGATGATTTGTTTGATAAATCCTTGTTAGTTGATACAATATTACCAGAATTGCTCAAATTAAGTTTCAAGACCAATGAATTAACCATAGAGAAGTTTAATGAGTTTTTTGATTTAATTACTAAGTTTCAAGTCAAACTCAAGGAGAGACATACCATTTATTTAAATAAATACAATGACAAAAATATTATCAAGAATAACAGCTTACAAAATAAAAGCTCTTTAGATAGCCCCGTTAATTCCCCTATCAATAATGACCAAATTGCTACATTTGAGTCGATTGTTAATGGAAATAAAGTTGCTGGTGGCAATATTGATTCGAATTCTATAAGGCAAAGCAATAACAGTACACCGACAGTGAATGCATTGGGTTCCGGTGAATCTTTGTTCCTTTCAAACGTTAATGCGTTACAATCTGCAAATAGCACTCCAGATATTAGCAGCACATTAGCAGAGAACATTAATTCAAAACCTTTGTCTAGCCAGCCAGCGGTACTGAATGAGTTTTCAAGTATATTGACACCAAGCAACAAACGTACGCCTTCACCGGCACCAATGGCAGCTTCGACATTATCTTCAATGCGCGTACTACAACCAACACATGAAAGCACCAGGCCTTCAGCACTAAGTATTTCTCAATCAAATTGCAACGCCCCACACTCAACTAGCGCTACCAGCAACAATAACAACAATAGCAGCCATAGTGATAAAAATATAGACTGGTCTTCAGAGACAAGCAAAATGAATAGAGGCAAATTAACACTATCTTCAAACAATGTACTAAAACCGGCAAACAAGAGAGCTAACCGTATTAACCTCACTGGTGGTAGTAACCCATCATCATCATCAGCGTTTTCATCAGCATCACCATCATTATCACCATCATCATCCAATTCAAACGCTGTTAATTCTAACGCTAATTCTAACTCTAACTTGCCACCGGGATTCTCAATGGGGCTAATTCAGCCAAATAAACCAAATTTCAATCAAAACGTGAGTCAGAAACAAAATCAGAGTTACAACCAGAATCATAACCTTACTTCTCAGTATGCTAAAGCAAGCGATGATTTTTTTGATAGCCTTTTGTGAAAAAATTGAGAAAGTGAAACTTAAAAACCACATATCTTTAATTTATGTTGCCTTTTATTGCTATTCTTATATGAGTTTCTTATAGATTATAATTTCAAATTATAAGTTTGCATTCGTTTACTCTTTCATTCATTTATTCGTGAGCTTTTTGGTTGCTTGTTGATTGGTGTGTATTGTAGTATATATTTTTTAGTATCACCCGCGTCACATTGGAGAAAAAGTATCTGCGAAATATACAAGGGATTACTTACATTTTTGCCTCGTACTATTACTATTATTGCTTCTACAGAAAATAGTATCATATACAATATTACTTTGCAGTATCTTTGACTCTATTCTAATTTTGGCATAATTTAATTTATAAACTTTTTTATACAATAATTTATGATAAGAAAATAATTTTTCTGTAAACAATAAGAACGGATATGAAAATAGAAATGTAAAACACGATGGAGAGAAAATAATAAGAAAAAAGACAATGATTTTTGGCAATGGAGATAATATGATAGAAAAATAAAATTGAGCAAAAAATATTACTTTCAAACCAAACAATAAGAACAAGTCAACAATGATAACAAAAGAAAATCCCCAATGTAGATCCCAGCAACGTGTTTATAGAAAAATAAAAGAATATCACTCATGTCTATTTGTTCTGGACTAGTATCATCTCCTTTCGCTACTTTTTCATTATAAGTATGCTCTACAGCCATTCGCTCTTGCTGAGAGCTAAGTGGCGGTTCA
>JXWR01003618.1_pt1 | contig 16140 bp, 8 predicted proteins | sample 315541 | NCBI WGS metagenome assembly JXWR01 (sample SAMN03273951, study PRJNA271842) | soil metagenome | isolation source: rice field ambient CO2 | place: India: CRRI Experimental farm Cuttack,Odisha-753006 | collected 2013-12-17
CAGCTAGAGAACCTTTAGTGTTCCTTAAACTTCAAGAGTAAAAAATCAAAAATCAAAATAAAAAAAAAAAAAGAAAAATGAAAAGAGTAACAAAGTAAAAATATATTTCAAAAGAAAAAATTGATCTATACAATAAGGAAGATTGGATTTCACTAAGGAAAGAAACTGTTAAAAACATTTTATATTTGGAAGAATTTATTCGTTTTTTTGTTTTTTGTCTTTTCACTCGTCCCGATCTGTTGACCATTGTATTTCCGTACTTATGTTTTCCAAAATGAATCAGTTAAAAAAGTCAGAGTTTCTTATCAGAAATAAGTACATTAGAAAGCTGCAGCCAACTCACTTGTACTCAGATGCTGTGATGATGGGGGAGATATGAGCTCTTTATTAGTTGTAATAACGAGATGGTAATAATTCAAATGTATCTGCAGGCTTGGTATAATAACAAAGCCGGGTATCCCCTTCACATGTGAGATGTGCACATCTGTGCCAGGAAAAAAATATCAAAAACAGAAATAACTCAACATCATCACCAAATATCATGAGGAGCTGGATAAGTAGTATAGACTAGAAATACTCTTCATAATAATAATAATGCTTTTTGATTTAAACATACCCTGGCCAGTCACAGACTATAAGAGTAAACCTCTGGAAAATGATATCCGTCGCCTTAAAAGCATTCTCTTAGTGCTCGAGCAGCTTCAGTACTCTCATGTGGCCTTCAACTTCCAGCTAGATCCAACTCTCAGAATCACTAAAAAGGACTTTGATCACGCAAGCCCCAACCCAATAGACTTGACTCTTTTCAAGGAATTTGAAGGTAGAATTAAGATATACTCTCGTATAACCATTACTTTAACCGATCCGGCTGACTTTCCCGGGTTGAAGCACTTCAATGATAGTTTTGACATTATTGCTATCCAGCCCACTAATGACAAGTCTCTTTCCATGGCCACCACTAATTTGGAAGTAGACATTATAACATTTAATTATACTGACAATTTGCGTTTCTGGCTACGAAACAAAGCAGTGCACAGTGGTATTGCGAAAGGTCGCAAATTTGAAATAGTGTACCGTTCTTTATTGGATCCCGAGACCAGGAAAAACTTCCTTTCGGTGACCAAACATGTTATTAGGGCATCAAGGTCGGTAGGGATTTTTATCTCCAGTGGAGCTGTTTCTGCATTGCATGTCAAGACTCAATTTGATCTCGTCAATTTGTTGAAGCTAGCGAATGTGTCACACCACCAGATTCCAATTATAATAAACCAAACACCAGCAAAAGTGCTTTTGAATGGGAAATTAAGAAACGTCAGCTATAAGCAAGCAATTGCTGCAGGGGACGATGTGTTAGAGGCACAATTAGAAACAACAAACAAGAACGATTTGAGCAGGTACAAGAGAAAGATTGACGAGGATGAATTGAGTGTGATGAACAAGTTGCAGAAAGTCGACTAGCGTTGAGGATGGTGGGGTTTAACCCATTAATTTGTGACTTTATATATATAATATGTCTAACGTATACTGTACTATACTGTTAGTTAGTGTATATTTATTTGATACTAATTGAGCTCTATATCTAAAACTATGCCATATAAAGCACATATATACCTATAAAAAAGGTGTTTTGCTGCTCCATCGCTTACCCGTCTGCAGCCCTAAAATTTTTTTTTTTTCCTCTTAGCGAAGATGGAGTTGAAAAATTGTTTCAATATACAGGACGAAAAGTTTTATTATTCTACGTAGGACAAACCAGAGCGCAAGTACAGGGGTTTCAATATTGTGGAGAGTCAGCAAGCTTTGAATATACATATCACTGTCTGCATTCATAAAAGGCTACAACTATTTTATTTTGGGTACGATAATCTCAATACTAGACTAACATAGATAGAGAGCAAGAGATCCGTTGCACTCAAAAATTCAGAACGCAATTCAAGATTCACAAAATGGCCCCTTCGTTGTCTGACTTATATCAGATTTTCAAGCTTCCTAGAATATCCAATATTCCAATCACCAATAGGTGTGTTGTTGCCCAGAATAATGAGTCTTTCAATAGTAGTACTTCTACCACTATAAACTCTTATGCTAGCAAAAGCAAAACCAGCCTGGATTTCTTGCACTTGGCAATCTCATCTTCGAGCATATCCAGTTATGTGCTCACACCATCACCGAGACTTGTCTGGTCTTACTCATTGTCGCCATCTATTATTGTAAATGCTTTAACAGTATTTGAAGAACAGACTGGTGGTAGCACATATTTTGCAGCCAGCGTATACAACTATAGCAATAAGAAGCATTTTTTGAAGCTTATTGTGAATGCATCATTAACAAAAGGAGGCAGTAACGCTGCCTCATTGACCTCTTACAGCGCCAAAAGTAATGATGAGAAAGAGGATAGCGAAAGCAGTGACAACTTTAGCCCCGAATTGCAAATTTTGGACGTGGAGTTTCCTCATGAGATTAAAAATATTAAGTTTAGCAAAAATGGAAAATTTGTGTACTTGCTTTTGTCCAATGGTGATGTTCAATCCTACAAGTTTTCAATAAAGGCAGAAGATTATGAAAATCCAATATCAAAAATCAGCCAGGATACAACATCTGCTACTCAAGTCACTAGAAAGAGAAATTTAAGAGCCAATACTAGCATTAGTGCCACTGAAGACAGTGCTGGGTCACAGCTCGTCAAGTTCAGCAAATACATTTCTGTTACTGATAATGCATCATCATCATTGAGCACTTCTCAGAATGCCGGCTTACTTGTCAACAACAACGATGGGTTTTTACTAGTAGTGAAAAATAATGACTCTACCACGGCAAAGAAACAAAAAACCAACGCAAAATCAATTTTGCAGATGATCTTGCTCAATAATGGTGAAGTACATGAAATGTCCCTGGTGCCGGTGCCACAAACAGTTACTGCGGCTGCACACAGTGAAGAAGATAATGATGAACTGATTTTTAGTTATAATTCTGGCACTTTGTATGAATTAAACCTCAAGTCACAGATTTTGTCCTTGTATAGCTTGCCTGATGCCCACTTAACTAAACAAACTCCATTGTCGTCCCTATTCAGTATTGTTGTTGATGCTAATGCCACTGCTACGTCTCAAAGTAAGGGAGACGTCAGATTACTTTCACCAGCTGCTGATCGTGTAATTTTGAACATTGGTAGTAAAGTTTTCCTCATAAACTCCAAATTCGGGGCTATCTTGGCAGATTACAATTTGCCAACGACGGATTCCTTCAGTTCTAATGGCACAAATTCTCAACAACAGCAACAACAGCAACCTGATTGTTTATTGTTGGACGTCGGGGAAGTTAAGGGCACTTCCACTCACAACTCTATCACCTCCTTGAATTTGTTGATGCTCAGCAATGCTGATAATAATTACAGTTTGAACAACATGGCAGTGAATGTCGGTAACAATAGTCTTGTGGAGTCTTTGGGAAAAGGTATTGAATTATACTGCAACAAGAGACAGAAAGCTGCTCCATTATCCGTGACTGCTTCTCCCTCAAAAAAGAGCAAAAACAAAAGAAAGCTGAACGTTGGTGCTTCTACTGATGACAGTAGGGCAACTTCAATTGATGAAGGTAAATTAGTGAGTGAGTACTTGATAACCACTGGCTCTTGTGCTGCTGCCTTTACCCCTGAAAATGAAACTGAAAAGAATGGTGCGGTTTCCAATAAAAGCAGAACAAAGTTTTCTTCTTCAATAACAGATGCCAGCTTTATAGCAAGTCAAGTTGGTATAGTACATGATGCGGAAGTTGCAAAAGTTAAGTCATTCTTGGTCGACTTGGCTAAGATTAACACTAGCAGTCCAGAAGAGTTTGATTCAGCTTTTATAAGCTTTGTGAAAAGAAGGGAAGTGAGTCTTGAAAAAGTCACTGAGGCAGCTTATACTAAGAATGTCAAAGCTAACTCTGATGCTCTTGATGAGCAAGTCAGCAAAGTACAAAAAATTCTCTTTAAGGATCCTAGAAAAGATTTTGAATTATCGAGTGAGGCTTTGGAATATGTATTGAGCTTGGTTTTTGCAAAATTGCAACCATCAACGACGAAAACAATAAAGAAACAACATCAACAACATCAGCAAAAAGAACCAGAAACTAAGACCACCGATAATGATGTGTACCGTTTGAACTTTGTGCCCAAGTTGACATTGATTTATTTCGCACAACACAACTTGTTCCCATTGAAATATACCTTGCATCATTTCTTGCAGCATTTCAAGCAAGATTGGCTTGTGTTAAGATATGTTATCGCTAATCGCGACTTGCAGTTGTCAGCTGAAGACATCTTATTGCTTTTGTCGGAATTGACTCAAGATTTTGAGACTGATGACATAAGTGCTACGTTGAAGAAAGCTGCAGGACTTGCATCAAATGGCAATGGTAATGGTAGAGCTAACGATGCTGATGGTGACGTTGAAATGAATAATGATGAAAATGATGGTTATAGTGCTAACAACAATGCCGACAACTTGAAGGATGAGTTGATCAAGAGTTTGATTTCCCTTCTTTTGGCCACCAAGTCTGACTTGGAGATTATCAAAACTGTTAAAAATTTGCTTAACTCTTCTTCTTCATCCTCGTCAAGTGCTGATGATGACCAAGAAAACCAACAACCATTAGAATCAATTTCTGCCGGAAGTTCTGTTTCTTTCAATGACAATGTTGATAATTTGATATTTAAAATTATTGCACTAAACCACGGTATCAAATTGCTCAATTTAATTATTGATGGTATTGGGATTTTGAACTTCAAATTCACAAATAACGAGCACAAAATGGCACAATTAATCAAGTTCTGTGAAGTTAAAGCACAAGAGATCCTTAGATTTGAACCTGTGGGTTTGCTCATCGATGAGATTGTGGAAGATTGCGAAGAATCACTACAGAAACAGCAGCAACAACCGCAGCAGCAGCAGAAGCAACAACAGGCAATGGCTCTGGTGAAAACTGTTGCTCATGGTAATGAACCAAAGATTGTTTCTGTAAAGAATCACAAGATTGATGAGAAATTGTCATCTATTATAGGTACTGGGGAAGCTGCTGCCGCAAGTGCAAGCAAAGAATACTTTGAAGAAAAAGTGCCGGTATACTCTGTGGAAAGATTGATCAATTTGAATTAGATGCATTAATGTTGTCTTTGGAATGAAACACGATGTCACAATTTTTTGTCTAGTTAGTTAGCTTCAATACGAAAATATGCTATTAGTGTTTATTGTAAACTATTGCTACACATCAAACCTCGTAATCGTGTGGTTAGTATTGCCATAATTTGAGTTTGGATTTACCAGCCAAAACTAAAAAGCAAGGAAAAAGTAAAAGATTCTGCAAAGATATTCAACAAGCCTTTTGAATGATAAACAAAACTTTTTAGTCAACAAAAATTATTCAAATTTTACATCACCAAGACACTGAATGTATACAACTGCAACAACTGCCAAACTTAAACCTACAGGATGTTTTACCCTCAAGCTATCAGCCAAATAGTTAGAAGGGTGTCTGTTTTGCAATATAAATATACAATGAGAGATATCAATAACAATTTTCAAGCAGACAAGTGTTCATCATATATCTACTTTATTTCTATGATGAAAACAATAAGAAGAGGTTTCGTGCTTTGGGTAGTTTAGCAACGACAAATAATTCGCCAACTGCGAATCTTCAACATACGTTAGTCAACCGAACTCTTTGCTTCTTCTTCAATCAGTGAAAAAATAATTAAGAACTACATAGATTTATCTTTTAGCATTTCTTGTATCAGTTGTTGTTCATGCTGGTTTTAGCAGACTACAGCTAGGACGACAATCTGTGTTCTCAATCACCGACTTGTTAAAACAAGAAAAGCTGCAGCTTAAATCCTTATAGGAAAGTTAACAAACTGGTAAAGTAAAAAAGCTAAGTTGTGAAATAAAAAACATGAAGCTTTCTACAATTAAAAATTTTGATGATTGTGAGATACCATTTTATTATACAATATGATAGGAATGAAAAGATTAAAAGAGAATAAAAAAAAGGAAAAATAAAACAAAAGAAAAATAAGATGAATAATGTAACGCAAAGTCTTTCCCTTTTCAGTTTTCTTTTTAGGATACAAAAACAAAAGAACCAGAAATACAATGACAGAATTTGAGGAAAATATAGCGGCTGATGACGGCAATTTGAATGACACTAGAAGGCACGATGGGTACTGCATGACAATGAAAAATATTTAGGACTAACAATAAAGTCAGCCAATGATGTTGCATGCTTGATTGTGTGAAAAAATACTTGAAAACAAAGACCTTTTTTTGAACAAATTTTATATTTTTTTCGGTAATTTTTATTTTTTATAGCCCACAATAGTACAAAGAGAAAGTAAAAAAAAGGAGATAAAGTTAAAAAAAGAAAAACACAATTAGTCAATCTTAGCTTCAAAAAATTTATTTGAGACCAGCACGCACGTAACGACCAACAACAATACAATGGTCTCTTTCATATGGTTCCAAAGTCAATTGTTCCAATGGCTTGATACGTTCTTCTCTCAATTTTTGCACTTCTCTAGCGAAAACGGTCTCAGCATCAACAGTAGAGTCAATACAGTTAGCCTTAATAGAGATAACCACACCACCTTGGTCTTTCAAGAACATGTGTGAGTTCAAAGCAATAATACGAGCTTGATCAGGTTGGGCAACATCAGCAAACACAGCATCGACCATACCTATCAACATTCTGTATTTTTGTGGATGACGAGCATCTTCAATAATTGGAATGACATTTGGTCTCTTCTTGGCCATACCAATCAATTCTCTACCTGGTCTGTGAGCAAACTCCACAGCGTAAACAACACCTTCTGGGCCAACAACATCAGCAACGTGAGATACAGAGGTTCCGGAAGCAGCACCAAGATAAAGGACTTTCTTACCTGGTGCAATGAACAATTCATCAAGACCACCCATAATACCAGCAGCCAACTTAGATCTGAAAGGATTCCAAACTCTGTATTCAACCTTGGTTGGTGGGACACCATCTTCCTTGGATGGTTCTTCAATAGAAACTCTCTTTTCACCGTAGACACTTTCACCTGGAGCAACGTTCTTCGTGACTAATAAATCTTCTTTACCTCTGGCAATAAAGACACCAGCATGACGATGAGGTTCGATAATGGTTTTTTGACCACCTTTAGCACCACCTCTGGCACCACCACGGCCACCTCTGGCACCACCGCGACCACCTCTGGCACCGCCTCTGGCACCACCACGGCCACCACCTCTGCCACCGAAACTGCCACCACGACCACCTCTGGCGCCACCTCTACCGCCACCTCTACCACCAAAGCCACCGGCTTTACCGCCACGGCCACCTCTGGATCCACCTCTTGGAGCACCAAAAGCCATTATTGATTATATATGTATGAGATTTTTTTGTTTTTTGTTATTGAGATTTCTCGTTTCCAAGATATTTGCAATTAAAACGAAAAGATGTTTGCAAAAGACTGTGTGTATGTAAACCTGCTACTGTCTTTTTGACCCGAAATCTTTATCGTTTGATGAGGATTATAAAATAGATTCAGTAAAGATTGAAACTTGTACGAGAAATGGCTGCTCTAGATACAAAATTGCAATGAAATTTTTTTTTTTATTTTCTTTCTTTTCTGGCTTTGATTTTTTCTGCGCAGTGAAAATTAGAAGAAAAAAATTTTTTTTTTTCCAATGCCCATGCCCAGGGTAAGCCCTCATCGCCTTAATAGAGCATGCTGGCGCATATGTGTGCATACAACATGGCAATATTTTAGGCTTGAGAACTTGTACTTTGCTGGTCTTCTTCAAAGACTAGAGCCAATCTTTGGTAGCCTTTTAATTTTTTTAGTTTTGCGTTATCATATAATGGGCTATGCATTTGATTAAAATATGACTACAAAATGTATATAACAATTGCGGTTGCAACAGTTTTGATCAAATCTAGCAGCAAATAAAATACTAAGCGGCCTACGAGACACTTCCACAAACCACAAATACTTATACACACTACTCTAGTCACATGATATCAGTTAGGTATTTTGTTTGTTGTTAGATTCTAAATAAGGAAATATGTAAATAAACTACTCTGTTTTGTTTTTATTTACGGAAATCATCGAGAAAACAAACGAAAAGACAGCATTGATAACCCTAGCTCATCACTTTTTCTCTTCATATTTATTAACAATAAGCTTGATATACCAGCCACTATGTTTTCTCAAAACATGTCACACTCCTCGGAAAACGTTGGGGATGGACGTAAAGTAGGTATTTACTTGCACTTCTCTTTTATAAAAAACTCAGCTGTCTTTCAGAGATGATTACGGGTACAGACGCTAACTACAAAAAATTCTAGCCATTTAGCAAAACCGTCAAGCCCGGCCTTGTGGTGCGAAACCCATTAGTGAAACTTCAACTAAATGGACATCAAAAGATTACTAAAAACAGTCAGACTCCCAACAGCGACTTGCTTCGTAATTCAAACCTCCAAAAGCTCTCGACGACGTGGGATCCATTAGGAACGATAAACTACAACAATACTAGCAGTAACAATAATAACAACAATACTAGTACAAGCCACATCAACAGTATCAACACCAGTAATCATGGTAATGCTGGAAATACAAGCAACAGTAACATGGGCCCTCCAATATCACCAAGCGCTCATCGTCTTCATCCACAGCGTTCCTCAATATTCAACAAATCCCGCAGTTCATTGCATTATACCACCAGTAGCACCAGCAGCAATGCTGATGACTTGGAAGGTATTCCTCATTTGAGACAATATACTCTTGACGATTTTGAAGTCGGTAAGAAATTAGGTAAGGGAAAGTTTGGTAAAGTGTATTGTGTGCGCGACAAGAAAACTGGGTTTGTTTGTGCTTTGAAAGTAATGGAAAAGAAAGAGATCATTGATTACAAAGTAGAAAAACAATTCAGAAGAGAAATTGAAATCCAATCAAATTTAAGGCATCCTAATGTGCTTAGACTCTATGGCTATTTCCACGATGAAAAAAGAGTATATTTGATTTTAGAATACGTAATCAATGGAGAACTTTACAAATTCTTAAAGCAAAAGGGCCGTTTCAATGACGTTTATGGATCACATTACATTTACCAAATGGCTAATGCTTTACAATATTTGCACAAGAAGCACATCATACATAGAGATATCAAGCCAGAAAACATTCTACTTGGGTTTGACAACATTATCAAGATCTCGGATTTCGGATGGAGTGTGCATGCTCCATCTTCTAAAAGAACGACAATGTGCGGCACGTTAGATTACTTGCCTCCAGAAATGGTAGAAGCAAAAGATCACTATAATGAGAAAATCGACGTTTGGGCTCTTGGGATTCTAATGTATGAATTATTAGTAGGAGCACCGCCTTTTGAAGAAGAATATAAGAGTGCTACGTATAAGAGAATTGCTAAAGTGGATTTGGTGTTGCCGAAATTTATTAGCACTGAGGCAGGTGATTTAATCAAGAAATTGTTGAGGCATGATGCAGATAAGAGAATAAGCTTGGATGAAGTGATTATACATCCATGGATAATGAAACATAAAAAATATTGGCCACAGCCGAAGAGACAAGTTGCGAGCAGCTGAAAAAGAGGAAAAATAGCACTATTGGATTTGCATTGTTCTCATTCATCTATTTAGACATTAGATATACCATACCCCGCATCGTGTATTTATAATTGGCTCACTCATTTAGTAGTGTTTAATTTGTTAGTTCTTTTGTTCAAGAAAAGATAAAAAAGCATTAATTACCAAGTGTAATTGTACAATCATATTCAAATAAGATACACTAAATAATGTGTAAGCAATATTTTCTTATTTTATTTTGCTGTTGCTGTTGAGAAAATCAAGGCCGCATTATTCAGAAATCCTCCGGGTACAAAAAAAAACTCAAAAACGAACTATGAAGCATTAGTTCTGAAGTGTAGCGTAGTATTATGAAAATAGGGATTAGCCCATAAATAGTAAGTATGAATTCCACTTGCGATATAAATAAATTATAGTATTATAACAGAAAAGAACAAGAAAAAAAAAAGGATAAACTAAATTTTGAAAAAAGAGAAGATTAAGTCAAAAGACAAAGCCTTGGAACATGCTTAATAAATCTAGGTGTGTGGATAACATCAGTCAGTAACTTTAACAACTTGAGTAGTCTCAGTACTTGATCAATTGAAACCGGTCATCAATGACCTTTTGTCTACTAATATATTCCAATGTTCTCTTGAAATGGTTTATTGGTAGTTCGTCCACACTAGCCAAATTGTTGTTAATCAATTCAATCAAACTATTGATATAATTAGCGCTGATCAAATTACCATGAATATAATAATATATGCACTCATTGAGAATTTCCACAAACAACTCCACCGATACTGAACTCTCAATACAGCTATCAGCAATTCTTAATGATTTTTGCAAGCATTCCAATACTCTTCTATTGTCGCTGGTTGAGGTGCTGGCGCTACTACCACTACTGCTATTTTTGGCGGTCTTGTCCGCTTCATCTCCTGTGGCAGCTTCATTATTTTGATTGGCCGGACTAGCAGTAGTACCGCTCTGCAAAGCTAATACATTAGACTGGAACCATAAATGGGAAGCAGAAAACACTGCACGACACTGGTCTGATTTTTTTAACAACTTTGCAGAATAAAGTACTGTTTTTGTGATTAGTGATTCGTAATTATCACGATCCGCTGCTGTTGCGATCACTGGATGATGAAAGTTTTTGTAGAAGCCAATCAAGGTAGAAATCAATTGCATAATAATTTGATATTGTTGTTTCGAACTAAGTAATTCTTCATAAATGGAGAAAATCTTGATGAAAAATTCATTAGTGAATTCATTTTTACCAATTTGATTGGAAATTTCCGCAACAGAAACAAGAAGTTTTAAAGCAAGTTCTAGTTCCCCTTGATCAACAAGCTCATCAGCAAGTTTGGAAATCTTGCCAAAATTCGTCTTGATTTCTGACTCAAGGACTTTGGTGCCTTGAGTGATGTCTTTTTGAGATAATGGAACTTTTTCACCGCCAAAGGTAGCACCTTTGTTTTGCAAAAATTTTCTTTGTGTAGTATGAAGACGTCTAATGGTTTTTAAGTAGGCAAACACCAACGATGGATATAAAAATTTGATGAATCTTTTATTCTTGTTTAAGTGCAAATATGCGGCCGATAACAATTTACCATTAGCGATTGCGTCTCTATTATAAATCAAATGGATCAATTTTGCCACGTTCTCCTGCTTAACTAGCGTTTCATATGGATACTCATGGTCAGCTTTGAAATGTGTTGATTCACCCAGTTCGGCAGCAGAGTTTTCGCCAACACCAACGCTGGCTAAACGATCAACTTGTAAATCTTCGGCAGTGGTTTTAGGGTTCTTGTTCAAGATAATTGGTTGCAATACTTGAAATACCTTAGCTATTTCTTCTTCATTTTCAAGCGTAAATTTATAGTTAAGCAAGGTGTTGAGAATTTCTGTAGAAATCGATACTTGAACCTTCAAAGACTGAGCGCTTAGTAATGCTTGATAATTTTGTAATTTTAACAAAAGCTTCAAGTTGATTTTATTTTTCTTAGAATTACTGCCGCTGCTGGTGCTGCTTCTACTTAATCTGTCACCACTAGTTCTGGTACCACTTGGACCATTAGGAGCAGGGCTGGCGGAGTTGTTATTATTGTTATTATTATTATTATTATTATTATTGTTGTTGTTGTTGCTGTTGCTGTTGTTGTTCACAAATGAGGAGAAATTAAGCGGAATGAGCAATATGTTTCTCAAATTTTCTTCGGTTTGATCGTTGGAAGATTCGATTGTATCTTTGAAATCATTGTATCTATTTAATGTTTCTGTATATATCAAGTCAATGTTTTCAAAGTTATCAGGATAAAAAGAAAGCGAAAGCTTCAGAAGCGCAAAGTATAATGCAGTCAAGTCATCAATGGTCAAATCTGGTCTAACTTTATTGAGATGCTTAAAGTGTTGATAGAAAATGTCAAAGAGATTATTGTAATTTGCGGCAACGTTCTCGGATACTTCATCAGCTAGAGATTGTTGTTCGTCTGCTTGCTTTTCTTTTTGTTCGGCTTCTTGTGCTCTTTCTTTGCCATCCTCAGCATCACTTTCCCCCTTCTCTTTTAATTTCTCTTGGTTGGCGTTTTCGTCATTACTTATTGCTAATTTCTTGAACCCTTCCAAGTTCTCTCTATCAACATAATTAGTCAATCTATCAAGCAAAGTAATCAAGATTTTCTTCAAACTAACCTGCGGAATCAAATTCACCGTTGAATCCAAAAACTGTTTCAAAGTAGCCAAATGAAATTCATCAGGAAAAACTTGAATGATTACGTCTAGTAAATACTCCTGAGCAATCATATCACGGCATTGAATAATCTGCTCCAATATAGCAGGCAAGATGTACGATTTGTAATAATTTTTATCCACCCCATCTAATTGTGATAGTCTAACCAAGTTGGAGCCAACCAAAATTTGTAATTCCTGTCTTTCTTGAATCCTCTTACGGCGTTCCTTCGAGTGTCCTTGATGCTGCAATCTGACCCACAATTTATTCATTTCAATAAAGTTTGTAATGATAAACTGCACAGAATCCTGCAATGTTCCATTAGATCCACCATTGCCATTGCCATTGCCACTGCCACCGGCTCTCGAAGAAGGTGGACCAGCAGCACTCTCTGGCAACAATGACTTGGTTCGCTGGGACAAATAATACCTCAAAAACAATCCTCTGACTGGATGTTGCACGCCGCGACACATCTCAATCATATCCTTCATGATTTCTTTCACCGGAGCATCATCAACACTCATGTATACTGTGCCCACCGTAATCATCAAATACAATCTAGGCACAATGTTGCCCGCGTATTGCACCAATTCGTACAAGTTGCTCAAATGATTGCGAGGATGGCCTTCTTTCAAATGGTACGCCAAGATTTCCAATGAATCGTAAATGGCAATGTAAAGCTCATAGTAGTTCTTTGGGGACAAGTTATTGGTGCGAAGTTCAGAAAGGAACGTGCTTGCATGTTTGAGAGCATCCATTAGTTTGCCCTTGGTGTCTAAGCATTTGCGCATCTGAATCGTTTGCTGCTTGATGTTGCTGAGGGATTCATTAACGAGAATGGTTTGCTCCTCTTGGGATAAGGTCTTAGTCGCCGTTGGGGCCATTTTGGCGAATTATTAGTAGTGCGCTTTCGTTTTGGTTAATTGTGGCGCTTGGGCAGTTGTTGTTACCGGTTCTGGTATATGTGCTGTAGAAAATTGATGGGCGATAATGTATCGTGTTGTTATTGTTATTATCCGGCAACTGTAGCACTGCTTGTTGTTCGATCTCAATTGATGATGATGATAATAATAATAATAATGATAATGATAATCAATCCTGTCTTGTGTCAAAAATATCAGTCAATGCTCCAAGTTAATTTTTTTTTTTCTTTATTTTCAGAATCGCTGAGCACACAAAAAAGCAACACAGTTAAATCTCCTCTATTCAGCTTTGCCTTGCAATTTATACAATGTCTTTCGCTTATTAGAAATACATAATCATTAGTATCTATACTGCATCAGGATAATAGTATGTACAACAAACCCGATTTTGATGCCCTGGCACTTTCTCTAAGCGCCTGCACAGCTAAGGCTAGGTTTCGCCAGGTTCCCGGCCTTACTTTGAACACCGCGGCCGGGTATTCCCTACGTGTTTTTTTTTTTTTTTTGACGTGCCCAGATATAGAGATTGTCGCTATTCTCAAGCATAGATAAATTGTATGTATAACGTTTTGGATGCACTTTATGTATAGCGGTAGCGTGGGCTTAACATCAAAGTCAGTTTATTATAAATCTTTAGTGTAGCTCAATATCATCAGCTTAGCTGTACTGTTCGCGTAGACAGCCGTCTGGTATAGTTTAGACAAAATGCATGTAATCTTGCACTTTCTTTAGTGAGAGAAAGTGCATCACATACGCCTACTTACATAGAAAACCATTGAAAGATAATAATTCTATTTCATTAAACATAAATTTCACACACTCTCTCCAGATCGACTAACAAGCTACTTGTTTTATTTTATTTTATTTTATAAGTGGCTTAGTTTTTGAATTCGAAAGAAACCTTGACACCAATTTCTTTACCCTTGTTAACAATGTCAGCCAACTTGACGGCCTTTTCGGCAGCGTCATCCAATTCAGGAACAGCGAAAATCTTCAAGCCGGAATTAGCAATCAATTCTTGAGCTTTTTCCAAGTTGGTACCTTGCAATCTAGCAACGATTGGAATTTCAACACCCAAGTTCTTAGTAGCGGCAATCAAACCCTCAGCGACATAGTCACATCTAACAATACCACCAAAGATGTTAACGAGAATAGCGTTAACTTTTTGTTCACTCAAAATCAATTTGAAAGCTTCTTCAATGGTTTCTGGGGTAGCACCACCACCACAGTCCAAGAAGTTAGCTGGTTCACCACCGTACAACTTGATAATGTCCATAGTGGCCATAGCCAAACCAGCACCATTGACCAAACAACCAATGCTACCGTCCAATTTGATAAAGTTCAAGCCGAACTTAGAAGCTTTGACTTCATCAGCATCTTCTTGAGTGAAATCTCTCCAAGAGAAAATCTCCTTTTGTCTGAACTCGGCACTGTTGTCAAAACCGAATTTAGCATCCATAGCCAACACACGGTGGTCTTTGGTTTCGGACAATGGGTTGATTTCAATTTGAGTAGCATCTTTTTCCATAAAGATCTTGTACAATTTTTGAACGGTTTCACCGGCTTCCTTTTGAGCTTCGTTAGAGAAACCCAAAGCTGCAGCAATTTTCAAAGCGACTTCATCAGTGACACCAGCATGCAAGTCAATTGGGAATTGCTTGATGGCGGATGGGTCTTTCTTGGCAACACCTTCAATGTCCATACCACCTTGAGCAGAAGCAACAATGATTGGCAATTTTCTTTCTCTGTCCAACAAAATAGACAAGTATGCTTCTTTGTCAGCAGCAGCTTTTTCAACAACGTAAACGGCACTTACCAATCTACCAGCAGCGCCGGTTTGTTTGGTGACAATGTTGTAACCCAACATCTTGCTGGCCAAGTCTTTGATTTCTTCAGGAGATTTGACAATGTGGACACCAGATTGCAAACCAGAGGTCAAGTGACCTTTACCACGACCGCCAGTAAGAGATTGAGCCTTGATGACAATACCGTCAGATTTGGCGGCAATGTCCTTAGCCAAGTTGTATGCTTCATCTGGAGTGGTGGCAGCGTTACCGGCTGGAACACCAACATTGTAGGATCTCAACAAGTTGGCGGATCTGTATTCGTGGATAGACAAGGATCTTTTAGCGACGGCTTGCTAGAGACGGGAGTTAGTAAGGTGTTTCTTGTTTGTATTGGAGGGAGGAGATTAGCTTGACGTCGTAAGGCATTAATTGGATCTAAGTTATTGAGCATCGTGTGGGCCAGACAGATAATGGGCATTTGCTGTGTGCCAGACTTTCGAATACGGTCACATCTGAGCGCTGAGTGTAATTTTGAGTCTTTTGCCGCTGATTACCCATTGCAGACCATCGAAACGGCTCAGCTGGCTTACTGACTAGACCGAGAGATAACACGCTATTGGGAAAATCGACTATTCTGATTGGGTGGACAACAACAACAAAAAAAAAAAGTCAAATTACCTGGCCACAAAACGTAAAACAGCACAGTCTGCCGATATGGCATTATTTGATAAGCAGTGTTATAGTAGGAATAATTTTTTTTTTAAAGAAAAACTGCATAGAAGAAGTACGTACCTTGGCCACAGATCTGAAAGAAGAAGATACGTATCTAGAAAACATTGTGATTGGAAGTGTTGTGGGAAGTATAACACTAAGGAGAAGTGAAGGAGGGGGAAGTATGAAAAAGAGGAAGGTGGGGGGAAGAGGGAAAGGAAAAGAAGAGAGTAAAATAGAAGGGAAGGGGAAAGGAAAAGAGGAAGCAAGAGGAGGATGTAAGCAGGAAAGACGGAGGATTGGTTGGTTGGTTGGATGGAGGATGGAGGATGGTTTGCAGGATGGTTGGATTGTCTGGAGGAGGGAGAAAGGAGGAGGAGGAGGAGGA
>JXWR01005634.1_pt1 | contig 16135 bp, 8 predicted proteins | sample 315541 | NCBI WGS metagenome assembly JXWR01 (sample SAMN03273951, study PRJNA271842) | soil metagenome | isolation source: rice field ambient CO2 | place: India: CRRI Experimental farm Cuttack,Odisha-753006 | collected 2013-12-17
TACACGCTAAATCTAAAGCTTGTGAACTTTGCAAAAAGAAAAAAAAAAAAAAAAAAAAAAATTGGAAAAAAAAACCTAAGAAAGTTTTTGTAAGCTAGCCCAAATCTCTCAAAGGAATCAATAAAAACATCAGAGCCAGGGGAGTCAGAAATAGAAAGCACACCACAACCAACTTTGCTCATCTTTTCTTGCTGTCTTGCACAGCTGTCTTACTTTCTTCTCCATGCTCCCTCTAGTAACTAATACAAGAAACTTTGTGATGGTTCAGAGTCGTGAATAATAAAACTTTCAATAGAGGCCGCCTATTGTGAAATTGAGCTTATGCTTATCAGATATTATGAAAATACTGCAGAGCCTAACGCTGAGTGAGATATGCGGGCACATTATTATTTATTGAGACATTATTTTGAGAAAATTTACAAGTGAGCAGAAATGTAGTTACTACAACTTGGTGAAATAACAAACAAATAGGATTATTACAAGCATAGTGGGCAACAATAGTAAATTGTAATGACTATTACGTCTCGAAAAGTTCACAATAATGGTCGAAGCATAATCCATTATAGACTGGTAAAAATAATTTTGATTTTTCGCAAGGCTTGACCCTACCCACCATCATAAAAGCTATATTGCAGTGCTTATCGCAACATCATATATAATTATACAAAACACTAACATTCAAAGAACGAAAAAGAAAGAGCTATAAAATAAGGGCATAATATCTGTATTGTTCAACATTTGCATAACCTGTATTATTCTATATTACTTTTTTCAAAAGACTTAATGTTCATTCTAAACTGTTCTAACAATTTTTCGTTACCTTCAATTCTCGACTTCTCCTCATTGTAAGCATGCTGCCATCTTTCGGACAATTGCGCTTCCCTGTTTCTGATCTCAACACGAAGATTTTCTTGTGCCTTTTTCTTGAAGGCATTGATCATCTTGGTCCAACCTTTTGAAATATTGTTACACACAATTGCAGAGCTTAGGGCAACTATTCCACACATTGAGTATAAGTCAAAGCCGTACATGTAGTGACCGCCAAGGATTGCCACCACACTAGCTGGAAGCTCAATTCCCACAAGGTTGGTTACCAAAAGCTCAACCGCTTTGTTTTGGATGTTGATTATGTCGTTGCTTAAATCGTCGAGAAACTTATTATGACTGATAGTGTTGTTATTTTTGGTTTGTGCTGCTAGTATTTCTTTGCGACTTTGTCTATGCGATACAGTGTTTCTCGTCAAGAAACTATCAATTTTACCCTCTATATAATTGAAATATTCCAAAAAGTTTGCTGAGTTATGAGGGCTTTTCAAAGATCTGTTAATCATTTCTATTAAATAGAATTCAACGTCATCATTTATGGCAATCAATTTCCACCATTGAAGATGTTTGCGTTCGTATTCATCAATGTTCTTGTTAAAAATTTTCTGTAGAAACAAATTTGCATTTTGTGACCATGATTTGATATCTTCGGTAACTATATTATTTAATTCTTTGAGTTTATCAAACTGCAAGTTATTATTTGGAACATCAATAGTAGCATCATCGGTTATTACGTCGCTGAAAAATCTTCTTGATATCTTTTGATTTATTACTTTCAAAAGCTCGACAACATTTTTGTTGTTAACTGTAACAATATTCAACAAATAAATTAATTTGAGCAAGTTTGACTCATTGAGCAATTTCACATAGGTGCTACTATCACCAAAATTTTTCATCAATACTTCATTAGCCTTTTCTGCGAGCTTTGAGTTAACAACAAGGTTTTGATTGTTGATTATAGTATCATAGTTTTCCTTGCTAATTGCTGACTCAATAGGATTTTCTTTTGAATTGATGTTTTCTTCAGTCGCGCTTTTGTCGACAATCAACAAGTGAGGAAATGTTTCTTTGGTAGGATGCAACAATTCGTTTCCAGTATGATACAAATACAAGTGACAGCCGTCACCGATATTCAAAGTTTCGTACTCTTCATCATAGTCTTCATAAAATTCATACATTTCATCCGTATCATCATTCAATTGCCCATTGATGTTGCAATTTCCTACCTGTTTAGTGTTTGTCAACTCAATGAATTCTAAATCTCTTAAACGAGGTGCAGAATCCGCCGAGTCATTAGAAGATGTTTTTGCAGCGCCAAATAGATTGTGAAGGTTGTTGAAGTTCGATAGCCTCTTGTCTTTTTTCAATATTGGGGTTTTAACTTTCCATAAAGTTAAAGATCTATTGGTAGGCACATTTTCAGTAATCTTATAGAAATTCTGTTGCGCCTGTGGATCGCTATTATTGCTCAAGAAATTATTTGTGGTGTTGTTAACGTCGTTATATACCACGAGATTATTCTGGTCAATTGAACGTTGCTTCAACTTGAAGTACCAATCCTGGTTTCCACTCATTGGATCTCCTAATAATGCGTTTAACAACGATTTGTTATCATCGTGCTGATTGTTGGAATCCTCGAGTCTTTTTAGCCCAATTCGAATCGGATACTCGAGCTTGCCGCTGTATTTGTTAAAAGTCTTCAAATTAAGAATCAACAAGTTTATTTTCTGACGTAAATTGTTATCATTATCAATGTTTGAGTTTATGTGATCATATCGCGAGCCTCCGGTTTCGTAAGTGTAACTATTCACACCTGCGGTATAATTTAAGAGGTTTTTGTTGATGTCACGAAGATTTTGAATAAGCAGGTCTACTATCTGCTGCTCTTCTTGCTTTAAGCCGTTTACTTGTCCATCATAAAAGGACGCCAAGTTATTTTGTTCGATACTCTCATGATTCTGCTGGCTTATTGTAGTGTAACTTCTGGACAGACCAAGAGTCAATAGACAATTACAGTGAAGCGTTGCCACACTCTTGAACGTCGTTATATTGCTCACGAACTTTAGCATTGAAAATTACCCTTCAAATACTACTATCCCAATCTTCCTTTGCTCTGCCCATGAAATTGAACTTTGCACCCTCTGTTCCTCACATAAGTAGTTCAAATTCGTGAGCTCCACTGCTCTTTCTTGAAGTCATTCTTGTTATTGGCCGGAATCCAAATTCCTGTTTTTTTTTTTACTTATGCATGCACATGAGCACCGCTACCATGATTATATAAGGAAACCAAGAGAGGAAAAAAAAAAGTTTGATTTAGTCAACAGTAAAAAAATTCTGAATTTGCTTTAGCTCATATAAGTTGCAACGGTGCAAACAAAAGGAAGCTCACTAACAAGTCCTGCCAGTTTTATCAAAATGCCTCCAAAAAATCATAAGAAGCAGAAGGAAGTTATCAAGAAGGAGAAACTCCAGGCAGTTGTCTTGACTGACTCCTTTGAGACAAAGTTCATGCCATTGACTGCAGTTCAACCAAGATGTCTTCTCCCATTAAGTAATGTTCCGTTGATTGAGTATACTCTTGAATTTCTCGCTAATGCTGGCGTTGATGAAGTCTTTTTGATGTGTGCTGGCCCACATTCTGAGCAGATTCAGGAATATATTGAGAAGTCCAAGTGGTCCTTGCCATGGTCTCCGTTCAAGATAAAATGCATAATAACATTGGAAGCCAGGTCAGTGGGTGATGTTATGAGAGACTTGGACAATCGCTCTGTGATTACTGAGGACTTTTTGTTGATTTCTGGAGACGTGATTTCTAACGTCAATATTGAAAAGGCGCTCAAGCATCATAGAACTATTAGAGAATCTGATAAAGATCACATTGTTACTATGGTGATGACTGAGGCATCCGCTACTCATCGCTCAAGATCATTCGACGACGACCCCGCAGTCTTCATATTGAGGGACAACGACAATAAATGTTTGTACTACGAGGATGTTCCATCAATCAATGGTGCCAAGAGTGACATCTCAATTGACCCCGAACTTTTGGAAGATGTAGATGATTTCGTTATTAGGAACGATTTGATTGACTGTCATATTGACATTTGCTCACCAATTATTCCGGCTATCTATCAAGAAAATTTTGATTTTCAACATATTAGAAAAGATTTTCTCAAGGGTATTTTGACCTTTGACTTACTAAAGCGTTCAATTTATGTCTACATATCCCAGGATTATGGTGCAAGAGTATCCAACTACAAAACCTATAAGTCTATTTCTAAAGACTTAGTCGAAAGATTCATTTACCCAATTGTGCCTGAATCAAATTTTTTGGAAAACCAAAGCTACCAATATGAGTCTAATCATGTGTACAAGGACGCAAAGATTTTGTTGGCCCAGTCTTGTAAAATTGGATCAAATACGGTAATTGGCCATGACTCGTTTATTGATGATCTCACGACAATCAATGATTCCATTGTTGGCAACAACGTTAAAATAGGCAAGAATGTGGAAATAGAAAACTCTATTATTCTTGACAATGTAACCATTGGTAACAACACTAAAATTTACAATTCTATTGTCGGATTCAACGTTGATATTAAGAGTAGCGTTAATGTGTTAAGTGGATCAGTGATTGGATCCAAATGTGTCATTGATGACTATATCACTATTGATGAAGGTGTCAGAGTCATAGACCATAAAATTTCTGTCAATAATGACTTCTCCTCTGAAGAAGATGAAGAATCTGATTCTCAGGACGAGATCCGCGATAAGTCTGTTGTTGGTGAGAACGGCGTTGGCTTCTTGTACGAAGAAGAATCCGATTATGACTCTGATGATTCAAGCTCAGAATACTCTAAACAATCAAGTTCCGCTTTATACAAATTATCGACTTTAGCCTTGTCCGATGTTTCCATAAGTTCTGTTGAAACAAACAAAGATGCTAGCAAGCATAAAAAACACTCCCACAAGAAAACTGACTCTCTATCTATTTCCTCATCATTATCAACCAAAAAACATAGAAGATATTCTAATATGTCTCAGTTGTCTGCTGACGATAATCCAGAAAGGAGAAGAGAAAAAGAAGAGGAAGAATTTTATGTGGAAGCTTCTGCTACCGTGGAGCGTGCCATTGAAAATAATCACGACATTGATACCGCAGTGCTAGAATTGAACACATTGAGAATGAGTATGAATGTAACTTATGGTCAAGTTAGACGTGCCACCTTGCGTACTTTAGTCTCAAAGATTAAGAGCTATGTGGAGACTAATACTTTGAAACTAAATGAGGCTACTGTTAAAATTTTTGATCAGTGGGGCATATTGTTTAAGAGACAAGTCTTTGATAGTAATGATGAAATAGATTTGCTAAATGTTTTGAATGAACTTGTGAAGGAATTTAAGGACGATAAAGTTATCAACGGTATGCAGCTACACTTTTACATTTTGAGACAGTTGTATGAACTAGAGCTTGTAGACGAAGAAAATATCACTAGTTGGTATGAACAAAATAAAGACACTGTTGATAACAAATATGTTTCCCAATTTGTTGAGTGGTTGAACAGTGCTGAAGAAGAAAGCAGTGACGAGGACAGTGACGAGGAATGAACGGTACGAAAACTACATAATAAATCATTTAGTTAAAATAGATGATTATTAATTTGCTAATATATCATTTGCCAATAAATCAAATTAGAATGTGTATTTTTTTTCTTTTTCTTTGCTTACACACAACCTGGTGGATGATGTATAATCATGCATGCTGTGCAGTGTGCACGTTGATCCAAGTACGTCCTTTTGTGGCAAATGACCGCAATTGCAGCCTAATTTCTCGATTTTAGAATCTCTTTTAATCATCTTCTGAATGACCAAAGGTTTATACAAGAAAGCAAATCGAGAGTTGTAGGTGTTTACAAAATTTGATATTACCTTGCGATGCTACTATTCAAGGTACTTTTGCTGCTTGGTGTAAGCGCGCTTGGGGCGCTTGTGGAAAGATTCAGTCAAGATGTCGAAACCATACTAAATATCAAAACGACCAATGATACACATGATTTACCATTGCAAAAAAGAAACATACTTTATAATATGTTTGATAATATTGTGGAAAATGGTCCTAAGTGTGAAAGTCCTAGTTATTATCCAGCTCGTTAGTATACTGCTTTTCTTTTTTTTCAAACTATCGGTTACTGAGAGTTTGTGCTAATATCAATTGATTAGCTGCCGGCGGAAGAATACAGGGTGTGTGGCAAGAGGCATACGATAAGGCAAGAGCCATTGTTGAACAATTAACCGTCACCGAAAAAGTAAACTTGACCACGGGTACTGGGTGGGGATCAGGCCCTTGTGTAGGAAATACAGGCTCTGTTCCAAGGTTGGGCATTCCCTCATTTTGCTTGCAAGATGGGCCTATGGGCGTTAGATTTACGGATTTCATAACTGCTTTTCCATCTGGTCTAGCCGCCGGATCCACCTTTAATAAAGCACTCATTTATTTAAGAGGTAAAGCATTAGGACAGGAACATAAATCCAAAGGTGTACATATTGTTTTAGGTCCCACTGTAGGGCCAATAGGTTTAAAAGCTCAAGGTGGACGAAATTTTGAATCTTTTGGCTCTGATCCATACTTGCAAGGTGTCGCCGTCAAGTATACCGTTAAGGGTATTCAAGAGCAGGGGGTAATTGCTTCCGTTAGACATTTTATCGGTAACGAGCAGGAAAGATTCAGACAATTACATGAATGGACTGGTGAGTATTGGGATAATCTTGAAGAAGCTATCAGTTCCAATATTGGTGATAGGGCGCTTCATGAGATTTACATGTGGCCGTTCGCAGACGCTGTGCACGCTGGAGTTGGGTCTGTTATGTGCGCATATAATAGAGTAAATAACACCTATGCTTGCGAAAATTCTTACTTGCTCAATTACTTATTAAAGGAGGAATTGGGCTTTCAGGGATTTGTTGTTAGCGATTGGGGCGCAACGCATACAGGCGTTAATAGCGTGTTGAGCGGATTGGATATGAATATGCCAGGTGAAGTTATAGGAGAATGGTTATCAGGAAAATCTTACTGGGGACCCCTACTTACAAGAAGTATTTACAACGAAACTATACCTGAAGAGAGAATAGATGATATGGTTACTAGAATTTTGGCGCCTTTCTTTGCCATTGATTGTTTACCTGATTCTATAGATATACCAAATTTTTCCTCTTGGACATCCCACACTTACGATCAGGAGTTTCCGTATCAAAATTTTGGGCCGATAAAACAGGTGAACTGGCATATCGATGCAAGTAGCAGCTTTTCGGAAGAAACCTCTCTTCAAGTTGCGGAAGAGGCAGTCGTACTTTTGAAAAATGACGGCAGAATATTGCCAATTACAAAAGAAGATGGTATTAGAAAAATATTAATAGCTGGAGTAGCCGCCGGTCCCAGCCCCAAAGGTTTCAACTGTAAGGAACAGCAATGTACTGACGGCGCTTTGTTCCAAGGATGGGGTTCCGCTGCTGTTAACCAAATGTACGGAGTTACGCCTTATGAGGCGATTGCCCATAGAGCAAGAAAGGAAGGTATTGCAAGTGATTACTCTTCGGATTCATACGAATTTGACCATCTTCGAGAATTGGCTTCAACCAGCGATTTGTCAATAGTTGTTGTGTCTGCTGATAGTGGTGAAGGATATGTTCAAGTTGATAGTAATTTTGGGGACAGAAAAAATTTTAGTCTTTGGAATAACGGAGATGAGGTAATTCAAAACGTCGCAGAAAACTGTCACAAAACTGTCGTCGTTGTCACTTCTACTGGACCTGTTGACATGGAGCAATGGATTGACAATGAAAATATTGTGGCCGTCATTTGGACTGCTCCACTAGGTCAATATTCAGGGACCGCTATTGCAGAAATTTTATTTGGTGATGTTCAGCCTTCAGGTCATTTGCCATTCACAATAGCCAAGAATGTGGATGATTATGTTCCAATAATCGAAGATATACCTGGAGATGGTCAACCCCAAGACAATACATTTATAGACAGAGATCTCTTGCTTGACTACAGGTACTTTGACGAAAATAAAATAAAGCCAAGATTTGAATTTGGCTTTGGTTTAACATATACAAGATTTTCGCTTTGTAACTTAAGAATCAAAGAAATGGCATTCCCTACTGAGGAGTTGCCATGTCCTGCACCATATTTACCTGTTTACAGATTTGACGATGCATACGACGTTTCAGATCCAGAAGAGTCTCTTTTTCCTTACGAAGATCTTACACCTGTCCCAGGATTTATTTATCCTTACCTTTTCAACGACAAAATAATATCTGTCGATGAATACTGTTATCCTGAAGGGTACACACCAGAACAATCCAAAGATCCAGTGAAAGCAGGAGGTGGTCTCGGCGGTAACCCAGCATTATGGAATGTTTTATACACAGTCAAAGCAGATGTAACAAATGAAGGGGGCGAATGCGGTCAATTTGTTGCACAGTTGTATATTGAGTATCCGTCTGATCCAAGTTGCGACAACTATCTATATACACCACCGAAACAATTGCGTGGATTCGAAAAAATTAAGATTGATGCAGGAGCTACTGCCACAGTTGAATTTGATATTTTGCGGAGAGACATTAGCGCATGGGATCCTGTAAAACAATCATGGATTATTCAGAATGGGCTTTACAAAATTTATGTCGGATCAAGTAGCAGAAAACTTGACTTATGTGGTGAAATCGAAATCTCATCGGATGAGGATTGTGAAGATGATAAACATAATGATGAGGATGAGGATGATCATGATGACCATGGGGATAAAGGGGCCGATCATCTCAGGCTAGGTAAATAATAACTGCTTTTTATAGGTTTCTAATCAAAGTTTTTGTTTTTGTTTGTTTGGTTAATATTTTAAGTTTGCGTAATAGTAAATCAAGCTTCAATTTCCTCCAAAAGCGAGAACCTGTTGGCAGATTTTTGCTGAGTCTTTTGATCGTCTTCTTCTAACTCCTCAAGGTCATCTTCCTCAATATCCATTTTCTTGTCATCGGAACCGGTTGGTTTAGCGATAATTGGTTTACCGACAGCATCCAAATTCTTGAGCTGAGCATTAACTTGTTCCCAAGTTGTTCTTCTATTTTGTATAGTTCTTCCTCTGTTTTTACTTCTTTCAATTTTCTTTGAAAGTTTACCATCAAATGCTAAAGCCCTAGTAACTCTGCTATTGGATTTCGTTATTCCACCAGTAGAAAGAATTTTGTGTGTTGGGCCATCTCTCTTGCCTGCAATTTTCTTTTTCTCCAATTTTTTTCTAAGCAACTCTTCATTTCTGTTGGCGGTTCTGACAATATAACTTGCCATGTCTGCTTTATCAGAGACTCTTGGAAGTTTGGAAAGCTCTTTGCTCTCAGGCTCATCCGCTTGCGCTCTACGAGCAGCTCTTGAATGTTTGGAAATTTCTTTTCTTGCCATTGTGATTAATGCTAAAGTAAAAAGTAATACTAAATATGCTTTGAGTAATATAAATATTTTTGAAACTATTATGATAAAGTGAAAACAGACTTATTATCATAGTAATTTGAAAGAGGAAAATATAAGCAAAAAAAAAAAAAATAAAAAAATTAAAATTTTTCTTCACGTGGACGAAGCGATGAGCTGGCTGTTATGCATACAGGCGCGTACAAGCACATATAGAGACGATAAATTTCGAGATGCATTTCCTACGACACAAGCTACGATTTTGGTTTATATGATTTTATGGATATTTGAACATGTACATAGCCACAAACCATCACCAGTTAGCTGCTACCTTGCCCTTGACGAATACTTTCAAGGAACCTCAGTAGCTTACTGAGATATGCAATAATGTTTCTTCTCTCTGTTAACAAGCATTCTTAAGCTGTGATGCATATCAGACTCTAATATAATACGGTCATTCTAAAGCTGGTGGTTGGAAAATCAAGCTATAGTGTACTAAGGATATGCAACCAAATAGAAGAAACGGCGATCACTCCTAGTTGAATAGTTAACTCCAAAAAGCGTCTTGTAAATGAACAATCAATATACTCTAAAAGGGATGCTAACCATGACATTACAAAGGGTAAGGTTAATAGCATAGAACAGAATAGAAGCAAGAGTAAAAGAATATAGTCACTAGACCTAAGCAAGAGGATTGGGTGGACTGAGCTTATACGCATGTTACAATCATTATTATATATTTATTAAAAATCATAACATCATTATATCAAATATCAAAAATAGATGTAAACCATGAAAGCCACAAAAAGTATTGCTGATAAAAAAGAAAAAAAAGACAGCCAGCATTATGCCCACAAATTATCAATCAAAAAGCATGTCCAACCACCGTACGAAATCCATATGAATAACTGTCGAAGTACCGGATTACCAATTTTATTCGAAATCACAATACAAGTATTGACACCTTCACTTTCTATTCCTTTACCCATGTCCAAGTATCGCCTCACTGTACAGCCATTCCAAAAATTCCACCATTTGGACCGTTGACAAACTTTCAATCTGAGCAAATTCTTATTAAGTGGGCCCATTGGCCCATCAATGTATTTGTACTCCCATGGAGACCACACTTGTCTTTTGTCTTTCGGGTCAAGTTTTTTATCACCCCAGTGCCCATGCCATAGAAGCCATGGCCCATATTCTCTTTCGCGGTCTCTGTATTTGTACTTGCTATTGATTTTATCGACATCGCCAGTGTCTTTGACCGTTGTCTCGTCGATAGCAGGAGTAAGATGGGCGCCATCCCAGGTGTAACCAAGATAGTTCATTGCTGGATCCCATAAAGGTCCCCTATCAGTGAAATCGGATAAGATGGAATATGGTAAATCATGAGCGTGCTGCCCAACAGATGCATAATTTGCATGAGTGCCTCTTGCGCTGAATATAATCGGTCTTCCTAACGTTTTGTTGGCATTATGATGTTTTTTGTGACGTCTTTTGCCTTCATCGAAATCTCCATATTTTTCAACGGTGTCAAAGACATAGCCATTACCTCCACCATGAGCGCTCATCCAGAGTGTAACCGGTTTACCTTGGTAAAATCGCACTAATGAGTGCTCCCAGTCTCCGACATGATTCCCGTATGGTCCGCGGCCCATAACAAACGGGCCGAGATTGAAGGAGTAAAAGTAGAACCAGTAAGAGTCAAGCCATCCATTTCCTTTATCCACAACTACCAATACCGCTGGAGCATCTTTTATTAGACCGTTTTCATATGAAGGGATATTTTTCTTGCCAGTAATCCACTCTGGGTCAGTTGAAAAATCGTCAAGACTGGTCATGTATACATCCTGGTTATCCGTAGTGTATTTTATGAAGTTGCATAAGTGTGACAAATTGAGCGGCAAATCGTTCGGGGTGGTGACATTTGTACCATTGGCAAATTGCAAATACAAGTTAGATACGTATTCATTAATGTCGTAAGGCAAGTACTTCTCTTCAGAATATAAGTGCACCATTGGAGCATACTTTAACACATAGTCTGGAATCTCACCTGGCCTTATCGTAGACTCGTTTGGCGATGGGTGCGACAACATGGGAGGAAGCTTGTTGGAAAACAGAGCCTCTGATGTTGAAGCGCTAAAAAACGAATTTTTGGAGTTTTCCTTAGAATACTGCTCATTGTAAGCTGCTTCCATGTCAACAAAGGCAAATGGGTCTGGGAGTTGCAAGTCTATATTGTCAATGCGAAATTCATTGGTATTGAAGGTTTCCTTCGCATCCGGTTGCTGGCTCAGAAGTGGAAGAGCAAAGGCGCTGGGCTTTATCAGTGTGAAAAGTATTAATATAGAGGGTAGTAGCATTAGTTAAATATTGTACTGTTCTATGATATCATAATATCCAATGATATTCTGCTCATTAACGGAGGAAAAGAAAAGAAAAAAAAAAGAAAGCAAACTGGTGTAAAAGTCTTTATATTGTTGTGGTTGAGCCGATGAGGAAAAAGACATCCATTATGCATAATTATGTCTGTGACAGCAAAATGTAAATGACACATACTGCGCCCTACTTGGACATGTATAGCGCCACCAAAATCAAACATTTTAAAAAGATTCCGAAATATAAAATTTTGAAATAAGCAGAAGCTTCAGTTTCTACTTCAAAAGATTTTACAGTTGAGCAGCGCTATCACTCATCTCCAATATTTGGGATCTTAACATATATTTTGAACACTCTCCGTGGGACTGGCGCTAAGCTTTGCCAATCAAAAGAGTCACGGGACAGAATTTGGTGATTCAAGAGAGCACTTATTTTTTTCTTCCTTTCCTATTTACTGATCATCGCCTTCAGAAATCAAATCTGGTAACGTAAATTGGTATCTCAATAAACAAAATTTGCTCAGTTTTATCCATAAGTAATTGATGCGTTGGTCAAATGTTTAATAATAAGTAAAATCAAGGATCACATTGGCGCACGCGATATTGAAATAGACCCGGAATAATTCGCTTTATAGAGAACTGTTATTATCAACATGACTGATGTGATGGATCATTACCGGCAACTTGGAATTACGAAAGCTGCTACAGACTCGGAGATAAAGAAAGCGTACAAAAAGCTAGCGCTAAAATATCATCCAGACAAGAATAAAAATGAACATGCTCAGGAACGATTTAAACTTATAGTCGAGTCATACGCTGTACTATCCGATCCAACTCGCAAAGCAGAATATGACAGAAAACAATCTTTCACTCAGCCCAGCAACAACAGCAGCAGCGCTGCCTTTGGTTCAAGTAGCTTCTCAAACTATCGACCATGGGCCCGCAATACCAATGCCACAAATGGCTTCTATCCTGGCTTTGGCATGAACGCGTCTAACTTCCATTCCTCAAGAACTCAGCAGCAGCTGAATCAACAAAATAATACAAGAACTGATTACAACTTTTATAAAGGTTTTTCTGAAGCATTTCAACGTAATTTCTTCAACTTTGATGATCTTGATTACGAGTTCTATCGTACTACAGGTCAAACAAGTGCACGGTTTGGTAATCCCAATGTGAATTCATACAACACACAGTCTACTCCAAAGACATCGCGATATCAGCAAGGCACCTATGCAAACAATTTCAAAAAGAAGGGCCCTTATTTTAATGATAAAAAGGAAAAGCACGCAGGTGAGGATAGTAGCACTTCTGCGTCAAAGCCGTCATTTTCTGAAGATAGCAATAAAGATCAATATCAGCAGTACCATCACCACCAGCCCCATCATCATCATCATCATGGTAATACTGACAAAACACCGAATATCAAAAGCACTAACGATGAAAAATGGACATCTTCAAAAACTCTGTATTCATATGTTTCTGGTAAAAAGTTTACCACTGGCGGTAAAAGTCCTACTTCTTATTCAAATTCAAGCATAAATGGGAATGGTACTTCATCGCGTTCTCGGGAGAAGGAAACACCTAAGGAAACTCCAAATAAAACTAGTCTGAGTCGACATCCGAATGTGAATGATCCTAATACTCCAGACGCCTTCAACGCTCCTGGCTTTGTGCCTGTAAATAGCACAGATATTCCAAAGACGCCACAATCAGGATTAAGAGGTGCCAAACTCAATGAGCTAAAAAAGTCGAAGACGCAACATCAGCAATCAGATCCAAAAAGCAGCGGATCAGAGAGTGTTGGCGGTACAAAAACAGACCCAATAGTGATAGAGGAAGAAAAAAGCTTTGCACAAAGTTCTAAAAAGCCTAATAGCAGCAGATCACCTCTAGATGAAGACTTTTTTAGCAAACGACAACACATCTATGCTTCTCCTGGCGGATTCCAATATAAGAGAGAAGCAGTAAAACCAGAAAAGGATACAGCAGATAATCATGAGCATCAAGATGTTGATAAAGCTGCTGGTAGCACAGCTCGCCCCAACGAAAATAATACCTGGGATCATCACCAGAGATTAGAAGAGCTATTAAAACAAAGCGCAAATGACCTCAAACGTCCATCTTTGAACAACAAAAGATTCAGACATAATTCCCGAAGCACTACGCCGCTATCGAAGAAGAACATATTTCAAAATAGTGACTTGTTCAACCTTAGCAAAAAACCAGCCATTAGAAATATAAAAGAACCAGAGGTATTTATATCCAAACGTCCACTTAGAAGTAATTTGGAAGCTAATACAAGTGACGAAAGTAGTAACTATGGCTACAGCTCTGGTGATGGGGAGTCCGAAAGCGATGATCCTACATTCATCGAGAAACGGGCGCTAAATAAAGGTAGAGCGGAACCAGGAACTGGTGCTGGCGGGAAAACTGGCTCAAAAACTGGAACAGAGATTGGAGTACAAACGAAGGCTGATGAAACACGTAAAAAAGTGAACTTTCAACAAAATAGTTCTTCTGATGATGACGAGGTAGAGGAAATTTTAAACCATATGACTCAACCGCATATATTGCATTTGAATTCTGACGACGAAGATTTAAACAATGATGAAGATCTAAATGGTAACGAGGATCTAAATGACGACGAAGAACTTCGTGATTACGTAAATGTTCACAATGATAAAGACTTTCATAATGGAGAAAACACTCGCGATGGAGATGTTGATGACGATGAAGAATTACTGACCAGCGAATCGCAGCAGCGACCAGGAACTACTGATAAAGATCAAAGCATAATTGACATGGATTATGATCCCGACTTAGAGTCATCGCGGGATGATGATGTGCGATCTGATGGCCTTGCTGCTACAAGTCATGGAAGTTTGCATCAAAATAGCGTCCCCAAAAACAACAGTGACAACAAGTTTACACTTCATAATATTGACAATATACCTCCATTTACTCAAAATAAGAGCAGCAATTTTGATTTGAATGGCATCCTATCAAGTTTGGATCCTAATACACTGCAAAAACAACAGCAAAAGCGCCAAAAGGCAGGTATTACATCTGTCAATGACGAAAGCATGCAGTTTTCTGCCAATCGGACTTTTGAGTCTCAGTCTCCTCTGGCCCAACCACATAGTCAACCATCACAACAAAACCAACAAAATAATCAAAACCATTCGTACCATCAGCGACGAGACAGCCCAGGGCTCCCATATTTGGGGCCCGGAGACAATCAAAGTAACCATTTCCTTTCAAAGGATCCAGAAGCGTTACATATTCCCGTAAACAAGCCGTTACCAAACGTATACATTCATCCTAAGTCGCAACAGCTCAACATGAACGACTTGAACGCCTCTGAAGCGATCTTACAAGTACATCCGCCGGTGGCACCACCATTTTTGACAGATCTTTCACGTAGTGGATGGATTATTTACCAGGAGAAGATTAAGCAATATCAGGAAGATTGGCTCAAATATTGCGATTATATCAATACTTACAATGCGGAGCGTACAGTGTCAATGCACAAGAATTATCATGACATAATGAATCTGACGACGAATGCGAATGTTTACTTTACTGCATTACAACAGGATATTAATGTGCACGAAGAGTGGGTGTTTGCTAGAAAGACAAACATGGAAGTGATGAAGCATTATTTTGAAAATTTGAAGCGGATCAACCATCGTGGGGGTTATGAAGTATGAAAACAACAAGTAGATTTTTTTATATTTTATTGCTTTTTTTTGTTTTTTTAAAATTTAATCTATTATTTAGCTTGTACTTTATTTTATATTATTTTATTTTTTTTTACATTTCTTGACTTCCTCTCCTTTTCTAGTATTTATTTCTTGGGCTTTTCTTTTTTTCACTTCTGTTTGTTTTTCATTCTTTTCGTCATTTGTTTTATCCTTTCATTGCCCTTTGCGCTTTGACATACTATATTATATTATTATTGTTCTTTATTACTCATTCTAATTATTACCAACACCACCACCACCATAATCATTTATTTGCTTGCCTTTTATGTACTGTACTATACTATAGTTTTTGAAAAAATTTTGAGCTTTTGAAATTAAGAAATAAAAGTTGCTTTTATACTATAATAAGTGTATTTTCCTATAGTAGTTGTTTTCACAATGCGGGTCAGTGTAACAATATCGAAGCTAATAGATCGAAGACAATCAAACGACTTTTTTTTTAATGCCGTTAAGATCTTGGTCCCTAGAATTGTAACTAATTTAGTTTACGTCAAAGGAAAATCTTGAAATTGTGACAATAAGTTGTTGCTGTGTTGCGTTATATATAACATAAAGGGGTGCCGTCGCCCCCAAAACACGTGTGACGACACGAAAGTCAAAAGCTCGAAACTCGAATTTAAACGAAATGAAAAATCAAAATTAAGCAAAAAAAAAAACAACAAAACAAGCGACGGCCGGACGGGCATAAAATATACTGACACACC
>JXWR01000074.1_pt1 | contig 16116 bp, 7 predicted proteins | sample 315541 | NCBI WGS metagenome assembly JXWR01 (sample SAMN03273951, study PRJNA271842) | soil metagenome | isolation source: rice field ambient CO2 | place: India: CRRI Experimental farm Cuttack,Odisha-753006 | collected 2013-12-17
CTTCTAGAACATGTGGCATATATTCCAGACGTACCAGGGTCTAAGAATCCGGAAGATACTTTAAACTATTACTTTTGATCGTTAGTACTTAAAGGACTCTAATTCGTGTGCAGACAGACATACTTTCTTCCTGTTTTGGGAATTTGCATCCTTACCATTACGGTTACGTTTTTCACCCATAATTAAGATGCTTATTTACACTAATTGTATGATACTTTTCAATATATAGTAGACTTTTGAGATGTATTTGGTTGACGTGAAAAATAAAGAGTTATTCAATGATAAAAAAAAAAATTTATTTGAAGTGAACTTTTTCGATACTAAAACCAAAAAACTCAAGACTGTCCGAAATTCTTTCTTATGAACGTACAAATGATTATACTGAGATAATATCTAATTTTTTAACGTCTATTAAAAAATTTGGCTATCCTACTCGTATTAGAGTCAATGACACTCGCCGATTCAGAGTTGAATATGCTGCTACTATCCATTACGCTAGTGTCATCGCCGTTAGCTCCTTCTACAGATGAGACGAAGTGCTGAATCTTGCTCAACAAAAGAGCCGCATCTTCCTGTCTAATTCTTGAATATTTTCTTAATCTTATTTCTGGTTCATTATAATCTTTTCCCTGAGTCTTTAATAACTCTATACACTGCTTCAACTCCATAAATGTAGCTTCTAGCGATTTGATATTATTTTCAAATAATGTTGGTGCGTCAACACCGTTGGCATTTGGAAATGTAGGCGTCGAAGGGGTCATTGGCGACTGGTATCCATTACTATCTATAGTACCTGGTGTAGAGGGGAAAATTCTGGGAATAATGCTCTCTAAATAATTGACATCAACTTCAAAATTCATTATGCTTTCATGTGTAATTGTACTTGGTGTGTCATGCAATAATAGATCCATGAATTGTCTCGTCAAGGAGTCAAATTCACGGAAAATCAATAATGTTTGGACGCTGTATGGTAAATTTTGTAGCGTGCTGGCAAACATCATTTCTAAAAATTGTGCCAGATCAATGATGGAGATATCCGGGTCTTGCCTTACCTCCGTTATTTGCCAGTCAATTTCAATAGTTTCAAGAATATCTGATATCTTAGAATCGATTAACTCAATTAACTTTGTTTCTGCCAATTTTCTGCTTTCCGCAAGATATTTTATCGAGGATAACCGTATTTCCATATCCGGGTTTTGTAAAATATTCTCTCTTGTCATGAAGTTACTAAATTCTTTTGCTGCTATGATAAAATAATCTAAATTGACTAAGATTTGTGCAATTTCTTCTCTCGACGTACTTTCAAGTTTAGAACGAATTTTTTTATTGACGATATCATTAAATATATCGTCCATTGTTTTGACCAAAATATTATTCAAAGTGTGTAGCTCATGACGATAAAATATTGAAAGAAATGCGGTTATTTTAGAATATGTTTTCTTAGCAAGTGTACACGTCATTGGGTATAATGGAGAAAAAGGCAAAGTCACAGCAAATGGCTCTCCGTTGGTTGGATCTGGCAGAGAGAGGTGTTCGTCCTCCTTCATCCAGCAAATCTTCAAAACTTTCTCATATAATGTCTTGTCATTAATGGACAAAGGCATAAAATCATCATCGTTTAACAAGATTTGAAATTCATCGTCAAAAGCTCTCAAGGAAACAGAGCAGAATTTCTCGAAAATTGAAACCAAAATTTTATATAAAGGTTCGATGTTCAGTTTGAAATTTTCTAAAATGGCAACATAAATACAAAGAAAATCTTTCAATTTAATCATGTCTTCTTCTGTTTTCAGCTTCTCATCTATGAAATAACTCAAATATGGTGACAACCTGTCCATGAGTCCATCCCAAAATTCATTTGTAGAATTATAGTTATTATCAACGAGGATAAATTCTGTAGCTTTATTCAAATTAATATCATATAATAAGAAGCCGAGAATTTTCAAAAAGTAATCCTGCAAAAAGTGTAAACTTAAACTTTGTGTAAAAGGATCATCTGTGGAAACGTCATGCGCCGTTGATCCAGGAGTAGTACCTGTACCCCGTAATAACGAATCCATTTGATATGCAGCTGTTTTATTCTTCTTCCATATCAATGGATACATTAGTTTTGTCTTTCTCAGTTCATATTCTTTATTAAACTCTCCAGAGAGGACGCTCAACTCATTTAAGTTTTGAAAAATCATTATAGAATCGTGAAAGTCATCTAACTGGAAAAATTCACCCAAGTTTAGCTTTGCTAGAGAGGATTCATCTCTCATGGAGATCTCTATAGGCGAATTAAATTTGAAATTTGTCAACTTCATTTTAGATCTCGTTTCGAGCCATTGCGGAAGTAATTCATTCTCATAAATTGCCACGAATTCTTGCCCCACTTTTATCAAGTTCTTCCCTAAATTTAAATTTAGAGAATTCCTTATCAAATTTATACACTCATCCTTGGTGACTTTCTGCAAAAATGGTATAGAATTGTAAATTTCAATTAAAAATTGGAAATTATAGTTCTTAAATTCTTGTAGATACAATTTCTCCAGACTATCCAAGTTTTGTAAAACTTTGAAAAACTTTCTTTCGGTGATCAATTCTTGACATTTGCTGGATAATTCCAAGATTCTAACAACCTTAGTGATTAAAATTGTTGCTTCTGAAATTTTCAGTGAAATTTTTTTGTTATTAACATACATTTGTTTCTTGACAATTAGTTCATTAGCTGATTCACTCAATCTTATTTGAAATTTGGAAATTTCACTGGATAAAGTGTCTTGCACCATACCTTGGATGTTTGCAATTTCGTCTATAGATGTTTCCAGCTTATCATTCATTTGGGAATCTTGTAATAATTGCAATTCCAGACCTTGAAAGTTATCCTCAATTGAGTTTTCCAATTCATCAATTACGGGGTCCAATTGATTTTTATCAAGAGCCCTTCTTAAAAAAGGTACCCACTTATCAAAGGATAAAGGATCTAAATCAAACACATCATTTTGGCCCAGCGCAGGTTCGTGTTTCACTGCATCTGTACTTTCATTGTTGAGAACAGCCCTTTCTGTCCACGATGAATTGTTTCCGGATGCAGTAGCCAGTAAAACCTGCTGAAAATCTTTTGAAAGCAATGGCTGGCCTTCTTGGTCCATTATTGACAGCTAATTCGCTACAACTCCTCAACAGTATTCTCTTGCTACTATTTAACGCTCGTTAAAGGTATTAATTGTCCTTTTATTATTGTATTTTTCTGGAAGAATTATGCGGAAAAGTAAAAGCGAACAAAAAATTATCGTATCTTTATTAAGCATTCTTGTGTAGAAAAATTGTATATAATATATGTACGCGCATATATGAATCTATTATAAAGTTAATATTGTTGATTAGTAAAGCTTAGTTCCGTTTTCAATCACACAACCGGGAGCATCCTTTGGTCTTTCTTGCAAAGAACCAAGCTCCCAAATAATTTCACCTTCTTCAGTCAATGAATCACAAACAGCCTTGACGTTTTCTCTCTTGACAATCAAAACCATACCAACACCCATGTTGAAGGTTCTTAAAATGTCATCGTGTGGAACATTACCTGCTTGACCAAACCATTTGAAGACACGGGGTACTTCCCAGGTTGACATATCAACGCGGGCCTGTAGGTGGTCTGGAATAGCTCTTGGGATATTCTCTACTAAACCACCACCTGTTATATGAGCTAAACCTAGTAGTAGTCTTTGTCTAATTGATGGCAATAATTGCTTGACGTAAATTTTTGTTGGTTCAAGAATACCTTCACCCAACGTCTTAGATTCATCCCATGGACATGGAGCGTCCCATGGTAATGCTACATGTTGAATAATTTTTCTAACCAAAGAGAAACCATTAGAATGAACACCGCTAGAGGCGAGACCCAGAAGAACATCTCCTGCGGCCATTTCATTTATCTTGGGCAAGATATCTTGTCTTAATACAGCACCAACAGCGGTACCATTGGTATCGTAGTGGCCGGGTGGATACATACCGGGCATTTCCGAAGTTTCACCACCCACAAGAGCACAACCACTTTGAATACAACCATTAGCAACACCGGACACAAAATCAGAGGCAACTTGAATGTCAAGAGCACCAGTGGCAAAGTAATCCAAAAAGAATAGAGGCTCAGCACCTTGTACCACCAAATCGTTAACATTCATGGCCACCAGGTCAATACCGACAGTATTATGAATCCCGGTCTCTTGGGCAATGATTAATTTAGTACCGACACCATCTGTAGCACCTACTAGTAAGGTATCTTCGTTTTGACGGAAACCTGCTTGAGCCAAATCGAATAAACCACCAAAACCACCAATATCAGAGTCTGCACCTGGCCTTCTTGTGGATCTGACCATTTCTTTGATAGTTTGTACGAGATTGTTACCATTATCAACGGAGACACCTGAGTCTGCGTATGTGATGGCAACTTTTGATGATTCTGAGTTTTGGAACGCACGGTATGCGATGTCCTTTCTGTAGTAAGAATTTTGGAAATGGACGCATTTGACGGCTTCATATACTGTATCTACTGCTGTTCTCAAGTCCTGAGCAGTGGAGGTCACAGAAAGAACTCTACCACCATTGGTCAATAAAGAATCGGTGGCGGAATCGTATTTGGTACCTGCTTGGAAGATTTGTGTATGTGGAGGTAATTTATCGGTATCCAAGGTAATTTTGTCACCTTTGGCGTATGATTCAGGATAACCACCTGCAGCCACTACGACAGTAACGGCAGATCTTGTGTCATCGATTCCTATGTTTACGGAATCCAAACGATGTTCAGCAGCAGCCAAAAACACTTGCGCCAAATCGGTTTGATCATCAAGTAAACTCAAAACAGCCTGTGTCTCTGGGTCACCGAATCTGACATTATATTCTAACACTTCGGGAACAAGTTGATTTGTCTTAGAATCCTTCACCAAAATCATCCCGGTGAACAGCACACCAACAAAGGGCATACCATCACGTCTCATCCCATCAATCGTAGGCTTCACAATCTGTGAATCTATGGTCTTCAACAAAGATGGTGTGGCCACAGGAGCGGGGGCATAGGCACCCATCCCACCGGTGTTCAAGCCCTTGTCGCCATCAAAGATCCTCTTGTGATCTTGTGCGACGGGGAGATTGAAGTGAGAGTACCCGTCAACAATGGTGAGTAGAGAGATTTCATCACCTTCCAAGAATTGTTCTATCACAACCTGCTTGCCCGCTTCTTCACCGAATTGCTTGGTGACCATTATGTCCTTGATAGCTTGGACGGACTCGTCGATGCTAGATGGGATAATAACACCTTTCCCAGCAGCGATCCCGTCGGCCTTGATGACAAAAGCTTTGTCAGTATGAGCTTGCAAGAATGAAATGGCTTCTTCTGGATTAGTGAAGACATCATAAGACGCGGTTGGAATATTGTGTTTTGACATAAATCTCTTGGAGAAAGCCTTGGAAGCTTCCAACTGAGCGGCTTTGACGGAAGGTCCAAAAACGGGAATACCAACGCTATGGAACACGGAGGTGATGCCGTTGACTAGAGGTAATTCTGGACCAGGAACGACCAAGTTGATCTTATGTTCCACAGCCATCGACTGCAAACGAGCAAAATTGGCGACATCTGGCGTAATATCCCAGTTTATCACACGCGAAGGATCCATGGTTGCGGTCCCTCCATTACCTGGAGCGACATAGATCTTACCCACGGTGGGTGACTGAGCCAGCTTGGTGACAAGAACGTGTTCTCTTGCACCGTTTCCTAAAACGAGAATGTTGAGCATTGTGAGGGGAGGGAGAATGGTTCTCTTAAGCTATGATTAAGAAAGTAATAAGAAATAACTGCGCTACTAGTGGTAGCTCCTGGGACGGTTAACAGCGGTTGCACTTGCCTCTGAACATAGTTTAAATACCAAGTTCAAGCCCATCGCATATTCATTATTGCTGTTATTACCAGGACACGAGTCAGTCGGCACTTGTCACTACCGACGGGGCGAGTCAACTGAAAAAAAAAATGAAAAATTTTGAAAAAAAAAAAAAGCTGCTTACTGCCACTATTAGTCACGGTATGAACAACGGCAGTTGAAGATTAGACGATTTCTTAACGCTTAGGTAGTTATTAGAGTATGATATAGTAGATTCAAGTTTATGATATCTGTCTGTCCCTGTGTGGGGTTGTAGTAATGCTGTGGCTTCCTTCTTGTTACTTAGATATGGCGTTGCAGAAGGAACGTACAAAGAGGTGCTTCTTCATCCGGGGGTCTTCTACTTTTGTATGGCTCTTGATCGCCACCGTGTAATCGAGCCCTTGTGGCTTCTCTAAGGTACCTGTGTGCGGCCACTTTCTTTATGGTTGGTAACGTATGGTGGCATCTTTCACAGACGGATAAGTGCGGTTTAATTCTTCACTTAAATCTTGAGGGCATCCAATAGTTTCTGCAGAATACCAGCTAAACGCCCCAAAGAACGATGCTGCGTGTAACAACCTTGGCGTCTTCGTGTACTTCATTTCCCTTACAGGTCCTCAGGAGGCGGTTGACCATATCTTCTTTGACAAGCTTCCAACCCACAACCAAGACACAGGTCGTGGTCATCGGTGCTGGACATGCAGGCTGCGAAGCTGCAGCTGCGTCATCTAGGACTGGTGCGCATACTACTCTCATTACACCATCGTTAACAGATATTGGTAAGTGTTCGTGCAACCCCTCTATTGGTGGAGTGGGTAAGGGCATCCTTGTAAAGGAAATCGACGCTCTCGATGGGCTGATGGGCAAAGTAACTGATCTCGCTGGAGTGCAATTCAAAATGCTGAACAGAAGCAAGGGTCCTGCTGTGTGGGGGCCCAGAGCCCAGATAGACAGAGAGTTATATAAGAAATACATGCAAAGGGAACTTTCCGACAAGAAAGCACACCCCAACTTGTCTCTGCTGCAGAACAAAGTTGCTGACTTGATCTTGTATGACCCCGGATGTGGCCACAAGGTCATCAAAGGTGTGGTTCTGGATGACGGTACCCAGGTTGGGGCAGATCAGGTCATAATCACTACAGGTACGTTTCTCAGTGCAGAAATTCACATCGGCGACAAGCGTATTGCAGCAGGAAGAATTGGCGAGCAGCCAACATATGGGATCAGCAATACTCTACAAAATGAGGTGGGCTTTCAGTTAGGGCGTTTGAAAACAGGCACTCCGGCTAGGCTGGCCAAGGAATCCATTGATTTCAGCGCTCTGGAGGTCCAGAAGGGAGATGAGTTGCCTGTCCCTATGAGTTTTCTGAATGAAACCGTGTCAGTCGAACCCACGAAGCAACTGGATTGCTTTGGCACACATACCACACCTCAAATGCACGACTTTTTGCGCAATAACTTGCATCAATCCATTCATATTCAGGACACGACCATCAAAGGCCCCCGCTATTGTCCCTCCATCGAAGCTAAGATTCTAAGGTTTCCTGATAGATCTTCCCATAAGATATGGTTGGAACCAGAAGGTTTCAACTCCGACGTCATTTATCCGAACGGGATATCCAATTCTATGCCTGAGGATGTCCAGTTACAAATGATGAGGCTCATCCCGGGCATGGCAAACGTTGAGATCTTGCAGCCGGCATACGGCGTGGAATACGACTACGTAGACCCACGGCAATTAAAGCCTAGCTTGGAAACAAAATTGGTGGATGGACTATTCTTGGCCGGACAAATAAATGGTACTACAGGCTACGAGGAAGCCGCTGCACAGGGGATCATTGCAGGTATCAATGCAGGATTACTATCGCGCCAAGGACGGGAGCAATTGGTCTTGAAAAGGTCCGAAGCGTACATTGGTGTGCTCATTGACGATCTAATCAATAATGGCGTCATAGAACCATATAGAATGTTTACTTCCAGATCAGAATTCAGAATCAGCGTAAGAGCCGATAACGCAGACTTCAGACTGACGCCCATTGGTGCTCAACTAGGGATTATATCTCCTGTCCGTTTAAGTCAATATTCAAGAGACAAGCACCTATATGATGAAACCATACGGGCGCTTCAAAATTTCAAGCTAAGCTCTCAAAAATGGTCTAGCCTACTACAGGCTAATATCGCGCCACAGGCTGAAAACAGATCTGCTTGGGAAATATTCAGATTCAAAGATATGGATTTACATAAACTCTACGAGTGCATTCCCGATTTACCCATTAATTTGCTGGACATCCCAATGCATGTTATCACCAAAATTAACATTCAAGGTAAATACGAACCTTACATTGTCAAACAGAACCAGTTTGTGAAGGCATTTCAGGCAGACGAAAATATGCTGTTGCCGCAAGATTACGATTACCGTCAGTTACCCACGCTTTCCACTGAATGCAAACTACTCTTGAACCGCGTACAGCCATTGACCATAGGCCAAGCAAGACGGATTCAAGGTATCACTGCGGCAGCCCTATTTGAACTCTACCGTGTGGCACGGAAGCCAAGCCAACCAGTCATGTAAATATCCTTTAATCGTTAGCTTGTATATGTAAATAATTCATTGTATGTAACCATCAAATTCGTTATTTAGCAATCTTACCCGGAAAACTTCTTGTATCGTAACATTAATTCTCCCTTACAAGGGGACCTCGATGAATAAATAAAGTGTTTGTGTTGAAGGTACTTGCAAAAGGGCAACTCACTGTCGTTTATAATTTGATTTACTAATCGCATCTGTATTTGGAAAAGCATTTCTTTTTGGAAGAGGAACAAGAACGCCATGTCAGCAGACGAAACGGATGCGAAATTTCATCCATTAGAAACAGATCTGCAATCTGATACAGCGGCTGCAACATCAACGGCAGCAGCTTCACGCAGTCCCTCTCTTCGAGAGAAGCCCATAGAGATGCCCTTGGATATGGGAAAAGCGCCTTCTCCAAGAGGCGAAGATCAACGGGTTACAAATGAAGAAGACTTGTTTTTGTTTAACAGATTGCGGGCATCACAGAATAGAGTTATGGACTCCTTGGAACCACAACAACAGTCACAGTATACATCTTCCAGTGTCAGTACGATGGAACCATCTGCCGACTTTACTAGTTTCTCTGCAGTGACTACTTTACCGCCTCCTCCTCATCAACAACAACAGCAACAACAGCAGCAGCAGCAGCAGCAGCAATTGGTGGTTCAAGCCCAGTACACCCAAAATCAACCAAACTTGCAAAGCGATGTTTTAGGAACCGCTATAGCAGAGCAACCATTTTATGTTAATGCCAAGCAGTACTACCGAATTTTGAAAAGGCGATATGCAAGAGCTAAACTAGAGGAAAAGCTACGAATATCAAGAGAACGAAAGCCATACTTACACGAATCTCGACATAAACATGCGATGCGAAGACCTCGTGGTGAAGGTGGGAGGTTCTTGACAGCCGCTGAGATCAAAGCCATGAAATCGAAGAAAAGTGGGGCTAGCGATGATCCTGACGATAGTCATGAGGATAAAAAAATCACTACTAAAATAATACAAGAACAGCCGCATGCTACTTCCACCGCAGCTGCAGCAGACAAAAAAACATAATTTTGTAATATTCCAATGTTAATATCATTCCTAAAAAGAACTAAAAGTGCCCTCTTATACCACATGGTATCCATATGGCCTATTTAATCTGAATCAATATGTATATGTACTTTTACCAATCTCGTTTCGTTTCGTTTCGTTTCATTTCTAACTGACCTATGTACTCCGCTGGAAAAGAAACCATATTGCGATCGTATTTACGTGCTTTTCTTTTTTCATTTTTGCTTACTCTATCTACATATAAACAGCTATTCAAAAGAGCTCCATTTTCATCTATATATAATTCTCTACACCATGTTAATTACCAATTAATAATTGATTTAATTTTACTTGATTTTCTTGGGTCAATTGAGGCAAAATGGTATTTAAAAATGTATTCCCAGAGATAGCATTATATTTGTTTAGTGCTTCAGCAACATATAATCTCACACCATTATTGACATCGATTTCAGGCAAAGGATCGAATGGTTTTTCGCTAATACTAACCAACTTACTGAAATGAGAACCAAACGTGGAGATTTCCTCCAAGTTATCTAAATCAACATAATCGTTTTTCAAGTTTGCAATACTTTGTGATGATGCTGTCTCTATAATGGAATTCATTGTGCTTGAAATCAAAGTTGGATATTTGCTTTGGAAAAATTGGCCGTTTATAACCATGTTCAAAACACCAATTAATGCAATTTTACGATCTAGCAGGTTACCAATAGTAGGTAATGTGGTAATAATAAAATTACCCCATATTTGTTGAAAAAGCCCATCTTGCACTTCGTCAATAAAGTGGATCAAAAAATCAGAGCCTAATTTATTAGATATCAAACCAAAAAATACCGTCAATTTTTTAACATACCTTTCTGTTTTAGAGTTCTGTAATCTTTGTAATAATAAAACTGCGATTTGTTTAATATATGGTCTCAAGCGGTTCATGTCGATTAGAAGCATGATGTGCTCTAATAAGTCAAACCCATGAACTTCATAAGCCTTTGATGCGATCAATCTTTGAAAAATACCTAAAACAGGGACTAGATCGGGGAAGATCGATGAATCTGTCTTTATAAAACTCTTTAGTAGCCTTGTCACGGCAGGAATATTACCTTTCAATTCCCATACATTTGGTGCTAATAAAGGTTGTGCCAACGGCTTGATACTTTCTGGAATTGTTGCAGACTGCTCAACAACAAATGCGATGATTTGGAACACGTATGGAATGAATTCTTGAATATCCTCGGAGAAAACCGTTAAAAATGTTGGCATCATAGAATCTACAAGTAGTGGTAAGTTTTGTCTTTGAGTGTAATTCAAGATGGCACCAATAGATTCAAAAGTGTAATGAGTAAATCTTGGATTTGATGGGTTCTTTGCCATTATCGTTACAATTTCAATAAATTGTGCCAACAACTGAGGAAATAAAGGTTGAATGGAATCTTCTGACGTCTGCAAAACTCTAAAGATTGATCTCATTAAAAATTCGTTTTCAGCTAGTTTTTCAGGGGAGCTGCCATGCTTCAAGATTAATGCAATAAGATTTTTCAAAAGAATTTCTGTACTATTCGAAATATCTTCCTTATGAAAAATAAAAGCAGGAGACGTATTTGATTCTCTAATAGTCAAAATTTTTTCAATAGTAATGGCAGCATACGTGTAGACAACATATTCATCTGTTCGTAAGAAGGTGGCCAAAATGGGCATTAGTTCAATCAACTGAGCTTTGGTCAACTGATTTCTGAAAGTGTAGATATATTTTATGGCATCCACTCTCAAAATAATATGAGGAATATTGTTGGAAGTAAGGTCCGGGGCAATTTCCTTGGTGAAAAAATCTACAACATTTAGTAAGTTGTTTGTGGATGAAACACCGGCATTGGTAATATTCCCATTAATGGCCAATGCAGTGAATAGATAAATATAAAGATCTTTAAATTTCCAATTTTTGGATGGATCACTCATGTACTGGTCAACGAACCCTTTCATATGCGCCAAAAAAATATTTGTGACTAACACTTCATTTTTTTCCTTCAATTCCTTCAAGAAATCAGTACATGCCCTTCTTCTAGTGTCGGTATCTGAACCTTCCAAATCTCTACGGATATATTCAATTGGATCGTCTTCAAAAAGTTCAACATCTTCCTCACGTAGTGTAACATTTGGCAGAATGATTTGTTCTGTGATATTATTCATGGCAGATTCGTTGTTGAATATTTCAAAGTATTTTGGAATACGTGTTACTGCAGTCAAAAATGACAAGGACTTGGATACTAAGATGTCGTATTTAGGTTGGTTGGAAATTGAGGTCAGAAGATTCCAAGTTATTTGTATGAATTCATTGATCATAGGTCCAAAGACATCTTCATATCTTGTTGTGTACAATTGAACCAGCTCCTGGATAGAGGACTTTACTTTTATTAGGACAGACGCATGTTCAGTTTCGTCAGGGTCTTCCAATAAAGGATTAGAATATGACAAATACTTATGGAAGATACCCATACCCACTTGAATGTTATCCTCAAAAAACTCTGGTATATCTTGACAATTAAAATCGTAGTATAGTTTAATTAATACTAGCAATACATCAAATAAAATATTTAGCGTTGCCTTGTTATTTTCATTCGCTGTTATCTGTTCATCGACCGTTTTCAATAAGTTCAAAAATGGAGCAGTAAACACGTCAAGAACCAATTTAATCTCCAAAAAAAGTTCATCTGATCTAAATAAAGGTCTCCATCTTTTAAAAATAGAATGTGCCACTGTAAGGACACCTTTATTCGTCACCATATCATCATTACTCAATCTGGAAGCTAAATCACTCAAAAGTGTAGGCCACCTATCAGGAAAATCAGAGTCAGCAATACTGGAAATTGCCTCTCCTATTTGGACCTGCAAATTATTTGGTAGACTGATCATTAAAGGAACGATTTCCTTTTTGATCAGTTCTACGTTGTTAGCCGGCAGCAAATGATTACCATTTTCATCTACCCACTTGCGCTTGATGAAATTTTTGAAGAACAAAGCACCTGCTAATCTGGTGGATAACGGCAGGTTTGTGGAAGCAATAACGTGCAATAAAGTTAAACCGAATCCATCTTGCGTCTCCAACTGCCTCAAATTTCTTTCCGAAGTTTTAGCGGTAGAAGCAATAACTGATTCGGCCAGAAATTTAGCTACGGTTTCCAAATCGGACATCCTACTATTTTCTCTTCTACAATTGAGTAGCAATAAACAGAACGGGTCCTCTTTGCCACTTTTTGATCTTGTGTTTATACTACTTTCAACTTTTTTTTATTCCATAATCCCTGCAATTGAAGTGAAAAAAAAAAGCAAAAGGCAGGGTAATAGCAAGGAAGAAAATATCATAAACGGCATATTATTAACGTAATATAGCATCCTGGAAGACATTGTTAGTTTCTGGAAGGGTCTGTGCCCACTCATGGGTATCTTGATGTGGCTCATTAGATGGAACATATAGCCTTATGCCTCTCAGATGTGTATCTTTTCCGTTTTCATGGTTGACTGGAAACAAAAGCCTGATGAATTGACATTTCAGCAGCTGGTCGTCCTCCCTATTATCTAGAAACCTTAGTGCCACCCAGCCATTCACATTTCTCACTTCAAGCATCTTATAAAACCTCGCATCAGAAGGACTATGCCCCGCGTAAACTTTCACTAAGCTTGGAGCATAGGACTCGTCCGCAATCATCGAAAAGAAAATTGCCATGACACAGATGTCCATTCTCTTACTAAACATAATGTCCAATTGGTGTGGTTGCCCTCCATCGCTCTGCCAAAACGTATCGTAGTTATCATCTAGAGCAAAGTCCACAGGATTCCCCAACTTAAAAGAAGAAGGCTTCCAAAGCGCTAATTGTGTCACGTTGATCATCCTTGCCGAATCCAATAATTCAATACCTTGGTGGAACATATGTTGCAAGTTCTCCGGTGTAGGATTCTGATACTGAATCTCTTCTTGGAACCCATTCACGTAGAGATCTTTGGTTGCCGCATCCACAATCCTGTCATCCAACACCAACACTGAAGGTTTATTATGGCAACTCTTAACAGGTTTGATAAGCTCTGAGGGTGCTAAATGGTCCAAGACTTTGTTTATTCCAATCGGGTCCATTATCTGACTTCTAAATCTCGTATTATTTTTGCCACCTTCTGTGGTCAGTTTATTTAACACTTTCTTTCTTTTATATAGACGGCGCTTATTTTGCCGCATTTTTTCTACTCTAACTACTTTACATCTGATATCTCCACGGCTTATGTATATAAGCTACAAAAGGGCTTCTGAAAGAACTTTACGTTCACTGTCGGATAGAGTCTCGTAAATACAATGGAAGCCACTCACATCTTTGCTTGCAACCTCTTTAAAGAATCTTACCAGTAGCTGAACAGCAGATTCCTTCACGTCCATGAGTCCCGTTATATCGTCTGAATCGTCGTCTGCTTCTTCATCGACATCATCATCAATATATTCTTTCAACTTATCGTAATCGAGTACATCATCTACATCTTCCCAATCATCATTGTCGTCATCTTTATTAGCATTTACCACTTCTTGCTTAATATCGCTTGTGATCAATTGTTCTGGATTCGGTTGTTTACTTTGGAAGCTTAACTCAGAAACAAACAATTTAATGATCTTGGTATAAAGTGGAACTTGTACATACCTGTCTGGCATTTTCTTAGCCATTGATCTTGTAATGATCAGGTCCCCTTCGTATGGTATCAAGTCACCATTGACAACCACTTTCTGTAGCCTTTCGTCGTTCAGGAAGAAAAGGTTGCTCAAAGCAACGATATTTTCTTTGATTCTTTTTTCACCTCTAATGACTTCAAAGGCTTCTATCCATTTTCGCATCACCAATGTCAAAGCATCAGTATTGTCAATTTGGAAACTAGACAAAAAATCCACCGTTTGTTTAGGATCATTACACGTTAAGAAGCATAATACAGAAAGAAGGTTTTGCTCAGTAGAAATGTTTTGTGTCTTAATTAACCTTACCACAACGGCTTCCAAAATTCTTCCTATTAACGGTTGGATTTCCTTTGAAAACCTTGTGAATATGGCAACTACCAATGGACCGACGTTCATAGCGGCTGAATCCGATACCTCCAAAGACAGCAGCCTTTCTAGAACCTTCATGATATCCATTAACCTTGGTTCCATGGCTCGTGTATCTGTGTTGAAAATCAGGTAGCTGAATGCCTCCGTGGCTAGCTGTAGGGTCTCATCTTCAGTAGAGAACGCTAATACTTTTGCTAATGGTTCAAATAGGTATTGATTTATTTCATCTGGTAAAAATCCATCGTTGGGTTTTTTCTTCAAAAAAACTGTGATGAATTCCAAGACTAATGATAGCAGGGGTGAGTATCTATAATTGTTTGCATTGTTGGAATCTAGCACATTAATAAATGATGGGAGACATAGTTCAATGTAATTTTTGTAATTATCCATATTGATATTATCCAATAGTTTCTCCAAGCATTCTTGACTTTGTACAACGACCTGTACATTTGCTGGATCCTCGGATGAGATCGTGAACACAAGATGAAATTCAGCCTGTAAAATTTCCTTTCTTGAATGAGGTTCTTTCGGATTGTAGCTAATGACTTGACTTAATACTTCCATTAAAGCCCCATTAGTGTCCTCTTCGGCATCACTACTAACCTGGTTGATTATTCGAATTACTTTTTCCTGGGTTTCTGAGCAGACCTCTGGTCCAAGGACTGAATCTAGTTCGGCAAAATAACAATAGTACGTAAATGCTATTAATGTTGCGGATTTAATGAGCTCTTTATCAGATTTTAGCGCCAAATTAAGACTTTTTGCCAAGAATGCAGATGTCAAGGGTTTGATATCAGGTAATGCATCTATAAATTTGTCTAGTACTCTGGGAATAGTCAAAATTGCACGCGCCAATATTAATTCTGGTATTTCTTGTGATACTAAGATATTTTCTAACGTTTTTATTAAAATTTGCAAAGATTGATCGATATTTTCACCAGTTATCTCATCATCATTAAGCAAAATACACTGTAAGAGATATAGTAAAGATTCTAAAGTTGAATAATTACACGTGCTGTGTTCTATATCGTTGGAAACAACTTTGAAAATTAGGGAAAGTTGAGGATTGGGTAATGAAGTAAAAAATTCATTGGCTTGATCTCTAACATTATATGATGCTGCTAGGCCTGTTTCCTTCGATACAAATGTATTGAAATCGCTTGTCCATATCTCTCTTGTCTCAGAACTTAGCTGACAAAGAATGGTTAAAGATGTTATAATTTTGTTCATCTCTTCAACACTAAATTGCAAAGTGCAAACACTAGTCAAAAATTCTACAATATAAATAGAACAATCATGAACTGTTTCTAAAAGGGGTTCACTTTCAGTAGTTTCGACATTTGCATTTATATGGGTAACGTTTTCCAGGTCTTGGATTGCCATTATTTTGAACTGTTTTTGTAATTCACTTGAGAAATGCTTTCTAGAGAAATCGTTTTTAATAAAAACCAAATTCTCGTATATAATGGATTTAAATTTCAACTGAGAAATAACATCTACGTTTCCAAAATTCAAAGTCAACAATT
>JXWR01001479.1_pt1 | contig 16113 bp, 4 predicted proteins | sample 315541 | NCBI WGS metagenome assembly JXWR01 (sample SAMN03273951, study PRJNA271842) | soil metagenome | isolation source: rice field ambient CO2 | place: India: CRRI Experimental farm Cuttack,Odisha-753006 | collected 2013-12-17
CCTTTGCAAAACTAATGAAATGTGCCATTGATGATATAAATCATCAATGCCCTCTGGCAATAGCGGCATTTTTTCTACGGGTTTTATCATGTTTTATTGAGTAAGGCACGTATAAACACTACTGTTGCAAATAGGGCCCAAAATCTTAGTTAGCTACTATTTCTATTACTTATTTTGAACAGTTAGCAAAAATCAGGAAAACAGTTGAGGCAAATAGGCAAATTGGTCCATGGAGCGTTTGTAGGTGGCTGGTAAAGACTTACAAAATTAGGAGCTTTGAGATAACTTCGGGTTATCTGATATATAAGGTGTCAGGGTGTGATGTAAGGGTTTTGTAGCCGAAATATACGTAAAGTTTAGCAGCGAAACCAAAAAAAAAAAGACTTTCGGGGAACCAGAACCAAGACAATCTATATCATAACGAAAATTTTCAAGCATCTTTTATTGAAGATTGATTTTGATTTACTCGAAGAATGGCAAATAGAGTAGTGGTAACTGGAATAGGGTTGGTAACTCCTTTGGGTATCGGCGCTGCACACAATTTTTCTCGGATAGTTGCCAAAGAATCGGGAATAATATCTACCTCAAGTATTCCTGATTTGTCAGACCAAGAAAGAGAGCAGTACGCACAAGTACCCAGTAAGGCAATAGGAGTTGTTCCTCGGGGGAAAAAAACTGAGGGAAAGTTAGATGTTTCTGAACATCTTCAAGATGTTAGAAGATTAGCAAAATTTTCTCAGTATGCCTTAATAGCCTCCCAGGAAGCCTTAGAAGACGCAAATTGGTTGCAACTAACAGAATCAGAGCAAAATGCCACCGGTGTTTGTATGGGCTCATGCATAGGCAGCTTCGATGACTTGTACAATAATTCCATAGTATTCCAGGAAAAGGGATATAGAAAAATTCCACCGATATTTATTCCAAAATACTTGAATAACATGGCTGCAGGCGCAGTCTCTATAAAGTATGGTTTCAAAGGTCTTTCCCATACAGTCTCCACCGCTTGTGCTACGGGTAGCAATGCTATAGGAGACGCATACAGATTTATAAAAGATGGGTACCAGAATGTCATGGTAGCTGGTGCTACTGAAGCAGTAACCCATCCATTGGCGCTTGCAGGATTTGCCCGTGCTAAGTCACTTACCTTAGACTTTCAAGACGAGCCGTCCAGAGCATCTCGACCTTTTGACTCTAAAAGAAGCGGGTTTGTGCTTAGCGAGGGCAGTGGCGTTTTGATATTGGAAAATTTAGAACATGCATTGAACAGAGGAGTGAAAAAGATTTATGGTGAGATTATTGGGTACGGTCTATCAAGCGACGCTCACCATATTACTGCTCCGCCAAGCCTGGGCGAAGGTGCTAAACGAGCAATGTTGAGTGCTTTGAGAACTTCAGGGTTGGAATATAATCCAAGCAAGATTGATTACATCAACGCGCATGCCACATCTACAAAAGTCGGAGATAGTGCTGAGAATTCAGCTTTAAAGGACATATTTGGTGCACACAAAGATCAGCTTGTTGTTTCAAGCAATAAAGGGTCAATTGGCCATTTGCTTGGAGCAGCAGGGGCGGTGGAGGCCGGTTTTACGTTATTAGCGATGAACAACGGGATTATCCCACCGACACTCAATTGTGAAGATCCTGGTGATGCTTCCGGTGCTGCTGACTATAACCGAGAGTACATTTTCAATTACGCAGCAAACCAAGCAGTCAAGAAGGACATTAAGTACGCATTGAGCAACAGTTTTGGGTTTGGCGGGGTGAATGCTTCATTGTGTTTCAAAAAGTATGACGAATGAATGACATAAGGATCAACATTGGCATCAAAGAAAAAGAGAAAACCGGTGAGAAAAACGGTTTGATTGCTTTTGATAACTGTCTGCTGTACATGTTTGTGAACTGTAAATATAAATTCTTACTATATGTGTGTCGCTGTCCAGTGATGCACCGCTGTGGTGTGGCTTGCCTATAAGTGGCTTGCCTAAGTGGCTCGAGCGGTATCTGTGGCAAAGGTGCGCTGCATGTGAGCTGTGCGCTTTGGCGCATGAAGACAGACAGCTGCCTATACACACCGCGGCGGCGGCGTAAAGCGGAAGCGGCAGAAATCTGGGGTTTGAGCCAAACCTCGATGATCTTCGGCCATCCACCGATGGCCATGGCCTCTGACAGGGCCGGTCCGAGTTGAGGTTGTCTCAGGCTGCGAATGGCTTCCTCGAACCACGCTTACAACCAATGCTGCTTTTTTTGTTTTTATAATATAAGTATCATATACACTTTTCTCTGAGTTAATTTTTTTTTTCTCAAATCGACTTTGAGAGACTTGTCGAGCTGCTTTCCAGATGCGTAGAATGTGACGAGGGCGGATATGCATTCAGGGACGACAGAAGTATGGGGAACCGCGGTTGCGAGCCCCGCTAGATAATGGAAGGCAGGTGTCACCGCCCGACTACCACAAACCGCCTTATTTTCTCCTTGATTGGCTTTCCCAGGACTCTGTGCCGTTGTTGTTTCGCCAGTTGTTGTTTGGCTTGTATTCTCCTTCCTTCTCTTTGACTTGTTCTTGTTCTCGTTCAACCACTACCAGCCTTCTTTTTTACTTTTTGTTTGTGTTTGTCATCATCTTTAAATAGAAGACTGCCGGCTTGTCCTGTCTTTTTATCTTCTTCTTTCTCGCATACAGTTTTGCATACAGTTTTGCCAGATTTCCTCTGCTATTCTATCTTTTACAAAGAGAACGAACTAAAAGCCTAAAAAAAAAGTTTAGCATAGTCTTCATTTCCTATCAAAAGACAAAAGACAATTATCAAAGTTATTCTCAATTGTTCATACACTTTATCGATTTACTCAGAACATCGCAATTTCCAGGCATAGTGTTAATTCCCTTAAATCACATTGCCCACTACTTTTAGACACAACAGCGAGAATTACCCTTTATTCATTTAGAAAATCTTCTCTAACATACGAACTTTGAGACAATTCAGGTATTTTCGTTTTTAGCTGAAAAATGACTAGAGACATTAAAAATCATTTACTTTTCGAAGTCGCCACAGAGGTGGCTAACCGTGTTGGTGGTATCTATTCCGTCTTGAAATCAAAGGCACCAATTACTGTGGCTGAATACAAGCACAGATACTGCTTAATCGGCCCATTGAATTATGCTTCCGCTGCGACTGAGGTTGAGGAACTTGAGTTGAAGGACTCTAAAATCAAACAATCTCTTGACGCAATGTCTTCCAGGGGCGTCAAATGGTTATATGGAAGATGGTTGATCGAGGGCGCCCCTAGGGTTTTATTGTTTGATGTCAATTCCTGCAGGGGGTACTTGGATGAGTGGAAATCTGACTTGTGGAATTTGTCAGGTATTCCGACTCCACCAAACGATGGAGAAACGAATGACGCTATCTTATTAGGTTATTTGGTGGCCTGGTTTTTAGGCGAGTTAGTGTTTCATGACCGCGAAAGAGCCGTTATTGCTCATTTCCATGAATGGTTAGCTGGGGTCTGCTTGCCTTTATGCAGAAAAAGAAGACTTGATGTCACAACCGTCTTCACCACTCACGCTACTTTGTTAGGCAGATACTTGTGTGCTGGTTCTGTTGATTTCTACAACAATTTAGCCAATTTCGATGTCGACGCTGAGGCAGGAAAAAGAGGTATTTATCACAGATACTGCATTGAAAGAGCAGCAGCTCACTCTGCAGACGTTTTCACCACCGTGTCTCACATTACTGCTTTTGAAGCAGAACACTTGTTGAAGAGAAAACCAGATGGAGTATTGCCAAATGGCTTGAATGTTGTTAAGTTCCAAGCTGTTCATGAGTTTCAAAATTTGCATGCTGTCAAAAAAGAAAAAATTAATGACTTTGTTAGAGGACACTTTTATGGTAAGTATGATTTTGATCTTGAAAATACATTATATTTTTTCATTGCTGGTAGATATGAATACAGAAACAAGGGAGCTGATGTTTATGTTGAAGCATTAGCGAGATTAAACCACAGATTGAAAGTTAGTGGATCTAAAAAGATTGTTGTTGCTTTCATTATCATGCCGGCTTCCACCAGATCTTATACTGCCGAAACTTTGAAGGGACAAGCGGTTATCAAAGCTTTGGAAAACAGTGTTGCTGATATTTCCAAAAATGTAGAAAAAAGGTTGTTGGAGCATTGCGCCAGATATCAGCAACACGGACAAGAAGTACCAACTTTGGACGAATTAATTAAACCGGCAGACAGAGTATTATTGAAAAGAAGGGTCTATGCCTTAAAAAGAGACAGTTTACCACCAATCGTTACTCACAACATGAACGATGATGCTAATGACCCAATATTAAACCAAATCAGACGCGTTAGCTTGTTTAACAACCCGGAAGATCGCGTCAAAATGATTTTTCACCCTGAATTTTTGAATTCTAACAACCCAATTTTACCATTGGATTATGATGAATTTGTTAGAGGTTGTCATTTGGGTGTCTTCCCATCTTACTATGAGCCATGGGGCTACACTCCTGCAGAATGTACAGTGATGGGTGTTCCATCTATCACCACAAATTTATCCGGTTTTGGTGGCTATATGGAGGACTTGATTGAGAATGCCTCTGATTATGGTATCTACATCGTCGACAGAAGAATGAAATCAGTTGACGAAAGTATCAATCAATTGACCGACTATATGTTTGAGTTTGTCAGTAAATCTAGACGCCAGCGTATTAATCAAAGAAACCGTACTGAAAGACTTTCTGAATTATTAGATTGGAAGAGAATGGGTCTCGAATATATCAAGGCTAGACAGTTGGCTTTGAAGAGAGCTTATCCGGACCAGTTTAAAGCTGGCAGTAACCCATTTTTGAACAATGATGTTGTGAAAATCACCAGACCTTTGTCTGCTCCAGGATCTCCTAGAGATCGCAAATTGTTGATGACTCCTGGCGATTTAGGGTCATTACAAGAATCCAAGCAAGTTTTGGGAACCGAAGACTACGTGGGCTTCAAATTGAGCACCGGAGATGAGAGTGAAGAAGAAGACGATTACGAAGGCTATCCTTTAACCCTAAGAGGGGGTAGCGTTCCTCCTTCTAGAGACGAAGATGACGAAGATGATGATGACGAAGCTTGAGTCCTCATAATTTATTGGTTGATTCCACAAGATAAAAACAACTACAAACGATAAGCTTTTAATGTAGAATTAGCTGCAATTTTGAAGCATTACTGGTTCTCAGATCTTCTATAAAAATGTTGTTTTGTGTTCCGCATTTTTGCTCTGTTTTGCATTTTGATTTTTATACTTTTTAAAGGTTTTTTTCTTTTTCTTTTCTTTTTTACTTTATCATTTGTCAGCTCTCATTTGTTTACTAATTTGTTTGTCATCATCACTTATTTTTTAATCTTTTCAATACTTCTGCCTCAAAATTAGAATATTTTTCTTTTGCTGCCAAGTTTCCTTCCATTTTTTTTTCTTTTATATATATATTTTCGTTACAGTATTGCTAGACTGCTTCTTGCTTATTTTTTGCCTCATTTTTCCAAAAAACCTTTTTTTTCCATATTTTTGTCTTATTTTGTAATCCCAATCTTTATTCCCCAAAAATATTAGTTACATCATCCACCAGTTAGTCTTGCAAAGAATTGATAATGTAAGAATTATAATTTAACGTCTCAACGCTAAGAGCCAACGAAACAAGTTAATTGGTTTCTACTTTTTCTCTTTTCGTGCAGCGTCAAATATTCAAATCTCTAGGAGCTTTAAGAGAATCAGCCTCGACATACAAAAATCATCTAAACTATTTTAAAATATGGTTTTCACTCCTCAACACCCTAAACTATGGTTAAACAAAAAAAAAAAAATAAATTCATGAAAATAAAAGGGAGTTCAGCTGCATTGTATGTCCTCTCAATAATCTATGCGTGCTGTCTGCCTGTCGACGTATAAAGATTGCCACCAAGAGTGACAACTTGCACTTGCCCAACAATAATTTGCATTTTTCCGGTTACGTGTTAATCAAATAGTGATTACAGTTGTATGGGACCGGCACAGAAACATGAAGGTAAAAAATTGGCTGCGGAGCTCTTAAATGGCTTTACGGCTTTAAAATTAGTGTTAGTCCAAATCTCATCTTCTAAAGTATTACATTGCTGTAGCCCAAAGTCAAAGTGAGACTACAATATAAATCAACGCCTACAAACAAAGTGTCCGTTAACAGTCCATTTACATTCAAGAAAAACTTAAAAAAGTTTATACTTGAAAAATAAACACTATCTAAACGTCCCAAATAATAAAATAATAAAATTATAAAAGTACACACAACTTATACAAATAATGGTATGAACCTCAGCTAGTATAAAAGGCTAAACGGAAATTCAAGTAAACACAGCATGCCAATTGCTCGTTGCAAAATAAGATTCATGGTTGCCTGTAGTTAGACATCTTCTTTCAATAAGCCAATTGCAGAGCTCCTCAAATTCCACAAAAGAAAGCAAATGTGAAAACTTTTTATAAAAAGAAGTTTTTGAAATGCCAGGTCGGAATAACACGAGCCCAATTAAAGAAGTAATAATTTTTTGAAATACCGGCTTGTTAATCTTACCGTTTACGTCAATCCACAATTTAGAACAGGCCAGGCCTGCAGGAACATGGACACCAGGTAACATGGAATTATTGAAGTCATTTTTTATCACTAACACAAAGTCACTTTCGGTAAAATCACTGCTAACTGTTTTAGTTGAGTAGTTATATAAATCGCTCTTGTCATGAAATTGAGAGATTCGTATAAGTTTGGTATAACCTGAGAGTACGTTGTGAATAATACTTGCCACAACTCCAGACGATGGGTATGACGGAATAAGCACCCCTTTATTAGATCCTTGCACCGAGTTTAAAAATTGATGATGTTGCGATGCTTCAATCAATAGACTCTGCTCAAGTTTTGGATTAACAGGCCACCATAAGCGGTCCTGTATAATAATTCTTGGTTTTTCATTCACAACGAGAGTGTATATTTCTTTGCTTTCATCCATTTCCTTTACGGCAGTTTCGGTGTTCTCTTCGCTAAAACCACGAGAAGCTAAAACCTTTTTAACCGCCTCTGGGGTGTAGCTGAATGAATCGCTAACAAAAATTGCCTTGAGGGTTTGCTTGATCTCATCAGTATGTTCTTCAATCTGCTCGTGCAATTTTTCTGTAAAAGATCCACTCAACAAGACTTCTTCTTTTCTAATCAAAGATCCACATGACCGGTATCGTTCCTTTACATCTCTTTCAGGCTTCCATGGCAAAAAGTCATACTTAGATAAATTAGCTTTATGATCCGGGAACAAATGTAACTCTTCTTTATCTTCCTCTTCAGCATCTGCATCCAAACTACCTCCACTTTGATCATTATTCTTTACCTCTTTGTCAGTTAAACTATTGTCTTTCCAAAGTTTTAAAAAAAATTTCAAATCAATATTCAATAAATGATTCTTCGTTACAACCCCATTTTGAACAGATCTTAACAATACTTGCTTCCATGCTTCAGAAACAGATCTCATCATACCGGTACCAGCTATTTTTCTAACCCTACTCCACTTCCTAGAAAGTGCAGCTTCATGTAAATCAGGATTATCGAAATACTTAGCTATCAAGTCCCATCTGGTTAACCCATCTTTTGACAATGAACGAGTTATAACAACACAGCGGTAAATAGTCAATGCGTCAGACTGTGTAAGAGTGTAGACATTTCTGTGACCTGTTTTTTTACGCTTTTCCGGTTTAGCCTTTCCCGGATTGACACGCTGACCTAAAATCTTCACTGATTTATCTCTAGACGCTTTTTCTCGACGTTCCTTTTCTTTCTTGGCTCTCTTTTCAACGGAAGCTGCTTCGGCGGTTTTTTTGGCTTCCCGTGCTTCCAATTTTTTCTTAATTGCGGATGGCTGAATACTATAGAGTCGAACAGTTTTCGTGATTAACTCGCTTTTAACTGATATCCGTTTGTGTACCTTGTAATCGTACACAAGTTCCTTAATTCTTTCAAGGTCTTTTTCCGTTGGAATTTTATCTTTGAGATAAATTAAAAGCCGTCTACTTCCAAATGGATCTATAAATGTTTGATAGTTGATCAACTTTTGTTGTTTTAATGACTCAATGTCTCGTAACATTGTTTTTCGATCAAGTCCTCGCAAATTCAACTTTTCACTAATGGCTTTTATGAGGATTACTCCAGATGGGAACATACCACCTTGGTTTCTAAGATATTCTAAGAGTGTCTTTTGCCTAGTACTTTGCGTATAAGATGGAAGCTCTGCTTTGTTTAATTTCTGCTTCCAAGGTTTCTTTTGCGAGTTTTTCTTATAAACTTCGTTTTTAGTGTTGCTTGCAGTATTAATTTTGCTTCCTAAGCTAGGGTAAAAAGTATCTGATTTTTCGGAATGCAAACTAGCCAAATCGCCACCTTGCTTAACTAAAGGTTGAACTTCTTTTTCTTCAATTACTGCTGGAGAAACTGGTTTGGACGTTTTCGATGTGTCCTTTGCACCTGTAGATCTTTCCCTGGCCGTTGTAAGGGCCACAGTTACTTTGTCTGCCGAAATAAGAGGTGACTCAGTCTCATTTTCCAGAATAACATACTCATCATCATCATCACTATCAATATCAATGGGATCTTGTTGAGCTAGAATCTTCTCACCGGAATTAGTATCCACCAATATTGTTCCCGTTGATGAGTTATTGGCCATGCGAGTATTCCTTCTGGATCTCCTAGCAACAGGCATACCATCAGCACGAGCTTCTGGCTTTTCGTTTATTGTGCCCCGGTCTATCGCAAGTTGTTTAAGCACTCGTGATACTTTCTTCAGTTTGGGGTTTGTAGTAACATTTGGTTCGTTAATAGAGCTAATATCATTCACACTATCATTACTAGAACTTTCTTTGGCTTTTTTAGCAACACGAACTGCTTCGTCATACAAAAAATATTCAGTAATTTTTCTTTTTTTGCTCGTGTTGTCTGGATTTTCTGGCTTTTTATCTACCGCATTTACCACATGGTGACCATCTTCTTCCGATGAAACCTGTTGAGAAAAACCATTAGAAACCAATGGTGATGCCGGCTGAACTGACATGTCTCTACTGCGTGTCCTAGCCCTTACTGGCGAGACATCTTGTGCTGGCAATATTTCCTCCACTGACTCTATAACCTTCTTTTTTCTGCCTCTTTTTCCTTTAGGTTTCGGAGGTTCAACAGCTGTTTTTCTGGGTCTCCCTCGTTTCTTTGCAGCAGCATTGCTATCCGTTGCATTTTTCTTGGCTTTCACAGAAGTGGTTTTCTTCAGAGAAGCCTCAGTGTGATGCCTAACAAGAGCCCAATTCTCCTGAGCCTTTGGGGTCTTGGCCCATTCAACACGCTTTTGATTCGTCATAACATGTTTATAAAGGAAGTAAGAGAGATTAGATGGTTCCAAAGGACACCATAATTCGAGTTCTTGTAAGGTAATTGGTGGTGTATAACCTGGTCCAAATTTATCGGAATAAAAATCAAACTTGGATGGGAGTATTTGGCGACCAATAATGTTTGCATGTGACTCGAACGGAAGATATTTAAAGCACTTAACCTTTCCCAAAAATTCATAGCCAACCGCGGGGCTATAAGCCACGTAGAAGTTCTCAAGCAGATCATTAGTATCAAAAGGGGTCAAGCTGTTAAAGTCTAATCGGGCTCCTTCATTGAATTGATCTGAGATTTTGATAAAACGCGAGCCTACTATATGCTTGAGAAGTTTTATACCCAAAACACCTTCCGGATGCGCCTTTACATAAGCCATTAACTGATCAAAAAGATTGACTAAAAAGTTAACCGATGGAATGTTCTCAGCTATAGTGTTAGTTTGACCTTCAGCTTCATCTTCATTGACTTCGTCTGGATTTGTTGACTCAATCAACAATTTTTCATCTTCCTGACCTGTTATCTCTTCTGCCTTGTTGTGTTCATTTGGATTATCTCCGATATCCTCGTCTTCCTCATCCGAAAGGTAATCTTCATAGTCATTTGGTGAAACGTAATCCTTTAGATACTGAAGGCACAAATAGTTTCTTATACCATACTCACTAGGCGCCCGCACTTTTTGAATACACCCTTGTTCAACAAGAACCTTAATGTTAGCATTGAAACGCTTATTAGCTCGGCTTTTCACATGCAACTGCTCTTTTAAATCATAAAAACTTCGCAAACCATTAGCTCCTTGTTTGACCAACAGCACAATGCGCTGTCTGAGAACATGTGTGTTGCTAGGCAATTCTGTACCGTCTTCATTGGAAATCTCAGTATTATCAACAAATTTTCTATGCTTAAGATAAGCTTGGTTTTTGCCGTTTGGTAGAAACCGTTTCACGCAAATCCCCAATGCCACTAGCTTATTGATTCTTCCAGTCAAACATCTCTTATCTTGACCAGTTACTTTTGGTATGTCTGCTGTTAGAAGACCGGCATTCCTGGTTTTGGCAACAGCAGCTGCTAATTCATACGGGAGAGCGCCTAACGTACCAATATCTTTGCTGTTCAAACCAGTCACTGCAACTCTATGGTAGTCTGCAGTGGCCTTGAAAATAACGTTCTCGCCGTACTTACCCACTACTTCGTTAAACGAGGCGCCTGCGGGAATCTAAAGAGTATGTTAGTAACAGACAAGCCATCGAAGTTTGAAAACTATCAAAAGTATTAGTATATACATACAGGCACGTCCTGTACAGAAAAAATCTGGACTTTATCATTTTGGTTCGAAATCCAAGTCCAAATGAATTGCTTCATCAAGTCATCTAATTTAACTCCATCGCCTAAATGCTCTTGAGCAAACTGCCAGACTCGATCAATACTAGTTCCTTAGAATTATCTATGTTAGTAAGCAAGCTTTGAGCAAAAGTGATGGTCAATCAGAACAAGTTGTAGTGTAGGCTGCACATCGCAAGCCTTTGTATTTTTGATCATATACTGATCATATACCAAACAACAGCTCCGTTCCGATGTTATACCATAGAGGAATTTCTTTCCTAGGGCGAAAAGCACCAATTCGGCACTAAATTAGCAAATTGACTTACCTGCAAAGCCATCAAACGCGATGTTTTCAAGGATATCATCCACCAAAGCATCTGGTGATATACTTGACATTGTAGCAGTAATGAGGCAAAAAAAAAAAAAAAGCAGAGTATACCCGTTCTTCTCGGAGACCTCTGCTTAATGCGAAGGCGCGACTGTTTTTATTTGTCTTATTCTCCTTTATTTTATTTTTATTTTTTATTTTTTTAGGCCTTTGTTTTGCGCTCCGGTAGGGCTGCGTGATATAAACATAGCAATGCATAATAGCGCATGATATCCACCGTCGTGTGCATTTTCAACATCTCCGACTGAGTGTGAAATGTGAATATATTGTGATTTTAACGTAAGCAGAGCTCTTCATGAGTGCCCCAACCCGTTGCAAATGAATTTACAATTGAGAAGCTACAGACACAGACCCATTTTTTGAACATACAATCAATCTATATTACTACTTCTAAAAACGCATGTTGCTTAACCATAAACATTATCCATCATCCTAATTGGTGTATTGTGTTTCATGACGTTGCGCCACGGAGCCCGTACCCACAAAACGGAAACTTGGATGTAACTGTTCCTTCTTTTTGGAAATTCTCTGACCACCAGCAGGGACAATCGCTGGGTTTTCAACTATTTCAGAATTGCTATCTTCACCACTGCTTGGTGTTTCAGGCTCACCAAAACCACCACCTCCAGGGGTCTGTAAAATTATTCGATCACCAGCACTCAAGCTCACGGAATTTTTGCCTCCAATATTCACTTCTTTGGTCTCCAAATATTTACCACTCACAGGGTCGAAAGTTTGTCTTATCCACAAATTTAACCCTTTAGCACCAGGCTTACCACCCTTTATTCCGTTAGGAGCATGAACACGACGCTCTGATAAAATTGAGGCTTGAAGTGCAATTCTAAATTCAATGTCTCTGTAGGCTCCGTTGCCTCCTTTGTGTAAACCATTACCTCCTGAATTTTGTCTAATTGAAAATTCTCGAAGTATGACCGGATACCGTTTCTCAAAGACTTCCACATCTGTCATTTTGGTATTTGTCATGTTAACGTGCACTGCTGAAACACCATCCCATGTTGGTCCGGCACCATGACCCCCAGCAATTGTTTCATAGTAACCAAAGCCTTTTGAATAGCTTGACTTATCTTCAGAATTGCCTCCAGTACCAAAGGTAAAATTATTGCAACACCCTTGAGAGTCTGCCATAGCTCCAAAAGCCTTGAAAACCACGTCAGTAATTCTTTGTGATGTTAGAACATTACCAGCAACCACGGCAGCATTTAATGAAGGATCCAATAAAGAGCCTCTAGGAATGATGATTTGTAATGGTCGAAGGAAGCCCTGGTTCAATGGAATATCCTCGTTGACTAAACATCTTAGGCAATATATAATAGCCGAGTAAGTTATAGCTTTTGGGGCATTTAAGTTACCATAAACCTCCTGACTGGTTCCACTGAAGTCTAGAGTTGCTTTGCCTTTGTCTTTATTGATGGTCACTTTCAATTTGATTCTGGAGCCATCATCCATAAAGTCTTCTGCCTCTAAGACGTCTGAATCTAATTTCTTGAGGAGTTTTTCTACAGTACTTTCAGCATTAGCTTGAATGGCTTCCATGTAAACAAGCACTGTTTTGAGACCGAACTCAGCGAGAAGTTGGGTGAGAAGAGATATCCCCTTTTGGTTGGCCGCTGCTTGAGCTTTCAAGTCACTGAGGTTATCAGATAATTTTCTCGTACCTGAACAGCCTGGATAGTTTGCTGGCTTTTCAAACAATAACTCTGTCATTTTTTTTTCCTGAAATTTCCCATCTCTAATCAAAAGCTCAGAATGTATAACAGCTCCTTCTTGCCAAAGTTCTTTGCTATTTGGAGGCATGCTTCCTGGTAAAATAGAGCCAATATCACTATGATGGGCCCTAGATGCTAAATAAAAGACAATTTGTCCACTTTCATGAAAGACTGGAGTAAGAACGGTTATATCGGGCAAATGCGTGTTGCACACTGGATGATTACCAACAAGAACATCACCTGGTTTCAATTTACCGGCCCATAGCTTGGACTGGTACTTGACAAAAGTACTCATGCTGCCTAAGTGCACTGGGATATGTGGTGCGCTAGCAATCAAGTTTGCATCAGCATCAAATAGAGCACAACTAAAATCCAAGCGTTCTTTGACGTTTGTAGATACCGCAGTTTTTTGCAACGAGTGACCCATTTGCTCAGCAATGTCAATAAACCTGTGGCCAAAGATTGATAGCAAAATTGGGTCAACAGTGATCTGCTCATCAGCACTAACAATATCTTTGTTTTCGTTAACTTTATTCAAACGATTAATGACAATATGCGTTTGCAAAATGATTGCCTCCGCATTTGGCGGGACGACGTTTGTTTGAGTGCCATCAGCGACAATTGCTGGCCCATATAGTTTTGTTCCTATGTCAAGAGTTTCCAACTTGTACACTGGTGTAGATAAAGGTTTTCCTTGAAAGTAGACATGCTGCAGGAAAACAATCTTGTCCTTTGCAATTTCTTTGATCTTCTTATTATGCTCCAAGTTTGAAATCTGATCATCAGGAGACTGCTGATCGAAGCTATGAGCTTTGCCAATAGCCCTGACTCTTATATCATCAACAATGATTTCTTTATCATCAAACTTGAAACCGAATTCACTCAAATGCAACTCAATAAACTTTTTCTCGTAACTTGAGGTAGAAAAGTACGCATCGTCGGTTATTGTCATTAAGGAAGATTCGGTACCCTTGTATCTCAAGTTCAAGTATTTCTCAAAGGCAACATCAGTTATTCCCTGAGCTTTCAAATTTTTAGTTGCCTTCTCGACTAATTTATCAAAAACACTAATAATTGTCTGTTCATTTTCACATGTCAAGATTACTGACGAAGGTTCTTGAACTTCCTCAACCACATCGGCCAAAGCCATTCCGTATGCTGATAGAACTGAAGAATATTTGTGAATCAATACAGTGTTGATCCCCAAGCTGTCGAAGGCAACGAAGCAGCAGCACTGGCCACCAGCGCCCCCAAAAGAAACCAACCTATGGTCTGCTAGAATATGTCCTCTTGATTCTGTGAGGGTTCTAATTGGTCTAGCCATTGATTCATTAGCAACGTTTAAGAAGCCTTCCGCAACTTCATAAATGCTCAAGTTCTTCCCTGATTCTTTGTTAATAGCATTTGTTAAGATGGTAAATTCCCTGAATGTTGCTTCAACGTCAAGCGATTCATTTTCGTTTGGGCCAAAAATTTTTGGGAAAAAATCGGGTACAAGTCGATTTAAAAGCAAGTTGGCATCAGTTATGGTCAAGTAGCCGTTTTTTCTGTAACACACCGGGCCAGGGTGGGCGCCCGCGGATTCAGGGCCAACTCTCATCAAGCCGTTCTCGTAAAATAGTCTTGAGCCGCCTCCAGCAGCAATTGTGTTGATATCAAGTTGAGGAGACTGGATTGTTACCCCTGCAGTAGTGGTTTCAAGAACATGTTCAAACTTCCCGGCAAATCTAGAGCAATCGGTACTGGTACCCCCAACATCCAAACCAACTAGAGGAATTTTACGTTTTGTGTCATAACTGGTTTTAGCCAAGCCGACCACACCACCAGCAGGCCCAGACAAAATTGCTTTTAGGCCAGAAAATTTGGAGGACTCAATTAGACCACCATCAGACTTCATAAATTGACATTCAGTTCCTGTGAATTTGTTGTCAGCCAAGGACTGAATACCATCTTTGAGGCCGTCTTTGAAACTGCTCAAATATTTTTTAATCTCGGGAGTCAAGTAAGCATCTGCAACAGAAGAGTTTGCTCTAGGTATGAATTTGATCATTGGAGACAATTCGCAAGAGAGGGAAATGTGCTCGAAGCCAATTTCTCTGGCAATTGCACCGATAAGCAATTCGTGATTAGGGAAGGTGAACGAATGTAGTAAGCAGACAGCCACAGATTTTATGCCAGAATCATAAAGCAACTTCAACACAGTTTTAATTTTACGAGTATCGGGTTCTTTTAATATTCTGACAGTTTCACCTGAGATCCCTTTGACGAGCAGTGGGTCTGCACCGACGCTGGTGAATTTTTGATCAGGGTCTTCGGAATAATCTTCTAGAGTAACTCTCTCATCAACTTCAACCACGGAATCGTATATCGCATCCGGGCGGTTGATCTGCAAGTCAAAAATCCTGGGTCTAGTTTGGTTGCCAATAATCAAAGAGTCCTTAAAGCCCTTGGTGGTGATAAAAGCACATCGTTCACCTTTGCGCTCGAGTAGTGCATTAGTAGCGACAGTGGTACCTAACTTGAGAGACTTGATCAAGGAAGTATCTAGAGGAACGTTTCTTGGAATATTTGTCCCGGTAGCATATTCCAAGACCCTTCTAATACCTTCAATGTTTGCATCCCTGTAGTTCAATGGGTCTACGGAGAGTAGCTTGAAAATGTAGTCTGGCTTCCCAGGGATGAAGGCAACGACATCAGTGAAAGTGCCACCGCGCTAAAAAAAAGGAACACCTGTGTTAGTCGGGCCTATACGTTTAGATTCAGACAGAAAGTCATGTAGATGGTGAACAAGCTATGGTTTCAAGACTGCTCCGCTATAATGTGTGGGCGAGAAAGTATCATCATGGCAAAAAGCGGCACACGGGTAGTGCATAAACAGCAAAAGAAAAACAAGGGATGGGATGGTTGTAAACATACGTCAATGGCAATGCTAATGCTGGAGGGTGGAATCATATCTAAGCACAGCTATAGGAGAGAATAGGGTCAGTATCTAGCTGCAAATTATATGACCAAAAGCTATGTTAAAGTAGATCGCTCACTCAATGCATTTCCGTTGTTGGTATGTCATTATTTAATATTTATATGGCGCTGAGTGGTTGTGGTGATAGTTGACTTCCTCTAGCCGCCAGCACCAACACCAGCACTGTGGCACTCTCGTGCAATCGCCTGCGAGTATCAGCACGTGTCACATGACACATACATATAGCCACAGCCAGCGATATACGATACAGCCATAGAAATATATATATATATAGCTACAAGA
>JXWR01000315.1_pt1 | contig 16088 bp, 7 predicted proteins | sample 315541 | NCBI WGS metagenome assembly JXWR01 (sample SAMN03273951, study PRJNA271842) | soil metagenome | isolation source: rice field ambient CO2 | place: India: CRRI Experimental farm Cuttack,Odisha-753006 | collected 2013-12-17
ATATCTCTAATACTGGCTAGTGTGTGTGTAAATGATCGACCGTTTGAAGGATCCGGGAATGGTTTTTCTTCACCAATTAATGGTCCCTCAGTATAGTAAAGCTTAGGTCTAAATTCAGGCGCTTGGTTCATAACATCCGAATTCCGAAACTTCTCAATCAAAGATTCTTGTCCTTGCACATTAGCATAAGAGATATCGCAATACTTGATTGAATTGAACCGATTCCATTTTTTACCAACCCTAGCTTTGGCAAAAGTTATAATGTGCTCAGGAGCAGTAAATGAAACAAATGCATATCCAACGTTTCGACTATTGGCAAAATCGATCCGCAAATAAAGAAAATCGTAGGTGTTTTCATTGCTAGCATCAATAAACGACTTCAATGCAGCTTGCCCAATTTTATTAGGAATATTTCTAATCATTATCGTGGTCCGTGTGTCATACCCCTTAGCAATGCGGACTAGATCAATGGCACTTTTGATAGGAACTGAAGCAACAGTGACCCTCAAAGATCGCAAACCCCTCAAAGAAACGAAATTGTTTTCAAGCATATCAAGCTGATCCCTGACTTGATTAAATGCATCTTCATATCCTCTTGATGTCTTACTAAAAGTTTTAAGAGTATTATAAGGTTTAGATGCACGCAAGACACGACTTCGAGTGTCAAATCCATTCAATTCATCGGCCGATCTGTAATGCTTTTGACGCAAAGAACGTTGCTGTTCCAAGTTTATATTGGCATGTATCAATGAGATCTCATGTTTTGCACTTACTTTAGCGCCATTTAAGGTATTATTGTCAAAAAGCTGTTCAGTAGTTTTCAAAGCCCTGATATCAAAAAAGGCACATTTGAAAATTCGATGCCCTTTGTAAATTTCTACCAACTCAAGAGTCAAAACATCTCCAAACGCAGTAAGTCTATCAAGAAGATCAGCCCTAGTGGTAGCCTCACCTTCAATAATTTCCCAGCTTATATAAATCACCGCTGAGTCTTGACGTAAATACTGTAATTCACTATTTTGCAACAACATTGCATTTGCCTCATCAAACATATAATGAATATCGGTTATAAAAACGGAGGCCTTGCTAAGGATATCAGCCGAAATATGCTGGAACGCTTCAATAGCGTTTCTCAAATCAAACCAACCTACAATCACACTTAATGAGTTGAGAGTTGCAGCTTCACATTTCATTATTGCGATATCACCATATTGTGCGCAAATGTTTTGAAACACATTCAAATCAAAATTAATGGAAACATTTCCAAAATGTAAAACCCTGCTACACTCTGCTGGACTGTTTAAAGTTGCAAAGCTCAAGTCAATATTTTCTAGAGAAAGCTTCTCATTTAAATGGTTGACATGACTATTATCTGTTTTATAAAAATTTGCAGCATTGATATTGTGCACATAACTTATTCTTTCATTATGAAGATCTTGCATTGTTGGAACAATAAACGGTTTGAAAGAGCCAACAAAATTTGAAATTGGCTTGCCAAATTGTCTTGAGCTGTCATTTGCATCTGCGGGTCCATCTTGAAAATTGAGATATCTATCACTTATTGGCCGGATAGCTGATTTTTCAAATTCATCCAAATGAATCTTTGATAATGCGGAAGTGAACATTTCTTGAATAAATCACAAATAACTGGGTTGGTGTTGATCAAAAAATTAACAAAGAGAAAAACCTTGGAAAGAACAAAAAAGAAGAAAAAATTTTAGCAAGCCTTTGAAATCAACTCAGATTGGTTGACAAAGGGCAGATTGGAAGAGCAAAAGTAAGCAGCTATACAAAATAGTAGTGCATATAAGACAAAAGAAGAACCTTTCTGTTGATTCAAGGTTAGCAAACAAGACAAAAAAAGCAGAACTGTGGCTATGAAGCAACTAGATCAAATAAGATGGATCAACGGCATCACAGCACGGAAGTTTAATATACTTAAATGATTGTCTGATTTCGATATGTGTGCCACAAAACCTCAATTTCGTTGAATACACCGTTGGTCCCGCATGCTGCAGGCATTATGCAGCACTAAACGCAATAATTAAGCAGAGATAAATGACGCCAAATAAACCTCAACCATTATATCTTGATTTGCTTCTTCATTATATCAAGTAAACTCTCTACCACTCTTTGACTGTAGTCCTTTGACTGCGTAGTAGACAAGATTCCAAAACACTGAAGCAAGCAAAGTTTTTGAGGATACGATTCATCATGTTTTCTCAAACTGTCGTCCGCAGAATTTGCAAAAGTACTGAAATCATTATTATCCACAAAAAAATTATTCACATTTCCTAGTTTTTCAACATTGGGTATGATGACAGAGTCTCTAAACAAGTTTAACAAGAAGCGCTTCACGTTAAGCTCGTCATCGGGGACAAGTAACTGAGACCAAAAATTATGAGAAATGTTAGAATTTGTCAAAACGTTTCCACAGCCTTCAAATTCAAGTTGCAAAGGTAAGAAAATTGCTTCCAAGTATGATAGGATGTCATGTAAGAAGAAATCCCACAAAGCAGCAATTTTATTTTCTACTTCCAAATTACCTCCACCATTATCGGAGAATTGTGATGAGCCATCAGTGAAACTCAAACTGGAGCTTGATTCTGAGAATGATGATTGTGAATTGTGCCCAAACTTGTAGTTAAATTTGTTTAATCTTGACTGTTTTTGTGTGGCGTTATCAATATTTGACTGATTTTCCATCAAAGATAGCCCAACTTTAATAAAATCTTGAAACTCTTTAATTATGATTTTTGCATCGGAAGATGTAGAAACGTCTGTACTGTCTGAACTCATATTGCTAATTTCTTGTTTAACGTCATTATTATTGATTCGAAGCAAAAGGTACACTTCCATTAATTTATTCAAATCTTCTACTGGCGTAGCTAAGGTTTCGCCTTTGAAAAGCGGTAAAACAGAAGAATACAATAAGTGTAATAATCGATCAATGAAATCATTCTTTCTGTCTTCATTAATAGGCTTAGTTAATATTTCTGACTCAATAGCAGAAATTATCCTCAACACTTCATTAGAAGCAGAGTTGTTAGCGGTTGGATGGAAGTTGTATAATGCAGGCGAATCACTAATGACTTTAGAATTCGAGGACGACGATGACAAAACATTGGGAACGCTTGCTTTACTTGACCTTAAAAGTAAGTGATGATGGTGATGATGGTGATGATGGTGGTGAGAATGGCTTTTTTTGGAAGATATAGTACTGGCGTCACTGAGCTCGTTGATTGTTGGCGGTATTCTTTTGCTTTCAGAAGAGGATCTTTTCATAGATACAACGTCTGAAGCAGCGGCGGCAATTCTTGGTTTTGATAATGAAGACAAGTCCGAGAAAATTTTTTTCTTGCTATCTCCTTTAGTTTTTGAACCAGAGAGGGCATTACCGGTAGCCTGTGAGATTATATTGTTGGAAATGATACTTCCGCCTTTAACAGAGGATTTCCCCTTGAATATATTTTCAGAATCGTCAGCGTTGGAGTATTTCCGTTTTTGCAAAAAATCACGATTGGTCTTATTTGCCTTCTGAGCAAGCATCTTGGCCTTGTGAAAAGGATTGGGTATTTTGGGCGACGTTGTACTGTTTTCAGAGACATTTGTTCTGGTTGTGCTTAAAGGACTAAAAGTAAGGTTGGAGATTGTGGAGTTGAGATTATTTCTACCATTACCGTTCCTTAAAGACTCCACAAGCGAACCGTCAGAGTTATTGGAGTTTTTGTACATTTCAAAAGTGTTTGTTCTGCTGATGGGCTGGAATCCAGAATCATTGTAGTCCATACTGGGACTCCTCGTGTACTCCATGTAAGGGTTGATTTGTGGACTATCAGCGGCCTTTTTAAAACTGGGTCTGTCAAAGTTAATTCCCAATGCAGACACGAAATTTTCAGTGTTTCCATTTTCCTGGCGTGGATTTTGCTCAGCGTTTGTTATCCACAGCGGCTGATGCTGCTGATGTAACTGCTGCGCGTCCTGGTTTTGATGTTGAAGTTGTTGATGTTGAGCTGGATGTGGGCGCCTACGGGGCAAGTGCTGGTTGCCAGAGCTGTCCTGCTGGCGGCCTGGGGACTTGATGCTGCTAAAGGCAACACTGCTAAGGTTGGGAGTCTTGTTTTCGCTCATTGTGTGTTTAATGTCGTTATCTTACTGGGGCCAGTCTCTGGATCATCATCATCATCATCATCATCATCATCATCATCATCATTATCATTATCATCGCTGTTGTTGTGCCTGTTATTTGTTGGGAGGATGTCTGCAATATTCCTGTACAAGCGGTTGGGTGCCCTGGTGCTGCACAACAATCTAGCGCGAACATGATGCGATGCCCTTAGAGGATCTCACCAGTATTAATATTTACACCCTGGTCGACGGTTAGGATTTATCATCCTCAGATGCTTCTCCTGCTCTCTGGACTCTTTTGGAGTAGCTATCTAGTACTGACCTGGGAATATAGGTGAGGTGTATATAATCCAATCACATTTATTTTCCATGTCCACTCACTCATCTCTCAGACAACGCTCGGTCCAATCGGAGAGCCACCAGCATGTGGCAGACACTATTAACGAAGCCTCAACGCTATCGTCATCTTCATCTGCAAGTTCCCAGCCACCAGTAACAACAGCAGTGGACAAAGTCAAAGAAGAAGTCCGCAAAGTTCAACTTTACCTCTGGGACGAGCTTCCTGAATGGCAAAAGGATAACTGCTACATTCTTTCTGGCTACGTTAGAGAAACCTTCAGCTATCTCGAATGTCTCCGAAGTCTCACTTATCTCCACAATGAGTCTGTCAACATCTACACACACTTGATCCCCGGCATTGCATTCTTTTTCGCTTGTATCTTCTCCTACCGGTTCTTCATAGACAACTACGAGACAACTACTTGGAAAGACAATTTCATATTTATCTTGTTTGCCCTGGGTGCTTCTGCTGCACTAAGTCTAAGCAGCAGTTTCCATTGTCTCAAGTGTCACTCCGAGTACGTTGCCTCGTTCGGCAACAAATTAGACTATTTGGGAATCATTCTTCTTATTATTACCTCAATGGTCTCACTACTTTATTACGCTCTTATTGACACCCAAACCGCAAGAAATTTCTTCTGGGGGTTAACATTCTCCTTGGGTGCAATATGCACAGTTTTTTCCCTTAGTGATAAATTTAGAACCAACGAATGGCGAGCATACAGAGCATTAATGTTTGTTTTGTTTGGCCTTTCTGGAATTTTCCCCATTATTTACGGCGCGTGGCTTTATGGTTTACTGGAAGTATATGCCAGATCTCAGTTGAAGTGGATTATTTTGGAAGGAGTGTTTTACTGTTTTGGCGCGTTCTTGTACGCGGTTAGAATCCCAGAAAGATTTAGTCCTGGTAAATTTGACCTAATTGGTCATTCGCATCAAATTTTTCATGTGTTGGTGGTGGTTGCGGCATTTTGTCATGCCAAAGGATTAGTGGGGTCGTATCATTACTGCCACCAGTATATCATTCCAACTATTCTCTGAAAGAAGCTTATAACTTTAATGTTTTCTTTCTTTCTCACGGTTCTTTCTATAACTATATTGCCCATTTTGATACATTTTTTTGTTTCCAATTATGGAAAAGTCTTCTTCTAATCCGGGTTTTTTTACAAAAAAATTTTTTTTCTAATGTTAATTCGTCATATACAAATGCATATAAACGTATAGTTACTAATAATATATATACAAGTTTTTATATTAATTTTAGTTTTTCGTATCGTTATCAAATATCCTCTCATAATATTATTCACAAACCAGAACCTTCTTCAGGCGGTGGTGGTGGGGCCGATTTGCCTCCAACATTAGGATTTAAATATTTGTCAAATGCATCGTTTCTTTCAGGAAATGGTCTTGGTCCTAAAAGTCTCAACATATCATTTCTAGTAATCACTTCATTTTTAAGCAAATCTTCAGCAACCTTATCCACCATGTCAATTTTCTCTTTCAATAACTGACGACAATTAGCTAATGCTTCATCCACAATTCTCTTCACCTCAACGTCAATCAATCTTGAAGTTTGCTCACTAAATGGTTTATGAATCTGCATGCCAGATCCACTTTCGTCAAAGGCAACTTGTCCTACTTTTGGTGACATACCGAGTTGTTTAACCATAGCTTGAGCCATTTGTGTGACCTTTTTGAAATCATCTGAAGCACCGCTAGTAACCGATGGGAAATGCAACTCTTCGGAAACTCTACCACCCAAGGCCATAATCATTCTATGTTTAAATTGTTCTTCACTAATTAAATATTGATCCGGTGGCAAGTATTGAGCATATCCTAAAGCACCTTGACCTCTAGGAATAATGCTAACTTTCAATAACGGGTCAGCATATTGCAAAAACCATCCACAAATAGCATGACCGGCTTCATGGTATGCCACGGTTCTTTTTTCAGCTGGTGACAAGACTCTAGATTTTTTCTCTAAGCCGGCAATCACTCTTTCAATAGCTTGTTCGAAATGCTCAAATTTAGTAGTTTCAGAATTTTTTCTAGCAGCAATCAATGCACCCTCATTACAACAATTGGCAATATCAGCACCGGAAAAACCAGGAGTCAAAGCAGCAAGCTTACCTGCTAATTCGTTGAGTTTTTCCTTGTCATTCTTGTCAACTTCCAAAGTAAGTTTCTTCAAATGAACCAAATAAATAGCTTTTCTTCCCTCAATGTCTGGTCTATCAATAGCAATGTGTCTATCAAATCTACCAGGTCTAAGTAATGCTTTGTCCAAAACATCAGGTCTATTAGTACCAGCTAGCACCACAACATGATCCGACCCTTCAAACCCATCCATTTCAACAAGAAGTTGATTCAATGTGGCCTCACGTTCATCGTTGCCTCCCATGTTGTTTTTCCCACCACGTTCTTTACCAATAGCATCAATTTCATCAACAAAAATAATTGCAGGAGCCATTTTTCTCGCGCTCTTGAATAAGTCACGAACTCTTGAAGCACCAACACCGACAAACATTTCCACAAACTCAGAACCAGAAACTGACAAAAATGGAACACCAGCTTCACCAGCAGTAGCCTTCGCTAACAATGTTTTACCAGTACCTGGAGGACCAGACAAAATTGCACCCCTTGGGATCTTAGCTCCCAACTTTTCATACTTGGCAGGATTTTTCAAAAATGATACAAATTCCATGATTTCTTCTTTAGCTTCTTCACAACCAGCAACATCTTTGAATTTCATCTTGACATCAGTTTCCTGATTAAACAATTTAGCCTTGGATTTACCAACACTGAAGATACCTCCTGGCCCACCGGATCCAGAACCAACTCTTTTAGTAATGTAGTACAACCCACCCAACAACAACACTGTTGGAAGGAATGGTACCAAGTAACTAAAGATAGAGCTTTTTTCAACATAAATAATCGGAAGTCTTTCATTAGCAGGTATGCCCAACTTGTCCTGAATTTCATTCATTTGTTCCTCGAAAATATCAACTGATCCAATACTGAACGCTACCACATTTCTGCGGTTGAACCCACCAGTACCTTGCTGATCCACAAGTTCCGCTTCAACTAAGTATTTATTTACAACGTAAATTTTCTTCACCAAGCCTTTTTCCACATACTTGGTCTTGAAATCTTGGAAAGTCAAAGCAGCTTGCTCTTCAGTGCTAGGAGATGTGAAGAAATAGAGTAAAGATACCCCAATACCGAGATATATGCTTTGTATAAATTCTTTAGATTTGAAATAGTCCTTCATATTAGGAGGCTCCTGGTTGTCTTTTTTCTTGTTTTTGTCTTTATCATCACGATCTTTGTTAGTGTTTTCGTTATCGCTGTCATTATTATTTCTTTGATTTTCTTGATAAGTAGCTTTAGTGGTAGAAAATCCTCTTTTGATGCCCCTTGAAATAAAACTGCTACTGCTGATGCTGCTGCTATTTGGTATTATTGGTGATGCAGCAAAGCTAGTGCGCAGGCTCGGAAGAGTGCTGGACAAAAAAGAACTAGCTCTTTTTTGCCCGCAGCGCCCAAGATACTTGACAGCAGCACTCATTGGCTTATTTTATTCTGTTTAGTAATGGTATAGATGGGTCGCTTTGAATGATTAGCAGTCTTTACTGGCAGTGTTCTTTAGATGCGATTTTTTGTCTTGTTTTTTTGCCGCTGGTGATCTCAGCGCTTTTTTCATCTTCACTGCCCCCGGTATCAGCTGATGTAGTCATAGTTAAGTGTTAAATAAAACATATTCCGACCAGTGGGTTCACATGATCCTTTACTGGGAGAAACCAGTGCAGCGTTCTAACCAAAATTGAGTTTGTCAGAAATCGCCAAAACAAAAAAGAAAATAATTAGAAAACAGCCAAAATATACCAAAACACGCAGTCAGAATAGCCCCTTCACAGTGCAAATCCACCGGGACCAAGTTTTCCTTCTCATTATAATCATCTCTCTTAATTGGGGCCCAAGACATTAATCATTTTCAGCAACGTGGACACGTCGAGATGATTGAAATGATCACAAAGTACATTGCCTTGATCATGTCCTCATTGGACCTCAAGATCTCCAACAAAGCATTGATCTACTTCAGCTCCATAATAGTCAACCTTCTCAACGACTTGTTTCTCTTGCTAAAGTCAATGATGTATCAACAAAGAAGGGTTCATCCGTCGTACATTGATCTATCATTGATTCTCAAATCTTTTGCTATCAGTCCTGGTGACTTGCTATATCAATTGGATTTTGCAAAAGCCATACGCAATGGGCCACTAAAAAGTTCAGTGAGGATGCTCAAAGATCAGTCACAGGAACTACTAAAAGAGTTAAATGAGCAGCATGAAGAAGATGAATTAGACAGAAAAGACAAAGACTATGAAGAATTAGCTACGTTAATACCGTCATCCAATAAGCGAAAATATTACATCCAGAATTTCATACCGGATTTCCCACCGGATCATACATATAGATACTCAGCGGTATATACCAAGAAAGTTGAGGATCCTAAACGACTAAGACAAATATTGGTGGAAGAAGGAAATGCAGCATTGAAAAGTTTGCTTAGTTTGCAAGTAAACAAGGACAAGGAAAATGAGCTTGATGTGGCTGACAATGATGAGAAAATTGAAAACATCAATAGTAGTAATAATGCTGCGCATGCTTTGCTTTCTCCGCCAATGTCCCCTAAATCAGATACAGGTCCAATTGAGTTGCTACTGGATAAGAAAGAGCTTGAAGAAAAACCGAACGCGGATAATGTAGGTACAGAAGATAAAGACAAAGAAAGCAAAGTAATATCAAATGCAGAAGCAGAAGCCAAACAGAAAGAGGAAGCTGAAAAGGAAAAACACGACTTTGGGAAAATCAACATCAACTTGCCCACCAAACCTCTAGATATTGTTAAATACTCAAAACAAAGACTTTCAATGCTTAAAAGGAAGCAAGACTATAATCTTGAAAAAATAAATAAATTAAGGCGAGATGATAGCTTAGTAAACCACCTTACTATTGCAAAGCATCTTAGTTCATATGACTCTACACAAATAGACAGAAGTATAATAAATCCAGACACAAGATCCACTGGTACAATAGAAGATCGCACAATCAATTTTTCCATAAATGAAGCTATTGGTCATACTGTGGTTAATACCCTCAATGATCAATATAATCTGCTTCTTGTAAATCTTAGGCGTCAAAAGAAAGACAAGCATCAAAGATATTTACGCAAATTGAAGTTGAAACAAGAAGAGGAAGAAGAAGAACGAAAAAAGAGACAAGAACAAGAAGAATTGAATAAGCAGCGGGATAAGGAGTTGAATGAAATCGATTTCGATAATCTTGAATTTGGTTTTGATGACGAGCATTTCGATATTGATCCTACAGAGCCTAGTGAAACCACTGCAAATAAAGGCAATAATGCTGTTGCTTCTGCTGAAAGCGAGAAAAAGCCTGACGATAAGGATGCGGCTAATTTGCTGGAAAACGCACCAGCCATTGCTGATGGTTCAAAGGAAAGTGAAAAGATTGGCAATGATAATAAACCAAAGGAGGTGGATAATACTGCATTGGCAGAAGAACAAAATACAGAGAATGTCAAGAAAGAACAAAATGATAGTAATGATCAGCCTACAAGTACGCCATCATATCCAAAAGACAAGGAAAAAAGCAACTCTGTGAAACCTGAAGATGAAACTATGGAGTTTGATTTCAGTATAAGCGAAGGAGAAGGCCAATCAGATGAAGAATTGTTCAAAGATCTACTAGATGATGAAGATGATGAAAAACCCTCCGATCAGGAAACAAAATTAAAATCTCAGCCAACGGAGCCAACGGAGCCAGCTGAGCCAACTAAGGCGATTAACCCAGTCGAGTCAACTACAGTAAAAGCAGAAGACAAATCAATACTAGATATTCCGCAAAGTGCTCAAACAGCGGACAGTGCAAATGGTGTTAACGAAAGTAATGAGAAAAGTGACAATATTAATAAGACCGATAAGAATGAGGACACAACAGACACAATCAGTCCATCAAATGATGCAAGTAAAGCACGAGGTGAAGAATTAGGCGAAGAGATCCGAATTAGCGACGAGCAAGACTTGGAGTCCGATGATGATGATCTTAATGCGTTACTCGAGGATGTATAATAGTGCAGTATTATAATAATGTAATAGTTTAACATGCACTGGTGCCTCTGTTATATATTATTTTTGCGTTTATTGTGAAATTATTCATTACTGTGCATATATGTTCATAAATTTTTTAAGCCGCTCAACTGTAAATCATCCAAACATTATCAAGCGATATTAACAAAAGCTATGAGCTTCTCGCATTGCTTATTAATCTAACAATAAAGTCGTATTTAATACGAATTATATGAATCAATAATTCCATATATTATGTGCTGTTACCAATTCATGGATCTTTTACTGCTAGGTTAATCATTACCCGGCTTTATTGTTACATGGATAGCCAGGTGATCGGGTGTTGTTGCACCGTTGGAGCGGATTCTAATTATCGCTGCAAAATATTTTTTTTTACTATCTATTGCAATGAGAGCGGTGAGTGAGTATGTAGGAAAGTCTGATAGTAGTTTCTTCATCTTTTACTGAGTTATTGAAATTAACGTTATAACTGCGCATATCTTGCAAGACCAACCAACCTTATACATGGTCTTCTCAGGATCACATCCTATTCATATTATACTGTAATATCTGTTTGCCGATGTCCTGATATGGAAAGATCAATAACTTTATAAAAAATCAAATTTAATAACAAGTTACATGAACATCAACATCAACATCCACTCCAATATAAGATAGGAAGATCTATACAGTTCAGTGAGCCTTACGGAATACAGTACATTACATTAAAAAGCATCAAGTAAACTACAATCCACTACTATCCCCTTTTGATAAAATCATAGCATAAGATGAGAACAATAGCGACAAAGAGAGCTCAAGTTGATAAATTGAGCAAAGTACTCTATAACGCACTACAAGTTCTCGATGGTCATCTTGAAGTGCCCAACAATGCAAATGGCAATGGCCAGGAGGCCAATGATAATATCCTGACAAGCACTAATGTTCCTGATAGGACAATTAGTCGAACGTTACGTCAATTCGATCAGCTTAAGAATTCTCAAATTGCAAAGAAGCTATTTGTGGACCAGTATCTTGATAGTGTGAATTTGCTGATGGATAGGGAATTTGTGGCGGCATTGCCGGTGTCAAAGCTTGAAAAGACAATTATTGTGCCGATGTATGATAAAAGTAGCAATAATTTAATTAATAATTGCGCGCTTAGTGGTGTTGGTGTTAGTAATAATAACGATAAGGAGAGTAAAGGAATTGATGAGTTAATGCTGCTACAGCAAGAGCAAAAGCATCAAGATAATAGCAAAGCAAATCAAGCACCTCAACGGGAAAAATACAGCGAACCACAAATACCAAAGGCGATTAACAGTTTGTTTGGTTCAATTGACCGTACTGAAAAGATTTTAAAAGATAGACTCAATACTATTAGTTTTTTTAACCTAAGGTCTCAGCGGCAATTGTTACAGAAAGATACCAATACTACTGATGGTAACAACAACAACGGCAACAATGAATCATATTTACTTGATGAAGGAATATCAAGACATGTTTTTAGCCCAGCAAAATTCAAGCTCAATATGGAACAAGTCAATAATACCATAAGGTCATTAAACAATGCATCAATAGTGTTGATCCTTGAGGATACGAACCCATCCGTTTCGGACACACACTGGCTCAACATGACAAAGGAGCTAGACCAAAGGTTAAATTATAATGGGATTGATAATAATAAGAATAGTGCTCGCAGCAAATATCCATCTTTAAGGCTAGGATGGCAGCATGACAAGTTCGTCGATTATTACAAAATAGACGAGATGTTGTTTTTATATGGGTTGAGGTTACGACAGTTACTTTCGCATCACGGAAAAAGATTCTCTAACGTTGCTAAAAAAGTTGGAAATCATTTTGAAAAAATTAATACTGGTGGAGTGGAAAATCGTCAAGAAATGAGGGGATTGTTATCTCATGCAGAAATCAAAAGTGAAGAAGCAGATTTGTTTTTTAATTTTATGTTTGAAGAGTTTCATGGTAAGTTTAGCAAAGCTGGTGAAATACTCGAGGAGATAACCGATGCATATACGGACAAACAGATGAAATCACCAGTAGCCCAATTTGACATGTATGTGAATGCTCTTAAATGTCTTACCAAAAGATACAATGCAGTGCATATTAACCTCGCCAATATACATCTCTCATCCTCTTCTACTATAACCTCTGAAACAATAATAAATAAGACGAAAGCAGCCTTCGACATAATCAACAAACATCTCAGTCAAGAAAAAGACTTCAAGTTGATATTCACTCAGTTGAACTACACTCGGATCCCAGGGTTTGATAAGGAGGTACCTAAAAAAATTAAAGAGAAAACTGGCTCTGCCTTTTCAAAAAAAAGTTACGGGTATGAATATTTTTTGCTGGTGGCCGCTAAAAGTAATCGAAATAGAAAAAATGGCAAAGCTAGTAATAAGGATAAGAATGATGCGGCAGATGCAGATGCTGCTGGCTTGTTTGAGGTGGTTTTGGAGGAATTGGGGAAGAACAACTTGACTACGGTGGAAAAGCCACCCTATGGCGATAGTTTATATGTGTATGGACAAGAAAAGTAAATACTCTTGAGTGTTGTGTATTTATATATGTTGTGTTAATGTATGCATGTCGAGTGTGATGAGTGCATTTAGCAAAAGCGTAGTGTATGTGCTAAGGGTAACACGCAAAACTTGTAAACAAAAATGAAAACAGAGGCAACGAAATTGCAGTGGTGAGCTGAACAAATAAATGAAAACCTCCCTGGGGTTACGTGTTACCAATCCCACTCCACTGTCTCCAGTATTGCTTTCTACCTCCCCAACCCACACTTAAGGTTCCGGACTAGATAATCATAGCTCTGCTTTCTAGATACATTCACAGTGTTTATTTGGTTTTTCGTTGCTGTTTGTTGCTTTAGTATAGTGTGAGATATCCAGCTAGTGTTTTGTTGTCTTCTACTGAAAAAGATAGAAAAAAATAAACAATAACAAACACACTTTCTTCTACGCTATAACCTTCTTTTTCCAACTTTTCGCATCTCTCACCACATAACAATAATGCTGACTAGTGGAACTGCATCCGGTGTCGACAAGGAACTTGTCTCCAGAGGAAAGAAGGAAGTTGCTTTCAATAATAGACAAGCTTCGGTGGATAGTGATGATGAGGATGAACTTTTGATTGAATCCGAGAAAATTGACGACCCAAATAAGGCCCTTGCTAAGGAAAATGAGGATTTCTTCAGATCTTTGAGAACTGCAGAAGCCATTCTCGCTCCAATATTATTTACCGCCATTGGTTTTTTGGTGCGTGTGTATAAGATTGGTGCTAACAAGTCAGTGGTTTGGGATGAAGCCCATTTTGGTAAGTTTGGTTCTTACTACCTTAGACATGAATTTTATCACGATGTCCACCCACCATTAGGTAAAATGTTGGTTGGCCTTTCTGGTTATTTGGCTGGTTATAATGGCTCTTGGGATTTTCCATCTGGTCAACAATATCCAGAACACATTGATTTCATCAAGATGAGACTATTTCAAGCCACTTTCAGTGCCTTGTGTGTCCCGTTTGCTTATTTCACTTGCAAAGAAATTGGTTTTGGTGTCTTAGCTACTTGGTTATTTACCTTGATGGTTGCTTTGGAACAAAGTTATGTCACTTTGGGTAGATTTATTTTGTTGGATGCCATGTTGTTGTTTTTCACCGTTACTACTTTCTTTTGCTTTATTAGATTCCATAATCAAAGAAACAATGTCTTTGGTAGAAAATGGTGGAAGTGGATCTTACTCCTTGGAATTTCTATTGGTTGTGTCGACTCCGTCAAAATGGTGGGGTTGTTCATCACTACTTTAGTTGGTATTTATACTATTGTTCAATTATGGGAATACTTCGGTGACAAAAACATGAAAAATTCCACCTTTTTTTTCCACTGGTTTGCAAGAATCTTTGCTTTAATTATTGTTCCAGCTACAGTTTTCATGATCTCATTCAAGATCCATTTTGAACTATTGTGGCATTCTGGTCCTGGTGATGCTAATATGAACTCATTGTTCCAAGCTAACTTGGTAGGTTCCAATGTTGGTCTTGGCCCAAGAGACGTTGCCTTGGGGAGCAGTGTTATTACTTTGAAAAACCAAGGCTTAAGTGGTGGCTTATTACATTCTCACGTGCAAACATTCCCAGAAGGTTCTGGTCAACAACAAGTTACTACTTACTCTCACAAGGATTCAAACAATAACTGGATTCTTCAAAGAGCTAGATGGGATCCAATTTACGATGCTGAAAATGATCCAATTGAGTACGTGTACGATGGTATGGCTGTCAGATTGATGCATCCATCTACTGGCAGAAACTTGCATACTCATGAAATCCAAGCTCCAGTGACTAGAAGTCAATATGAAGTGGCTTGTTATGGTAACTTGACCATTGGTGATGAAAAGGATAACTGGATTGTTGAAGTGGCACATAGTCAAGGTCATGAAAACAGATCTAGACTTCATCCATTGACCACTTCCGTTAGATTCAAGAATCAAGTTTTGGGTTGTTACTTGGGTACCACTGGGACTCAATTGCCACAATGGGGTTTCCGTCAAGGCGAAGTTGTTTGTGTTAAAAATTCTTTCAAGAGAGACAAGAGAACTTGGTGGAACATCGAAACCCATGATAATGACAAATTAGAATTACCAGGACCAGATTTCAAATTGCCAAAAACAAATTTCTTCAAAGATTTTATTCAATTGAATTTGGCTATGATGGCAACCAACAATGCATTGATTCCAGATCCAGACAAACAAGATGATTTGGCCTCCAAATTTTGGCAATGGCCATCTTTGGATGTCGGTATTAGATTATGTGGATGGGGTGATGACAACTTGAAATACTTCTTGATTGGTTCACCAGCCACTACTTGGACTTCCTCTATTGCGGTTGTTGTATTTGCCATTATGTTTGTTGTTTATCTTCTCAGATGGCAAAGACAATACAATGATTTCCCATCGGCTACTGAAGGAATCACCAAGAAATGGAACTTGTTTTTAATGGGCGGTGTTTACCCAATGCTTGGTTGGGGTTTACATTTTGCTCCATTCGTAATCATGGGAAGAGTCACGTATGTCCACCATTACTTGCCAGCATTATATTTTGCCATGTTGGTTTATACTTATGTGTTTGAATCTTTCCTTTCCCCATTGGCCAATAGCCGATCTATTTCCAAAAAAGCTCTTTACTTTCTCGCTTATCTTGTCAACTACATCTTTATTGCTGGAATTTTCTGGCATTTCAGACACATAAGTTTTGGTATGCAAGGACCTAACAGAAACTATACTTATTTGAACTGGTTGCCAACTTGGAGAATTTCTGATGAAAAGCTCTGGGATTGGAAATATTAGAGATTTAAAGTTAAAAAAAAAAACAAAAAAAAACAATGTAAAAAACAAAAAACATTATTTGATTAAATCAAATCAAATCTCTTACTTTTTACTTCATACATAAAGCTGT
>JXWR01001330.1_pt1 | contig 16084 bp, 6 predicted proteins | sample 315541 | NCBI WGS metagenome assembly JXWR01 (sample SAMN03273951, study PRJNA271842) | soil metagenome | isolation source: rice field ambient CO2 | place: India: CRRI Experimental farm Cuttack,Odisha-753006 | collected 2013-12-17
AATATGCCTTATACCAAATACTGAATTATGTGAAATGTGCATATTGTAGAATCAAATAGAAGATTAAAGAAAAATATTGAGTAAATAATATGACGTATTTGTACGTCGATATAAAGGTCTAGAACTCAATGTTCGTCAAAAACTCAGATAAGCGAAATCCGCTTTTGAACCTGGTTAATTTGCATGCTATATTCAAATATTGCTCAGTTGGGGCTCGTTGCAACGATACTAAGGTATTATTAAACTAGGTTTAAGAAGTATAGTTGCACAATTTAACATATCAACTTTTTGTTCATCCATTTTCCAAACAAACACCAAAATCTATAAAAAAATATTAGAAAAGATTTTATTTCAATATCACTGGATAATATATAAAAAAATATTTTCACAATTGCCCTTATGGCCAAGTTGGTAAGGCGCTACACTAGTAATGTAGCGATCCTCAGTTCGAATCTGAGTGAGGGCATTTCTTATTTTTTTACACACATTGATATGTGTGTGTAATTGTGAACTCCGCTCCAAGATTTACTTTTTTACAATTTTTCCTTCTCTTTTACGAAACTGAAAATAACAAAGTGTCTACTTGCAGAATTTTTTTTATTTTTGATCGTAAAACAGCGATACAGCTACTCGTCAACTACTGTTCTACTTGCTGGTTCGCGAGGCTAGACAGTCACGACAAGGCAAATCTATTACATTGATAGTATTTTCTCCTTATCCAGTTTGCATTTTTTCTGAAAACAAAAAAACAGACCGACCGTGTTCTTCCATACTAGGTGAATTGTCAACGGAGAGCCAAATGTATACCAAAGACATATAGACACTATTACACAATTATCCAACTATCCAGCTATCTAAGTGCTACCATTCTTTTTCTTTTTTTTTTTTTCTACTTGTTTTCTGTTCACTTTCTGTGTCTTTCCATTTGTCTAGTTTACTTCGTGCTAGTGTATCACTACCTGTCTCTTCATTCGCTTATTTAACACTGTAACTCAGTTTGCTAGTTACTTTTTCATTTTCAGTTCTCTCTCTTCTTGTCACTTTACGCTATCATTATCTAACTTTCACTTCATTCGTTCTGTCATTTGTGACTTTTGTTGCTTTTCTTGCTTTTATCCTAAAGTTACCGTCTTCCCTAACCGTCTAGGCCACCCCGTAGTCCCAGTACAGCAGCTATGCCATGCCGTCTTGAACAAGGGCGCCCTGTTCGTCCCCGCAACAAGTTTTTCAATAGTACAAAATACAAAAACCATACACATAAAGCTCGTGTCACAGTTTGCAGACCAGCTTGGCGCATCCTGCTCCAATCCAAGCAACAGTATTTCGATTCGATGGAACTACCCTAACGCCAGCCATCAAGTCTGTAGAGACATGGGCAGAATCAAAGACTGCGGACAACGCAAAGTGCCGCACACTTCCTAATTCCGCCGAGACAGCCAAACAGTACACCAGTAAATGAATTATAACATTTCTTTATTATAAAAAAGCGTTTAATAATAATAATAATAATAATAAAAACTATAGTAGTGATAGTGAGATAAAAGGAGTAATAGTGTGTTAACAAATGATAAAAATAGTGAGAATAATAACAAAAATAATCATAAAAACAAAATAATAACAAAAAAGTAATACTGAGTTCAAGAGGGGTGAGCGGACAACAATACAATGCACACATGCAAGCATGCCAAACAAGAAAAAGAAACAAAACAAACCAAATAAAACTAATTACTGCTTACTGCTTCTCTTGGTGATGGCAAAACACACAAAGACACACCATATTGCTGTTGTTTTTTGTTTCTTTTTTTAAAGTGAAAAAGGTCAAAAGTTGATGTGAATAGTGATTTATTAGTTATAGCAATTTGATGGAGGGAGGGTGAGGTTGGATGAAATGAGGGGGAATAAACTTCAAACAAACATAGAAAATGAGATTTAGGCTAGTCCCATCTATCTCTTTTTTTTCTTTTTTTCTTTTTCCTTTTTGTTGTTTTTGATAAATTATGTTTCTTCTTTATTTTTTTTTTTTGTAACTTTTTTGTTTGGAATGCTGATGATTGATGTTGAGGGGGAAAAAAATGACTAACAAAAATTCATTTTCATTTTTTTTTTTTTTCATTTTTGTTTTTAACTTTGATTTTTATTTTGATTCAATTTGAGGTTCTTTTTTCCTACTATTGCCTTTATCCCATTAGTATAAAAGAAAGAAACTTCAAAAATCAAATAAACAGAAAAAATGTACAGGTAAGAAAATATAACAATATGTTTAGAAAAAATAAAAATAAAAAAAATTAGCAGTTTAAATGTGAATGTAGATAATGATATTGTTTGCTGATGTTCACTGTTCGCTGTAATTCAATTTTTTTTTTCTAATTTATTTATTTCTTTGGTGGGTTGAAAACAATTTTTCTGTTCTTGATTGGAGTCCACTTGAATTTCTTGACCCAGACAGAGACCAAGTACAAGGAAGAAAGCACAATAATAGCCTTCAAACCAGCCTTTTTACGGTCATCGTGTTCTGGTTCAGAAGCCCAGTTCAAGAAAGTGACAACATCCTTGGCCATTTGAGAAGTAGAAGCTGGAGTGCCATCGTCATATTCAACCAAGTCGTCAAACAAGACTCTGGCCATAGCAATAGAACCACCTGGGAAGTATGGGTTGTAGTTACCACCTGGAGCCAAAACAACACCAGCTGGAGGTTCTTCTGGGTAACCAGTCAAAAGGGAGAAGATGTAGTCAGCAGCACCGTGTCTAGCCTTAACAATCAAAGACAAATCAGGAGGCAAAGCACCTTGGTTAGCAGCTCTAGCAGCTTGCTCATTAGCATATGGACCAGGAATGTAGTCGGACAATTTACCTGGTCTCTTTTTAGGATTACCTTGGTCATCAGGTTCATCGTCGTATTCGAATTGCTCAGCCATTTCTTTGACTTCAGCATTGGTGTGAGAAACCCCCACAAGAGTTCTCCAAGCAACTCTGTCCAAAGAGTGACAAGCGGCACAAACTTCACGGTACACATGGAACCCACGACGAATAGATGCATGATCAAAAGTATCAAACATACCGCTGTGAGGCCAAGCGAAACTTGGAGGATGCAAACCGTGTTCAGCAGCAGTCATGGCTTCAGCAGATTGACCATCAGCCCACAAGATGTAGGAGGCGGTTAACCCAGTAGCGGCAACAGCGCTGGTCAACACTTTCTTTATCAATGGGGTTGAAGATGCGGCATTCTTATTGGCGGTAGAAAAGGCTCTCTATAAATGGGTTGTTAGTAACTGGGCGCTTATAGATTTTTGACTTTTTTCTTACATTTTTGATTATTTCATTTTTTTAATTTTTCTAATTTTTCTGATATTGTGACTCTTGGGCTTTTTTTTTTCTTTTTGCGTTGATTGTGTTTCAAAGTGCTGGCGTTTACGACCCAGGCATCGGGCGTGGTGGTCTCTTTAGTTTAGCAAAGGGCAGTTGCGATCATTGAAAATAAACGGAACGTGATAGGTCGGAACAATTTTCAGCCCACAGGAGCGTAGACATTACGAAGCGCGGGCGCGCAACTTGCAACTCATAGAGTGGAACTTAGTGGACACAGCACAGAGTCGTGCTCTATTGGCGCAAAACAAATTGAAATTGTTTGTATTCCTGGATCTTGAATCAGCTCACTGATAGCCTTCTTTTTTTTTTTTTTTTTTTCTTTCCGGAAATATTGAATTGGCTTGAACTGCCCGCCCGTAGTTGGCTGACTGTGATTGTTGTAATTGATAAAGCATTCCCGTTGCTGTGGATCTGACTGACCATTGACAAAATGTAGCTAGTACCACTTAGCCATCGTAAAACACCAATATGTAACAATTCAAGATATTAAAGACTGTATCTTTGACTTTTTGAACAATCAACGAAGATAGAAGAAAAAATAAAAAAAAAAAAGTAAAAAACACCAAGTTGAAACAATCAAATAAAGTAAAACAGAAAACAAAAACACATACACTGTTGAAAGAGCGCTTGGCAGCAGACTTGAAAGACGAAGCAAACATCTTGTGCAACGATAGATGATGAATGTTGGGTGGGGGAGAAAGGGATGTGAGTTGTACTGTAGCAAGACAAGACAAGTAACCAAGTAAGTAAGTAAGTAAGTAAAACGAAGCTCTGTTTTTTTTCAAGCTCAGGATTTTCTTTTTTTTTTTTTTCTCTCTCTCAGTCGCACACACAGTAGTTAGCGCTTTTTCCTCGCTATACTTTTTTTTTTTTTTTTTTTGTAGCAGGCAGCAGTAGCAGTAGTTAAGCGCAGCACGTACTACTGCTACCACCGGGCGGAAATGCAGTAGTATGTGGGCATAATCCAGCTTTTCCACTTTTCTTGGGGAGAAGCTCTGATTCTTAGCGTCCCCATTGGCCAGTTGCCGCCGGGTAGTGAAAAGTCCGTGGCCAATCACATTGCGGCGATTTCACATACCAGCAACGCTGGTTAGGGGCACTGGCAGCAGCTTACTGCGCACAACTGCACTGGCCAACAGCCCCATGCACTAGCCACGCCCTTACACAAGCCTCCCGTGGCTAGTGTCAACCAGTGGCTAGGGTGTGGCTAGTAGTGAACAATAGCTTTCCTACAACTAGTTAAAAAAAAGTATGTTAGTGTTACATTGTAGATTTATTCTAAATATTAATAATACATTATACAACCTCACCTGCTCTCATTAGCCTCACGGTGCTCCGCCAGTACTGTCTGTTCAAGCTCCTCAAGCGACTCCTGAATGTCCATCTTAAAACTAATCACATTGTTTATAATCTTTTCCACTTCCCGGTGTAACTGCTCTCGCTTCTGCTTCACCTCATTCAGCACTCGGTCAAACTCAATTTCTGTTGAATGGATCTTTTGGTCAATTTCTAGCAAGCTCAGATCTAAACTTGTCTTGATTGCTTGGAGTTGACTCTCAAGCTTCTCCATCTCTGTATTCGATGCATTTGCTTCCAAGGTCATGGTATTGTACAACTCATCCGACGAAATCTTGGCTAATGAGAGCTTTGCTTCAAGATTGTTATAATACTCCTTCTTCTCCACAAGTTTCTCGTTAAGCAAATCAATGCTGTTCTGGTACTTGATGATCTCGTCCTTATCCTTGAATAACTTGTCTCGCATTAATTTGTTGAACTCTTTCAACTGCACTCTTTTGGTTGTCCTCAAATCTTGTCCGTTGAGTAGCTCTTCTGGCCGTAGTCCCAACTTGGATTCGTCCAACACATTATCCAACTGTATTTCAACATCCAACTCAAAGTTAAATTCCAGTCCGGCCACATTGCTAACATTGTAAGCATCAAGATTAAAATCCTTGATTAACGCTTGTAAGCCATCTAGCTGACGTCTTGCTTCTTGCTCATGTTCTCGTTCTTTAATTGTCATTTCATCAACCTGTTTTTTCGTTTCTTCGTATTCTCGAATCACATTGCTTCTGTCATCAATCAAATTACGCACATCACTTAGATTCAATCCGTTGTCCGTCAATTGCTTAATTATAGCAGCATTATCTTTTTCCAACTCAAGTTTCTGCAACGTGAGGTTTTCTACCTCGCCATTCATTTTGTTAATATTGGCATTCCATTTGATCTTTCTTGCTTCAATTGATCTAATATATTCCTTAAATTTTAAAATGTCAGTTTCTAATGCTTGACTTCGCTTGTTACCATTTTCAATAATCTCATCATCATGTACTAGTTTTTTGTACTGCTTCAAAAGGTCTTGGTACTCTCCTTCCACTTCGCCAACTGAGCCTTCAATAATTTTCATGAATTTGTTGAACTCCACTTGTAAATCTTCTTTTAATGGCTCATAGTTATCTTTATCCATCAGAAATAATTGATACGCATTCTTTATATATTTCAAAAACATGTTGTTTAATTTCTCTCCTGGATCAAATTCCTCTATGCCGCTATTTGCTAGCTCTTCACTATCTACTTCGTCAGCCGTTTCTTGATTAAAATAGCTACATTTAACCAACCAATGCAACATCCCTAAAAACACATGCCAGTTATGCCCACCAACTGCAGATATTTGAGATTTATTTATAGTGTCCAAATATGGGTACTGAACAATCTTTAACAATGTAGTCACATCACTTTCAATGGTTCTTGTTGGTCGATGTCCCGGGTCTATTTGCTTGAAAAGCCAATTGAATATAATAACAAAATCTTTTTGAGTGGGGCTTTTCAAAGTCTTTTCTGTAAGTAAATGCTTGGTTTCCATTTCAAAATTGTTTTCTGTCAAATAATTATAAATATCTTGACGCATTTCTTCCTGATATGCGCGATCCCTTAATGGTCTAGGGTCTTTTTGCAAAGGAAGAGCTCCAATACCGTGAATTGTGCCGGTATTATTATTGTTGTTGTTGTTGTTGTTGATATTATTACTATTACTATTATTATTATTATTAATGTTGTTAGCTGGAATGACACCACCATTGCTGTTTGCACCATTTGCACTGCCAATATCATTTTTAGAATACACTGATATCCTCGAACTTTTTCCGTTTCTCGCACTTATAGCTTTACGTATAGAGTTTCGCAATCCTCCATTAATTGATGATACTCTTCCGGAGGCAAACCCTGGTTCTGCAAGCTCAGCTCCATGATTGTGGTTCTGTTGGAGAGACCTTTTGCTAGCTGATGATGGTGGACCAAAAGTGGTTAGTCTTGGAGGTCCAATGATAGACTGTCTGCGATTGTTACTGATCACTGAAAGCCTGTTACTGGCACTTTTCTTTTTGAAAACGCCCATAGATGAGGCTGATGGTATATGGGGCAAATTATTGTCTAGAGTTGCAAGTGGAATTCCTGACCCTTGAGTATCAGCAAGTTTCTGCCTTTTATAACTATATTCTTGAGCCATTTACTGATGTTTTGGTAAGATGTTTGAAATGTAACTTTATAAATGGGAATGTATGAGTGTCTGTTGGATGGAAAAAGTCTCCGTAGTGTGAGTAAAACGATATAGCAAGCTGAGAAAGTAACGGTGTTATTGCAGTATAGAGAACCTATGAACTGAAGTTAATATACATAAGCTATAATATCTCCTGTTTTGTTTATTGTTTATTTTGTAAACAACTGTTTTGTTTTTGTTTTGTTTTATTTTTGTTTTATTTTGTTTACTCCTGATTTTCGTGTCTCTAAAGTGTTACCCGCAGTGTCAGCTACCACAAGAAAGTTATGGGGTGCACGCACCCCATAAAGTTCTTTATCTCAAACTTTTTTCTCGTTTACACTTAAGCGACACCATCAAGTTTGAGGTTTTTCCACCAGATCTGTCTCAGCGTTTGCAAATCCATTTGACAGAACCTTCTCAGCTTCGGCAAATAATACAACGCGAATAGTCTTGATCTTGCCAAAAATGTCAGATACCGAATCAGTCTCCCCAGCAGAGTACAGACCAAAAATCTTCACCACCATTGACCAAGTCCGAAAATGGAGATTATCCTGCATACTAGACAACAAATCTGTCGGTTTCATTCCAACAATGGGAGCCCTCCATGAAGGTCACTTATCTCTCATCCAACAATCTTTGCAATCCAACGACGCTACCATTATTTCCATCTTTGTTAACCCTTCGCAATTTGCTCCAACTGAGGACTTGGACCAGTACCCACGTACCCTTGATGATGACATTAGTAAAGTTTCATCACTTTCTGGCTCTTTCAACAAGTTGCATACTAGAGTAGATGCGGTTTTTATACCACAAGTCCAGGAAATGTATCCTTCGGGGATCCCACTTGATGTGAGCTCTCAAAAAGGGGCATTTGTCTCTGTGCTTGGTCTCAGTGACATGCTTGAAGGCAAATCAAGACCAAATTTTTTCCGCGGCGTGGCTACTGTCGTGTCGAAATTTTTCATTATTGTTAATCCTACTAGAGCCTATTTTGGGGAGAAAGACATTCAGCAAACATTGGTCATCAAGCAAATGGTCAAAGACTTGTTATTTGATATTGAGATCGTGGTGTGCAAGAATTATAGAGAAGAATCAGGTTTAGCTCTAAGTTCAAGAAACAAATACTTGGACCAAGAAACTAGACAAATAGCCACTAATATCTATAAGATGCTTGCTACCGCTAAGCAACAGTTTGAACAAAAGAAGGTTTACAGTGTGCTGGAATTACAAAAAATTATGATCAATGTCATTCAGCCCTTCGTTGATTCGGGAATCATGAAAATTGATTATATTTCTATAAATGACAAAACTGACTTGCATGAGTTACAAACCGTTGCGCCAACTCAAGGCGCGATAATAAGCTGTGCCATTTTCGTGACAAACAAATCAGATAACCAAACAACTAGATTGATAGACAACATTGTATTATAAAATAGCTGTTCTTCTTTGTTATAAAATTACATAGCTCATACACATAAAACGTTTTTACCCCCAAATAGTATTACTATTAGCATACTCGATTTTCTTCTCCTTTAGACTATAGAACGCACTTCCATAATCTGCCAACCATTTAGGGTCTGCCTCAGTAACGTAGCTCATGTACTCCTTAGTAGTCAAAATTAACTCATGATAAATCACATACTTTGGTAAATCACCCAAGCCAAACAACGCACTAGTCGGATGCAAGTGCAACTCAAGCCCCGTTCTCAAATTTGAATATTTACCAAATCCTTTCACCTTTGCTGCTTGGTGAAAGTATCCTGAACAGATACATTTCCGAATATTGTCCCAGTCAGTACCTATGGACTTTAAGGGATATCCCTGCTGTTCCATGATTGACTCTAGTTGCGCTCGGATATCTTTTGCTCTTCTTAGTGATTTTGAATGAAGAAAATGCTTATTGCACCATTGTGAAGAGTATCTGTTTGCCTTCCATTGAGAATACACGTTAAGTAGCGTTAAATGATCAGATTCCGGTACAAAAAATTTCTCTCTAATTGCATCAGATTCAGCTTGTCTTTCCTTGGGGCGATAAAATACATTAGGCACTGATAACATTGACACAATAGTGATCATTTCTTCAGAGCATCCAAGATCTATACTGTTGATCAACAATTTGGAAAGAGAAGGTTCCATTGGGAACTTCACCATTTTAGTTCCTAATTCAGTTAAATTCCCTGAATCATCTAATGCTCCCATACTCCATAACTCATACAAAGAACCAGTTATCGTCACGTCTGGAGGGGCATCCAAAAACGGAAACCTTGAAATATCATTAACTTTGAGGGACCTCAATAATAGCAAAGTGTTCGCTAGATTGGTTCTTTGAATTTCGGGGATAGTTTCTGAATACAATTCATTTTTGGCTGCTGACTCAGTATATAATCTGTAAGCAACTCCAGGCCCAGTTCTGCCTGCTCTACCAGATCTTTGGCTTGCATTAGCTAATGATATAGGTGCAACTTGCAAAGTGTCCATCCCCATTTTACTATTAAAAATTTTCAACTTGTAGTATCCTGCATCCACCACATACTTGATATTATCAATAGTCAAAGATGTCTCCGCAATGTTGGTAGCAACCACTATTTTACGCACTCCTTTGCGAGCACTGTGGAAAACTTTAGCTTGCAAATCAGCCGGCATTTGCGAATATATAGGTAATATATCATATTCCGGTATATCGTCATCTTCCTTTCGTAACTCTTTGAGTTTCTCATCAAGTACATCGCAACATGTATCAATGTCCATCTTACCAGTCAAAAAAACCAAAATGTCCCCATTATCTTTGGTCAAATGGACGGTCAAACATGTCTTGACGCAACTATCAATGTAGTCTGCTGGAGTGACTCGAGAGTAGAAAATATCAACAGGGAAAGTTCTTCCTGGGATTGTGAATTGTGGGGCACCGCCAAAATATCTGGAAAATTTATCTGCATTCATCGTTGCTGATGTGATGATGATTTTCAAATCCATTCTTCTTGCCAATATACCCTTGAACAATCCTAACAAGATATCCGTATTCAAAGTCCGTTCATGAGCTTCATCAATAATCAAGCAACTGTACTTCATCAAATTTACATCCGTCAAAGTTTCTTTGAGCAAGATACCATCAGTCATGTACCGAATCACTGTCTCATCACTTGTATAATCTTCAAATCTGATGGAAAACCCGACTTTTTTGCCTAATTCAGTTTCCATTTCTTCACTAACTCTCTTAGCCACCGACATTGCGGCAACTCTGCGGGGTTGAGTACATCCAATCATCCCCCGCTCACCGTATCCATGTTCATATAAATATTGTGTCAACTGAGTAGTCTTACCAGACCCAGTCTCACCAATGACTACCACTACTTGATTTTCATCTATAACTTGTAAAATCTTATCTCTTACCGTGAATGCGGGCAAGAACCGTCTTTGTTCCTTCAATGATAAATTCTTGGCAAAATCACTACTTTCACCATTTTCAGCATCCTTATCTTTATTACTTTTTAAACTTTCAATAAACTTATTGTTGTTTTCGATATTACCTTCATCTTCCTCAGCATCAGAATCCTTATCCTCTTCTTGTCCACCAATAACGGTGCTTAACGCAGTACCAGAAATACTCGTAGCATGCTTGGCTTGCTTTTTCTTTTCCTTGGCTTGCATCCTTTCCTTTACCAAAAAGCTGCCCTTGCGAGCATATACCGCCATATCGCTTTCCGGATCCTTAAATGGAGAAATAGGCCCTTTCTGCACACTTAAAATCTTCTTGTCGGATAGGAAATTTGGGGTAGTGTAATGGACCAGAATTTCCGACCTAAATTCGTCCAAATCTGAATTAAAATCCAAATCAACAAACCGACGCTTCATTGTTCCTGAAGTAAGCATTCGATTACTTTCCCATAACTCATTGGCCTCGTGTCGGGATTTTTTCCCTGATGAAATTCTCTTCAATGCATTGGATCTCAATTTTGCTTCTTTCTCCTCATCGTATATTTGATTTTCAAGACCGAATGGATTATGGGTCTCATCGCCGAATGTATGACCAAATTCGTCACCAGCATACCAATCTCTGTCTAGTTCAATATCGTCTTCTTCGCCTTCTTCTTCTTCTTCTTCTTCGTCTCCTTTGTCATTATGTTTTTCCTTGTGATCTTGAAGTATTGTCTGGCGCTTTTTTTCAGCTTCTTTTTCAGCTAAAATTTGCAAAGCAGATTTTTTGCCACTGCTGGGCACCGGCTTTTTTTTAGCTGGCTGATCTTTAGCTATACTGTAATTTGAAATTACGCTCCGCTTCCCGTTTTTTTGATCATTATAGTTTTCACTATTATTGTTATTATCATCCTCATCTAGAAAATCTAATTTAACAACTTTCTTTTTTTTCTTGTTGTTGTTGTTGTTGTTTATCTTATCCCCATTTTCCTTTTGTTTGAATGTTGACTTTTTCTTTTTCTTGAACTTAAGTTTGGGTACTCCAATATTTAATTCATCTTCGCTGCTGCTCATGCTAATAATGCTCCCGTTTTGTTTGTTTGGCTAGCTTAATACTAGCTCATCTCATCTCATCGAAGATGTTGGAGAAATCATAAACCAGATATACAATGTCAAGATGCGGCCGCTTAGTGGTTACCCGGTCCATTGGATTTAAATGGTCCCCTTTCACTTCCATATTGTGAACAAGACTTCAGAACAAACGATCAAAAGCGAATGCTTTAATGCTTAAATAATTATATGTATTATCTGAATTCATTCGTTTGACAAAGAGCTCTTCAAAAAGGGACACTTGTGTATTAACCAAGATCTGCCTGCTCTGCAGTACAAGCGACGGGTAATGCCGTTCCGATGGATATTTTCTGTAAACCAAATTTTCAATCAATTCGTGCAGACGAAAAAGAAAAATCAATCAACCATCGGCTACGAAATTTTTCAGTCCTAGCGATATATGGCATCAATCAGTGTACTACTTTTTTTTTCAAAAAAACATCACCAATACCACAGAGTCACACAGTAGTAACAATAATAATAAATTGAAAAAATGGTTTCACAGTTATTCAAGTCCAGCATACAGTCGCAAAAGCGTTTTCTTGCTACAGCCCACAAGCAACTCGCTGTGGAAGGTAAATACAAATCAAGAAGCGCCCCATCAAACTTCAAGCCAAAGAAGATCGAACCAGGTGTGTACTACCAGCCATCTCCATCGATACCAAGCCCTCTGCAAAAGACTCCAAATGCATTCTTGCCAAAGAAAGATCCAAGAAAGGTTGAGACTACAGAATATACCGCTGCCGACATATCGAATATGCCACCATTGAACGAAGTGCGTGATAAAAAATACAACTTGACTGCTGAGCAAATGGAAGAAATCAAGGCTTTGAGAGAAAGCGATCCATACAAGTACACCAAGAAAGTATTGGCAGACAAATATCAGTGCTCTGAATTTTTCATAAGTTTGGTTGCTGACACTCCAAAGGAAAGACTTGATGATATGAGCGACAGATTGGCAACTATCAAATCAATGTGGTCTAAAAGAAGAGCTCAAGCTAGAGTTGATCGCCAAAAGAGAAAGGAAAGCTGGTACCAAGATGCTTAATCGTTTTAGTTCTTCTCTTTTTTTTTGCTTATATTGTTATATTTTGTTTCTCCATCTTTTGTCATTTCAATTCATCCTATAACGTGTACATATAGAAGTCTGAATTTCATGCTATGAATTTAATGTTTATTTTTGTCAATGCTTGTAAAGCTGGTGTTGCGATGATATATATGCGTGTATGCAATTTGTTGATGTCGAGTCTCATTCTTCCATCCAGTGAGACAGGAGTACTACACCTGCGTACGACATGATAAGGACTTTATTTGGAAAATCATTCTAACTTCTAGTCTTATTTACAAGATCACCACCCTAATGAAGTAGATAACATCGCTTTCTTGGTGAGTGAAAGATGGCGCTGAAGTGGGATCTTTTATATTTAGCTGTCAACATCAACAACAAACTAAAACAAAATAATAACCATCAAAGAAAGTCTCCTCTCTCTACATTTTAAATTCAACAAATTTGCTCAATTTTAACTAAACATAACAGGGTTTTTACTTATTCAATTTTCCCCCGCATAATAACAATTAATACTGTATGTGCTATATAGATTAGTTTATGAGAAAACAATTTCTATCATTATATATAATCAATAAATAGCTCCTGTGTGTGAAAAAAAAAAAAAAAAAACAGTCAATTTTTTGTCAACAACTAGAGAAGTGTAAAGAGAACGTTTTACAGTCTACACTCATACTATTTTAGAATAATCTACATGAAGCATTTATCTTGATATATTTACTTGAATTTTTCTTATTTTTTTCGCTAAAGAGCAAAGAGCCAACTTTGGACATGGCATGTTTTAATGTTAGCAAGGGAACAATCAATCGAGGTTACAATTCTGGTTGCTTTCAAATTGTTACATACCCTTGTCCCTTTACAATAAGCCAAAAATGGCTTTTTAAAATAAATGTCTCTGTATCCTTGCGGAAAATGTATTTGATGGCTTCTATTGGGCAACTACTCTAGCCGACAACCGCATCAGATACGGCTATGTCTAGATACAGCGAAAAAGGCTGAACATTGTCTAATTAAACATGAAAGGGACAAACCCATAAAGACCCAAGCCATGAAAATAATATCCATCTCGTCAACACACAGAGTGCTTAGGAAGCTTGAAGGAAAATGCTACATCCTTCGTCGCATGTTGTGTTACGAAGGAGGGAATATGCAAGTAACCGCACCTACTTATACCCGGAAATCACGTTATGCTACCCCCGAAACAACGAAAAATATACGTTTTCTTAAACACTTTGGCTGGAAAAGGCTTACTGACACTTACGTCCACACTCATTAACATCATCATCGCCATCGAAGAGCAAGACAACTTTAAGGCACGCACACACTAGAAAAACGGAAATTCCGTTACTGTCAATCTTTTGGTTTTGCTTGTCATCGAAACTTACTCAGCGGCTGGTTTGCCTGTTGAAGTGTTTATTGTTTTCAACCACCAGGCTAACAAGTCTCAAACGTTATTATAGTTGACAGGTCAAGAGAAATATCAAAAGCCTATAACTGCACATTGGTGACCATGCCCAAGAAAAATGCAGCGCAACAGCCAGTAAGTAGATGTATTTGATGCCTTGCTGCGTTCGTTTACCAGGCCAATTACTAACTGTGATTATCATTTAGGAAATGACTCAAATTTGTACGTATAGTTTGACAGCGTATCCATCATATTTTGCTATTTTCGAGGACCAACATTTATTCTAACCTTTAAACTCTAGATCAAAATGAGTTCATGTTTGGTGAAGGAGGAGGGAGAGGTACTTCAATGAATTCTTTTCTTCGATCTCTTTCTAAAACCAGCACGAAACAAGCAACGTCCAGCTCACCAACTGCTACGAAATCGGTTATTGCCGATGACCCAAAAGTCATTGGCGCTTCTTTTTCACATCTCAACCTTTCCTCATCTCAGCCTAAAAAATCAAACAACACAGCAGCAACCCATTCTCGCAAAACCCATTCTGAAAAACCCAAAAAGGAAAAAAAGACACATCATCCTTTTCAAAGCAACATATATATGGATTCTGATGATGACTGGGATGCCGATGTGGATAAGTCCATCAGCGTGAATAATAGCAAATCAAGCTCTTTGGATTTGGCTCCAAATAGAGAAATTGGACTCTATCCAGCAGTTAACATATCAGCATCACTATCCTCGGGTATAGGCTCTGGTGGGATTTATAGTCTCAATACCAATGCTTCAAATAATAATAATAATAATCCATCCTCGCTCATATTGTCGCATATGAGCTCTCAGCGAAATTTACTCAGTAATAATAACAATAGCAATAATAATTCTATTTATACCAGCACACATGACCTTAATGAAACCAGCAATGACAGAAACAATAATAAAAACACTAATTTTGACGATCCAGATGAAGAACCGCATGCACAAATATTACGCAAAAATTACAAGAAAATTATGGAAGATCCTATTTTCATCTTGGAACTTGTTCAAGGACCAAACATTTCCAGATATGATGAAAATTTGATTGACACTAGCGGGGCTAAAGAAGAGCTTAATGCCTCGATATCAAGATATAACAAGTTTAAAACTGTTTTGCAGCAACAAAACATCAATTTGGAAGATTTGAAAAAGTTATCCTGGAACGGAATACCAAATGAATTAAAATCAATAATTTGGCAGTTGCTTTCTGGCTACTTGTCCACGAATTCTGACAGAAGAATCAATGCCTTGCAACGCAAAAGAAAAGATTACGCTGATCAAATTACTCGCGTGATGCAAGAAGAAAAAGACACAATTACTTGGCACCAAATTTCCATCGATATTCCGCGTACTAATCCCCATATCAAACTATACAGCTATCCGGTGATACAGCGCTCTTTGGAACGAATCTTGTACTTGTGGGCCGTTAGACATCCTGCTAGCGGATACGTTCAGGGAATAAACGACATATGCACCCCATTTTTCCAAGTCTTCCTTGCGGCTTACGTCAACACAGAACGGGCCAACTGTATTGATATTGGAGATATTGATCCAACTGGGATCCCAGACGAGGTGTTTGAAGTAGTGGAAGCAGACACGTACTGGTGTTTGACCAAGTTACTTGATTCTATTCAGGACAATTACATCCATGCGCAGCCGGGCATCATTCGCCAAGTTAACGAGTTGAAGGACTTGACTAATGGGATAGATTCGGAATTAGTTGGTCATTTGGAAAAAGAAGGGATTGAATTCTTGCAATTTTCCTTCCGTTGGATGAATTGCTTGTTGATGAGAGAGTTGAACATCATTCATATCATAAGAATGTGGGATACATATTTGACTGAAGGGAGTAGCGGATTTAGTGAGTTTCACGTATACGTGTGTGCTGCATTTTTGGTAAAGTGGTCAGACAAGATTAAAGAAATGGACTTCCAGGAGATTATGATTTTTTTGCAAAGTTTGCCGACCAAGAATTGGAGCGAGAAAGATATTGAATTATTGCTTAGTGAGGCTTATATGTTACAAACACTATATAAAAACGCTAGCGCGCATTTAAGATAGACTGGTTTTTGCTCTTTTGTATATTTGTTTGTTACTATTCCTTTTCATTTCATTAAAAATACGAAAACCCAAATAATAAAATAAAATAAAAAAA
>JXWR01005479.1_pt1 | contig 16035 bp, 12 predicted proteins | sample 315541 | NCBI WGS metagenome assembly JXWR01 (sample SAMN03273951, study PRJNA271842) | soil metagenome | isolation source: rice field ambient CO2 | place: India: CRRI Experimental farm Cuttack,Odisha-753006 | collected 2013-12-17
AAAAAAAAAAAAAAAAAGGCTCGAGTTGTTGGCCAGCTAACTCGGTGTAATTGTATAGAAATTTTGTGCCAAAGTTTGTAAAAAACACAACCTATATTATGTAATAGTATTGGGCTTCAATTTGTCTTTTATCTCCTTCACGTTTCAACATTGCTGGATTTTTCTAATTGGCCGCCATTGCCATGTCTCGCCGTCTACCTCTGCTGCTAATTATCAATCAATAGCTCGCATTTGATTTTACATCACCATCGATTGGCTGAGCAACGGCCAAAATTAGTATAGACGTTGAACTACTGGGCACAGCCAAGCAACCGAGCACCAATGTCTCAAAAAAATTTTTTTTAAAAAAAAAATGTCTTATACTGACTCGAGTCGATTGGCTTTCGGAGAGCACGCGGTCTGAAGGTGTTGTGTAGCTGTTTTTGCCCTCCTCCCCATTAGTACCCAGTAGTCATACTGGTCCTTACTGGATGCATATTGCCTATATTTTGAAGGCTCAGGTTGGAATGATACTTTTAGACGGTTCGAAAATACTGACTACCTAAAAATGGAAGTTTTGAAGACGTGTGAGCCATAAAGCAATACTAAACTAAAGCTGTAAAGCTGTATTTTGGTGATTCCATCAATCTGTCTTCTATTACCATATGAAGAAAGAAAGCGCATTCTCCAGTACCAGCGATAAACAGCATGCGTATTATCAAACTTCGCTGTTCATTCATTTATCGCTCTTTCATTGTTCAGCAGTGCTACGCCACCGTGCCACCATTCTACCGTAGGCTTATTTGCCTTTACATGGCAGCAGCAAATAGCACCTTCCCAGGAAGTAAATTTCATTGCATGCTGATGCTAGAAATCATGAGCGCAACCACAATTCCAGTCGCAGTCGCAGTCGCAATGGACATCATCACTAAGAGCGGCGGTTACAATTATTAAGCTTGCGCCAGCCAATGTCGACTCGACTCGACTCAAATCGAATCGAATCGCATTGCCTCCCTCTTCGTGAGCTCCGTGCTGCTCGGGGCGCCTCAAAGGTGCCCACGGAGCGGGGCGCTTTGCAGGCCAATATTGTTGCTTTCAGATTGTATATTATCGCACCGCCAGTCCTACCCGCGACAAAAACAGGCACAAAAAGCTATAAAAAAAAATTTAGACAGAAAAAGCTGTAGTCCAAAAATTGGCAATTTTGTTGAACCCTCATTAGCGCGTTACCATCATATTATCATTATTATAGTGTTGCTATAGGAACATTTACCACGGAAGTGGATACACCCATTAGAAAAAGAGTAGCAAAATGATTATGTTATTTGTATTGATTAATCAATAGTAATAATAATATATATAAAATTAACAACAAGAAAATCCACCAAGCAAAATAAAACTGCCAATAGAGTAATAAAATAGAATAGAATGAAACGAATGAACCAGATGAAAGAGAGAAAAAAAAATAATAACTTGAACAAAACAAAACAAAACAAAAAAAAAAAAGCAGCAATAACAAAAAAAATTAAAAATAGAGTAAATGGTAAAAATAATTGTACTAATAACATTAACGAAAGAAAAATGCAAAAACTCTGTAGAAAAAAAAAAATCAAAAATCAAAAATCACACCTTATAAAAAAAAAGTCAAATATAAAACAAAATACCACAACATGAAAAAGGCAAAAAAAAAAAAAGAAAAACAAAGGTAGAACAAGACAAATGAAGCAATGATGGAAAGCAGATAAAGTAAGTAAAGAAAGCGTGAACGGATATAATAATGATAATAGTAATAATAGAAAGACAAAATAGTCAGATGAAGTAGACTGCCACCTTTTTTGAGTGTCCTCAACTAAGCGAATAAAGGTAATAGCATGGAAAAATATAATACGTTGATAATTTGATGCTGTGGAGAGACAAATGATAGATATAGTAAGTGGCAATGGTAGTAGCAGCAACTGTAATATATGCACAAACAACAGGCACCAAAACATTGAGGTTTAGTATATAGTTTAAATTCATCACTTCATTAGCTTGATTTGCTCGCGCGTGTTTTTTTTTTTTTTTTTTGTTTTCGCCGTGGATGGCAAACAAAAAATAATTGAGAATTGACTTCCGGAGCCATAGTTTATTAGTTTAGAATATGGAACGTTAGAAATGGTAAAAAAGAATAAACGAAACGAAATGAAATGAAATAAGATGAAACGAGCAGTTTCGGAGAGTCGAGCTCTGGATTGTGAATGCGAATAATGCGCCTATAATTGTCGTGGCCTGTAATGCGTCGAGTGCTGTCAAAGCGAGCCAAGCAGGCAAATTCCAAAGCTCCACAGTAGTTATCTACCTGCTATAATTGCAGCAGACCGTAGATGGACTCTCAGTGTGGTGTTGAGAGGACCGGGTGTTTGGAGATTGTAGCTGCGTCAATCTCAGTAGTGTCAAACACATCACAACATTATGCTCCCTCGGCCAATTTACGACGTTTAGCATCCTCATCATTCTGCCCGCCTTTCTTCTTTCTCTTCTTTCCCTCGCTTCCTTCACCAGCACCACCAGCACCGACACCGCCACTACTACTTCCACCAGCCACACTAGCATTCTTCAAACTTGACGAATCGCTGACTGCCAAATTGGCCACGTCAAAATCCGGAATCCCTGTATCTGGAGTCCTGTCAAATCGTAACTTATCCAACAAAAACTTCATATCAAGAATCTTGATCCCGCTTTCTCCACCTTGACCATTCTGTTTACCGGCAGCATTTGGATCCACATTAGCATCAGGATTAGGATTTACGAACTGAGGCCGGAATACCACTGGGCTGATATCTCTTTCGGTGTTGATATTGTTATGCTTCCCCGGTAAGTCAGCAATGTGGGATTTGTACGACTTCCGTAGCTTGATACCTTTGGTGCCGTCTGGATTGGTTCTAGCCACCGATAGAGCCAAGCCCGACAAACCGTATAACTCAATCAAATTTTGCTTCGGAGATGGCCGCGAAGGCTCGAACGTTTGATTGGGGTCAATGTAGTATAAATTTGAGCTCATCGTTTTGAAATTGTCGCTGGATGTCCTGTCTTGTCCTGTCCCGTCTTGTCCTGTCCTGTATAGATTCTCAAGTGCCAGATAAGCTAAAATGATGGTTGAATCGAATGGTTGGTGTACCAATAAGTAAGCTGTGATGGTCCTATGGATTATGGGTTCAATTGATTAATAGTGGTACTAATAGGGCTGTTTTCTAGCTATGCGATGTACACGTCAAACATGCTCACTCCTCTCGTCATCTCCAGCATTGCATCATCATCATCGCCTTTCATCTTCACCATACAAAATCTCGAAACTGCCTGGAGATTTATGTTATCACGTGGTTGTGGGTTTTTCTGTCTTAGCCCTCGTTCTTGGTCAGCTGCCAGTCAGATGATCACCTCCAGGGCTGTTTCTTACGCCTTCCCGATAGCGTCGTCACAGTATCACCTGATCTGCCCCTCCCCACTTTCGCGCCATACAAAGTCGGTGACGGTATTGCGGGTAATCACGTTTCTCGTTCTTCACTATGGCGAAGACAAAGAAAACGGAAAAGAAGAAAAAAATTCTTTGGTTGGATGCCCTGGCGAAGGCCCCCCAGCAGGCGTTTCCCACTAGCAGTGCAACGATTCTCTCACCGCAGCACCAGCGGTAGACGAAACCTCTTGACAAAATTTTTATTTAGATAGTCGTTGACTGATATATACTTTTTGCTGTTAGTACCGGTTAAAGACTATACAACATTAAACAACAGTAAAGGTATGTTGATAGCAGATAGCACGTCCAGAGTGCTATGAGAATACACCAGATTCAAGACGACAGATAATATATGTAAAACTGAATCCAACATCGATATACACAATTGAAGTAGTTCATAAATATCATAATCAAAGATGCAAGCTATGAAAATGAGAGAGGGCTTTGCGAAATCAGAGAAAGTGATCAGACAATAATTACATCAAGATATTGAACACGGAAACCTATGGATAAAAGTGCAGATTATGTGCAAAATGATTACATGAAGCCAATATCAAAGCAAGATAAATAGACAATTTATGTAGAGGCCTGGATTTGAAAAATATTTCACGATATACAGACACTGCCATAATTTATCATATAGTACAGTGAAATTTTTGAGCTCATTTTAACACAATCTATATCGATTATTGAAAATAATATTGAAGTTTATGAAGTCATTTCCAAAATTATAAATCACAATATTTTCATATTTTCCATCACATGGAAGTTGAAACGATTTCAAGAATAACACTAGAATGGCGTACTATATCTTTATATTATCCTACTTTTCATCAGAAAAGCCAAACGCAATTCTCTTCAATCATTTTGGTACTGGTTATTATTATCTTGTCTTGATTCACTAAAACAATATTTCATTACAACAATAAAGACTTTCTTTTTTACTAACTCACCTTCATAGATGGCTAGCTCATTACCACACCCAAAGATTGTCAAGAAGCACACCAAGAAGTTCAAGCGTCATCACTCTGACAGATACCACAGAGTCGCTGAAAACTGGAGAAAACAAAAGGGTATTGACTCTGTTGTTAGACGTAGATTCAGAGGTAACATCTCTGAACCAACTATAGGTTACGGTTCTAACAAGAAAACTAGAGGTTTGTCTCCATCCGGTCACAAAACTTTTGTTGTCAGAAACGTCAAAGACTTGGACTTGTTGTTGTTGCACACCAAATCTTACGCCGCTGAAGTTGCTCACAATGTCTCTTCCAAGAACAGAGTTGGTATCTTGTCTAGAGCTAAGGCTTTAGGTGTCAAGGTCACCAATCCAAAGGGTCGTCTTGCTTTGGTTGCTTAAATATAAAATAATTATTCTTAAATAAATTATTTTGATTTTGCTTTTTTATTATTAATAATAATGACCATGTATAATTAAATCTGCACAACGATCTCATTTTCTCTCTTTATTTCAAGGAATGGATGAAAAATTAAAAAAAAAAAAAAATTTAAAACGGATCGATGTAGTTTGTAGTTTTTGATTAGGTTGGTATTTTATTGATTTTGTGGACTATTTCAACATTGAGAACCAGATTATCCTGGTCGTCACAAATAAAACCAACATGGACACTTAACGGTGCTGTTACTTCCTAGTTTACCAAAGCTTGGCCCCAATAAATTTAATTTTAAGGTAAGCAGATATCGTCGACAATGTACAGTATAAATATGTCAAAACTGGATCTTGTTTTTGAGTCTTACATAGCTTGAGTACCATCAAATCTATAAATTTCCCTCCTATAAAAGCGACAATATATCCACAGTGACGGTGCATGTATGCTAAAAAAAAAAAATTGATTTGCCCGCAGAGCTTCAAGCATGTGGTGATTCGGAGCTTGGCTCAAATACTTCCTCATCAAATTCAAAATATAAATCTCATCCTTCGCTGAAATCGTAAAGACTTTCACTTCAATAGCAGGCTACGCTCAATGATATCTGGAAAAAAATGTGTGCTGCTACTATCGAGAATATATAGCCTCAATTCGAAGCACTCTGTGCGACGTTTTGCCACTGGCACCATCACCAATCTTCACCAAAGACAAGGAATTGTTAATACCTCAACCCAAGATATGGAAACTTGGTTGTTTTCTGAGAAAGAGCTACTAAGAAAGCGAACAGTTATCAATCAAAAGAAAATTTTGCTTGATTTGTATTTAGAAAAATGGGATATTGAAAAATCTAGGGACATTTTGCTATTTTTATCCCAACAGCAAAACTTGCTAACTAATTACAACTTGCGCGAGTATTGGGACACTTACTTGTTTCAGCGGCTATCTACATTGTTCAAGCAGCGACTGGCAGGTATTACTGAGCATGAACTATTAGTTGTGCAAAGCGAATGTGCTCATTATGAAACAACTTGCAATACGCTGATATCTCCGAGTATTGAATCTTGGTTATTGAAGTGCATTATGAAATCTTTATTGAAATTTCAGCAAAAAGAAGCGTTGATTAAAGAGAGATATAGTGATTATTCTCCCACTTATCTATCAAAGTTGGCCACTTATTTGGAAAAAAAGGAGGTTGAAATCTTAAACAAATCACTAAAAATCAAACTTGAAGTTTCTGACCAGGAGCTTAGAACTAAAAAGGATGAAAATCCTTCCTTTAACCTAACTCATTCCGAGGAAACGCCTTTTCCTGTTGATAATAAAAGCTATACCGACATTATCACTGAAAATAAATTTAAATTCATTTATGCAAACAACGTTGATCAGCGAAAGCCCCTCTATAAGATTTACGATGATTTAAAAACCGAGGAGATGAAAGAAAAGTTTTTATCGGATTACCATGCATTCAACCAAAAGAAAGAATTTGCATTAGAACTGTTCCCTTTCAGGCTCCCCAAAGACTATTTTAAAAATAAACATAATACGTTTGGATTGAAAAGGGATATGCTTGTTCGTCAAGAAGATTTGGTTTTTGCTGTAAGTGATCTTTATGGATCAAGTTTGAAAGCACTAGCAAAAGAATATGAAGATCTTTTATCAAAGAATCCCGATGCTCTTGAAAGAATTGAACAAAATAACCGCAAAGTTAGCTCCAAGAAAATACTATTCAAATACATGCCATTGATAATGGGGAATGGCAAAGAATTTGATATTGAAAACACATGCATGGCTTTGGTGGTTATGTTACTTCAAGATGTTCTTGGTGCAGATAATGAAAAACATTACGCTACCGTCACCAGAGTTTGCATTGACCTTGGTAGAGTTTTAGAGCATTCAATATGGTTAAATCAAAATCAAAATCAAAATCAAGCTCAAAATCAATCTGTCACGCAATACAGCCAAAATAGCTTATTTACTACTGAAGAACTTGTGGAGTTGGGAGCTTCACTCCTTGACATTTTCTTGCAAACTTGCAGTGAAAATGGGATTTCTATAGTTGAGCATAAATACTATTATTCTTCTCTGTCTATGCTTGGGGTATTGAAGCTTACAGATAACATGTCAACACAAATGTCGATATTAAAATCGAAACTAATGCAAATGATTCGGGTACAATTTGATTTTCCGTTATTAATTCCGCCATTATCTTGGACTTCCATTAGCAAAGGTGGCTATTATTTGCGGAAAAACAACATGATTCTAAGAAATGACGCTGAGGTTCTTGCCTACGCTCAAAAAGCTAATCGGTTGGGATACTTGGATATGGTTTATGAATGCTTAGATAATTTAGGCTCCATTGGGTTTGCTATAAATAATGACTTTTTCAAAATTTTGAAACATTACGTTGATGCTGGCGATGGATTTTTAAGCATTCCGGACTCCATAGAAAACTTGAGCAAACTAAGCGATAAAGCCAACAATTGTTCCACGCCTCGTGAAAAGAAAGAAATTTTGAAACAAGTTCAAAGTTTACTGATTCAAAGACAACGATTTGAAGACATCATAGAACAAATGGGAGTGTATGCTAAAAATGGAGATGTGATGTATTTTGCCCACGCAGTTGATTTTAGAGGAAGAGCATATCCAATAACTTCTGGAGTAAGTTATATGCTTCAAGATTGCTTCAGAGCTCTGTTAATGTTTTGGAAGGGTAAACCATTGGGCAAGAATGGCCTTCAATGGCTAAAGATCCAACTAGCCAATGTGGCTGGTTATGACAAGTATCCAACTGCTGATAAAATTAAATTTATTAACGCAAATTTAGCAAATATCAAGGATTCGGCCAAGAATCCAGTCAACGGCAACCATTGGTGGCAACAAGCAGACAAGCCATGGCAAACGTTGGCTGCGTGTATTGAATTGACTAACGCATTGGAGCTGCCTAATCCAGAACAGTTTGTATCACATTTGGCAATTTACCAAGATGGTAGTTGTAACGGCCTTCAACATTACGCGGCACTCGGCAGAGACATTGAAGGGGCAAAAGAAGTCAATTTGTTACCTAATGATTTCAAAAAAGATGTATATTCGGAAGTTTTAAGAATCGTGCAACAGAAAACAGAACAGCATTTGGCTAATGATGGTGAAGTAGATGATGACTCTCGTATGATGGCCAAATATGTCCAGCCATTATTAGTCAGAAAGATGATTAAGCAGTCAGTCATGACTAGTGTGTATGGGGTTACGGTTTATGGGGTTAGAAGACAAATACTTGAGAAAATTGATAAAACAGTTGATGAAGATGCTGACCGTTTGAAACATGGCCAATTAGCAGCTATGCAGCTAAATAGTGAACAGTACGAATTTTTTCAAAATCCTCAAAATAGATTCAAGGCAGCAGCATATATCGCCAAATTAACGTTTGAATCTTTACGTACTTTATTTAAAGAGGCTAAACAAATTGAAGATTGGCTCGTGGCTACATCATTTCGAATTATGCGTGCTTTAAATCCAGATTACATTTTATCAATGCAGTCAATTGAAGATCAAAAAAAATTACTACATCAGCCATTGAATTCCATAATATGGACCTCTAAAACAGGATTGCCCATTGTACAACCATACAGACGACTGAGAAAAAAAGTTATCTCAACTCCATTGCAAAAAATCACCTTGAATATCCCGAATGATACAGTTACTCCTGTCGACACTCTAAAACAAATGCATGCAGTTGCTCCGAATTTCATTCATTCATTGGACTCAACCCATATGACATTAACTTGCTTAGCGGCAAAACGCAACCATATTACCTTTACTTCAGTGCATGATTCGTACTGGACACATGCCTGTGATGTGGAAAAACTTAACGCATTAACCAGACAAGAGTTTGTCAAGTTGTACACTGATGGTGATTTAATTCAAGATTTACGCAATGAGTTCATGGCACGATATGGCAACTTTTGGCAAATTGTTCGAATTCGCAAAGATTCTGAAGCAGGAAAAGAAATCGATGCATTGAGAAACAAAAATTTAGAAAAGGTTGTGGCAAGGTCTAAGGTTCTTGGTGGTTATGCACATGGTGAGGAAACCAAAACTGAAACAAGAGGACGTACGACACATAGTTTAACTTTGTTGTACGAAATGGAACTTGAGCAAAAAATTAAAAAGCAAAAGAAGCAGCAGCAGAAACATTATCATCCTTACCATCATCATCATAACAATGTTGATAATGATGTCAGTGATATAATTACACCACGAATGATTGTGGAGAAATTCAACGAGCCTGTTTATATGACATCCAGGTCCAAGGCCGGATCATTGAGTTTGTATAACGATAGTTGGAAGAATGAGAAACTTGAAGTAACTTTAGGAGACTATATACCAATTTTGGTTCCTTTGCAAATTCCAAAAATTCCATCAAAGGGGCATCTTGATATCAATCAAGTTCTCAAAAGTGAGTATTTTTTTTCATAGAGGGAAAATTGGGATAAGCATATAGATCAGCTAGCGAGAAACAAATACAGTGTTGTTGATGGAAACGGATTAATTAATGGTGTATTGAGTATATAATTTATCAAAAGAAAGAACGATTACTCTTGATTGGATAGCCCATTTAGAAACTGTTGACGCGCTGAATTAGTAGAAAATGAGAAATACATGAAGGAATTGACAGAATAAAAATATGAAAGGAATGAAAATAAAAAAAGGGATATTGTGGTTAAACTTAACTTTAAAAAAAAAAAAAAAAAAAAAATGGTGTACTGGAGGTAGAGGTACATAACAAATACACTATAAACTGGATACAAATGTTTCAAGTATAAGTAGAACTACACTCGTTTTCCTAGTCAAAAAGTGGCAAGTATTAATCCCATTGGTAAATATTCCAACCCAAACTATACTCAGCATCACTGTAAATTTCCTTACCAAACTTCTCAGAAGCTGCGCCTGCTCCAACCACAACCGGCATAAGATGATCTAACGTAGGATGTGCCTTACGAAGTAAAACTTGGTTACTTGCAATCTCCTTGAGTAAATTAAACTGCTTCAATCTATCATTCCCTTTATACTTCGATATAATTTCAGTCAACATATCATTAAATTTCACCGCGTATGGCATTGCTTTAGCTCCTGAATGCATAGCTAACCCAATATCGCCCAAATTATGCACCGAGGCCCCCGATGTGATAATCAATGCTCCTTGGTTCCTTAACTCAGATAATGCTTCACCTAACTTGTAATGAACATCAAAATCTTCTTCAAACAAGCGAGAGCCACCACTAGCTAATGAGATTTGAACCAAGGGACAATTGGGAGGAAGGTCCCATTGCTGGGAATCTAGTTTTCCTGGAGCACCGAAAGCGACTTTCAAAGGAACCCACACCCCATGATCTAGTCCTCTTTTGGTAACTTTTGAGCTCAAATTATGTTTAGCGAGTTGTTTTTGAATCAGATTAGCGATGGAGGAGGAACCCTTGACGTGGAAGCGTTCGCGGTACATGTGGTCCGGAAACCCATAAAAATCATAAATTAAACTATGCTCCTTTGGATCTAATTTCATCATTTTCGAGTCATTGGCATTGTTACTGCTTTTTGTCAAGTCAAATAATGACAGACTACCGCCATGATCTTCATGGCCATCCTTATCGATACCCAGCATAGTGGAATCATCGGGAATACCGATTTCAAACATGGCCAGTTTACCGTTTCCATTAACGCTTCGAGCACTGCTGCTGGATTGCCAATGGCCGCTAATGACGACAATGTATTTCGGTTTCACTATATTTTTAATGTGGTTACCTACTTGTTTAACCACATTGAAGGCCCCCTTGTTACTACCGAATTCATTCTGATACATAAAGGTGGGACCACCATGCGAGAAATAATATACTGGGGTTTTGCTGTGAGCGCTGGTGGTGGTGGTTGTGCTCTTGTGATTGATACTTGTGGACGAAGTGGCCTCAGCAGCCATTTTGGAAGTTATGAGGTTTGATAATACTGTTGATGCAGGTGATGACAGAAGCGTTGATGTTGGAAACGTAGAAACAGTCGGAGTTAATGAGCTCGCTGGCGCTGAAGTAGCCAAAGTAGTTGAAGTGGTTGAAAAAAAGGTTCTGGAGAACTTGCTCAACCAGCCAAGCAATAAGGAAGTCAATGTTTCTTTATTGATATCGAAGCTGGGGAAATTGCAAAAATTATCTGCCACAGTTGATAGAGTAAGGATAGTGTATGGTAATACCAACGCAACAAGTAGTGCTAGTATAGCTGTTGTGATAATAGTAGACGATTTTTTAAGAGTTACCATACGCATCAAGCAAACAATTGGCTTACTCTGTATAAATATGTCAAACTATGCGCTCTGAGCGGCTGTATATATACAAAATATAAAAAAGTTTGTCTATACAATATGTCTAATAATGTTTTGCGGTATTATGAATCATTACATTCAGTGGCAGCAGCAGTAGCAGTGGAACCGCATGTGTGCCTATGTGTCAAGCAGAATGCTGCTAACAGTTATTTATGGTAGATGACAAAATATGACAAATTTTGACTAAGTACGTCTCTTGCACGGAAATCCGGGGAGCGTGTACAAGTTCGGTGGCGGAGATAATTCAGAAGCGCGGAGTTAGTGATAAACATCTGGTCCGATTGTTGAAGAGTGTCTTGAAGAATTACCGAGATTGGCAACGTTGGCCGTTGAAGATTGAAAGTTACAAATGATATATAGATAACGTTGCTATTGTGTTTATTAAGTAATTAGTTGTACAAATATTTGAAAAAAAAAAATTAAAACCCCAAATTGAACAAGAGAAATTGTAAAAGACAAAAAAAACCAGGAGAAGTGAACATAGAAAAGAGTAGCGAAACAGAAGAAAAAAGAACGAGAAATAAAAAAAAAAAATCATTAGCTTATGATGCTATAATCAGTATTCGCTATTTTCAGCCAGAGCACATTTCGCAGGCCTCTGGGTTATTGATAGCACAAGCAATGACTTTCGAACTAAAGATATCTTGATCTTTTTCTTCATTTTCTTCTTGTTTTTCAGCTGGTTTTGGTTGTTCTTCTTCGGATCTTAAAGACAAATTGGAAACATCAGCAGTCGGTGGCACAACAGCAGGGTCAGCAACAGATGCTGGAGTAGAAACGGATGATGAAGTGACTGAAGAAGATGGGGCAGCAGAATCAGAAGCAGCATTGTTGTTAGAAGTGCCAGGTTCTTCATTAACTGGAGCAATAATATGACTGCTAATGGAAGCACTGCTATTACTACCTTTTTCATATTGAGGAACATATCTTTTTCTGTGTAATTCCTTGGCAACACCTTTAGCAGCATTATCAATACCTTGCTTATCAACAGTGAATTGAATAGCAGCAGAAGCAGCTTGGGTTCTCAAATAGTACATACCGGTCTTCAAACCTTTCTTCCAACCGTAGAAATGCATAGAAGTCAATTTACCCATAGTTGGGTCCTTGATGTGAATATTCATGGATTGAGATTGATCAATGAATGGAGCTCTATCAGCAGCCAAATCAATAATTTTCTTTTGAGAAATCTCCCAAACAGTTTTGTACAAATCTTTCAATTCTTGAGGAATGTTTGGTAAGTTTTGAATAGAACCATTAGCACTAATGATATGATCCTTCATTGAAGTAGACCATAAACCCATGTCAACCAAATCTTTTAACAAGTATGGGTTAACGATTTGAAATTCGCCAGCAAGAACTCTTCTGGAATAAATGTTAGAAGTGTATGGTTCAAAACATTCATTGTAACCCAAAATTTGGGAAGTAGAAGCAGTTGGCATTGGAGCAACCAACAAAGAGTTTCTCAAACCATGCTTCTTGACTTTTTGTTTAACTTCGTCCCAATCCCATAAGTCAGTTGGTTTAACATTCCACAAGTCATAGGACAACAAACCTTGAGAAGCTGGAGAACCTTGGTAAGTTTCATAAGTACCTTCAACAGCAGCTAACTCAGTGGAAGCCTCAATAGCAGCATGATAAATAGTTTCAAAAATTTGAGCATTCAATTGCTTAGCCTCTGGAGATTCAAATGGCAATCTCAACATCATGAAAACATCAGCCAAACCTTGGACACCAACAGCAATAGGTCTGTGTCTCAAGTTAGATCTTCTAGCTTCTGGGACTGGATAGAAGTTTCTGTCAATAATCTTGTTCAAGTTCTTGGTCACAACTTTAGAGATATCATGCAACTTATCAAAGTTATAAGTAGCAGATTCTTCATCATATTCAACGAAAGCTGGTAATGCAACAGAAGCCAAGTTACAAACAGCAGTTTCATTTTCATCTGAATATTCGACAATTTCACAACACAAGTTGGAAGATTTGATAAGACCAAGATTCTTTTGGTTGGATTTAGCATTACAAGCATCTTTATACAACATGAATGGAGTACCAGTTTCAGTTTGAGCTTCCAAAATGCTGTACCACAACTTTTGGGCCTTAACGGTTCTTCTACCTCTGCCTTCTCTTTCATATTTCTCATAAAGGGCTTCGAATTCTTCACCATAAGTGTCAGCCAAACCTTCAGCTTCATTAGGGGAAAACAAGGTCCAGTCTTGGTTCTTTTCAACTCTCTTCATAAATAAGTCGGAGATCCATAAAGCTGGGAATAAATCTCTGGCCCTGATTTCTTCTTTACCATGATTCTTTCTGATATCAATGAAATCAAAGATATCTGAGTGCCATGGTTCAACATATATGGCAAAGGCACCAGGTCTTTTGTTACCACCTTGATCAACATATCTGGCGGTGTTGTTGAAAACTCTCAACATTGGAATAATACCATTAGAGGTACCATTAGTACCAGCAATATAAGAACCAGTAGATCTAATATTGTTGATGTGCAAACCAATACCGCCAGCGTGTTTACTGATAATGGCCATTTGTTTCAAAGTTTCAAAAATACCATCAATGGAGTCATTCTTCATGGCCACAAGGAAACAAGAAGACATTTGGGCATTAGGAGTACCAGCGTTAAACAATGTTGGAGAAGCATGAGTGAAATATTTGAGAGACATCAAATTGTAAGTTTCCAACACTTTTGGAATATCTTCACCGTGGATACCAATAGCAACTCTCATGACCAAGTGTTGTGGTCTTTCAGCAACTTTACCATTAATTCTCAACAAGTAGGATCTTTCCAAAGTTTTGAAACCAAAGTAGTTGTAATTGAAATCTCTGTCATATACTATAGCAGAATCAAATTCATCTTTGTATTTTTGGACAATTTGGTAAGTTTCTTCAGAAATCATTGGAGCATGCTTTCCGGTCTTTGGATTAATATACTCGTACAACTCTTTGACTACCGTGGAGAACTGTTTAGTAGTTTGCTTGTGCAAGTTGGAAACTGCGATTCTGGCGGCTAAGATGGCGTAATCTGGGTGAACAGTAGTCATGTAAGCAGCAGTTTCAGCGGCCAAGTTGTCCAATTCGACGGTGGTGACACCTTCGTAAACACCAGAAATAATTCTTTGAGTAATGGTGACAGGATCAACATGTTTTGGATCTAAGCCATAGCAAAGACGAGAAACTCTGGCGGTGATCTTATCAAAACGCACTGGCTCTTTTCTACCATTTCTTTTATAGACGTACATGGTAAAAAGATTGAATGATCTGGTGGTAGATATGAGGGGAGGAGGAGAGAGGAAAAGATGGTAATGTATAAATACAAGGGTGAAATGCGATGAAGATTAAGAAGAAAAGGGTAAAGAGAAACAGTAGAAGAAGAAGAGGAAATGAAAAGAGAGTGTGTGGATAAAAACAGAGCAGGGGAATAGAAACACTTATATAACCAATTCTCCAGACGCGTCGAAAAGTTTTTTTTTTTATTTTTTATTCTTTTTATTTTTTTTTTTTAACAGCAATTATTAATAAGCGCGTGTCGGCCTTACCCGGTACCTTTATATTCGGGATACTTCTTGTAATTTGTATCTTGTAAGCTTCTTTTAGCCGGCATAATCCCTACTGAAACAGGACACAAGTCATCCATCGCGACGCGTCATTTTTTGTATTTTAATTTATTTCACACTATTTTCATTCTATTTTACTTTTATTTCTTCCTGAAAACACACACTAATCGATACAAAAGGGTGTGCAAACAATTGTTTGCAGTATTTTGGCGTCGCTCCCGCATCGCTGAACCCCCCAGGCACGCGTCTATAAAGATATCCGAATGGGTGTGCTTTACTTTTGCTATTCATGGATTGGGGTGTGTTTATCGTATGTTTACTATAACGACAACTAACAGTCCACATGTCTAACTATTGGCTGTGTACGCACGCAGCTACAGGTCATGATGGTTGCTTTGTAGTATGCTTAATCGTATTTTTTACAAGTACTCAGATCCGAGCTAACTTTCAGCTAGGTTAATTGAGTTTGTAAAACAAAGTTTTACAATTATTTTCCTAGATCGCGTTCCTCGGTTGTCAATGGCAATCTCAGACTATGACATCGCTGTTCTACAAATCGATCCCAGCACTGGGTCACCGGCAACGCCCTTAGTAGCACTGATGAACACAATGCAAGCTAATGACCACTTTTGCCATACAGTAGGCCAAATAAAATGACATTAGTAATAATAATAATAAAAATGAAAAAAAAAATAAAAAATACACAATATCGATTTTTTATTTCTACATTATATAAGTGAAAAATGGCAGAAGCGAATCCCGTGTTGTTTGGCAAAAAAACAAGTCACGAAAATGACCAAAAAATATCTCTCGGGGGTGATTCGAACACCCGATATCCAGATTAATGTTAACATTACAGTCTGGCGCCTTAAACCAACTTGGCCACCGAGAGGAGATCTGAACAGCTCGATTTAAAATTGCAGCAGTCGTTCAGGATTATATCATAATTTAAAAAAATTGAATTATGTTTGGAATTATATCAAGTAACATCTTTCATATTGTTCATTAGGTATACTTTCCTTTTTGGGTAAACTGCCTTTTTGCGGCCAAGAACATTTGGACGCATGCATAATTACTAAGGTGAACAACATCAAAGATGTGATGGAAAATTTTTCATCACATGAGCATTATGGGTAAGAAACGAAAGTACTAATATAGTTTGAAGGAACAGAATACTTTTATTTAGTGATATAGTTTATAATAAAAGTAAGGAATATAAGTCCAGCTTCATTACTCAGCTAAGTTTCA
>JXWR01001807.1_pt1 | contig 16015 bp, 10 predicted proteins | sample 315541 | NCBI WGS metagenome assembly JXWR01 (sample SAMN03273951, study PRJNA271842) | soil metagenome | isolation source: rice field ambient CO2 | place: India: CRRI Experimental farm Cuttack,Odisha-753006 | collected 2013-12-17
AAGCAGAATTCCAAAAATTATGGGATCGTTGTGGACCATTAACCAATGATGATCTTAGAGAATTGAGTGAGCTTAGTGAAGTGGCACTGAAAAGTTATAATTTTTGGAATTCTGCTTTATCCACCTTTTCCGTGGTTTGTCTTTCAATCATCCATAAACTTTCTTTTGCTTTTTTGTGCTGCTTGTGTGTTAGTAGGTCGTGCCAGACATGATTAGTTATAATTATAATAAAAAGAAAAAAAAAAGAAAAAACAATTCAAGTCAAAATTGACAAAAGTACATACTCTTTCACGATCGGCTTCCATTCTCGCTAGTATTTGCTCTCTTGATAATTCCAAATTATTTCCCGTCGGCACTGATGCCGAAGCAAATGCAGACGTCGCCGTTGCTGTTGACGCTGCTGTTTTCCCATTTCCTGACCCCTTTTCATGCTTGAGCTCATCTGTGTCTTCCGTTTCTCCTTCTTCGTTTTCCCTTGTCTTTTCATTATCATCATCATTAATATCGCCGTTAGTATTAATGTTTCCGTTGCCGTTAATTTTATCTTCAACAACATGGCTCTTGTAAGTGATATACTGACTCATTTTCTTTCGATCAACGAGAATCTTCCATGCCCCGGGGACTCCTGTTCCAACTTTATCAATTTCGATGGGCTGGAATTCTGCACCGCTGTGGTCATTATTAGCATCTGTTTCCGCAGATGCTAAAACACTTTTTTTCTGTTTTTTGTTTTTTACTCTTCTCTCAATATCTAACTTGAGTTGATCTTCAAGCAAGTTTGTCTTTTTGAATTCCTGCTCAAACTTGGCCACTTTTAATGCAGCTTCTTCATTCTTATCAAGAATGACACTGTTTCCATTATTATTAGTCTTGTTAGTATTATGTTCTTTTGTCCCGCTCGTCCCATTAGTTTCATCATTACTATTTTTGTTTTCTTTGCCAGTATTGTCGCTATCAAGGTCCCCAATGACATCAATACCCTCGTCATACCCAAGAATCAACAACTGCAAACTAACATTCCGTACAAGATCCGCACACATTCTTAAATTGTAAAGACCAAATTGAGTAGCTGGTACAACTTTGGCGACAATTAGAGGTAAATCACGCTGGATGTTCTCCACGTATGGTAAACTTTTATTTGAATTTGAACTTTTGCTGAATGATTGCTTGGATTGAGTAAGAAGAGTGTCTATAAAGTTCATTATGTTTAGTCTTAGATTTAAGTCGGACTGTGGCGTAGTTTGTTAGTATTTGGTTTTTAATTCTTTTGGGACAAAAAAAAAAAAAAGAAAAGAGAAATTAGGAAAGAAAAGGGCGAGAGGACATGAAACCAGCAAAAAAAAGAGGGATATGTTAAAAAAATTCACGAATAGTACAATCTATTCCAAGATAAAGCAAAAGGCAAGTCTATATCTCACAGACATCTCAAGTGACAAATAAAAGCTAAAAAGCAAAAGGCAAGAGACAAAACAGAAAACTTACCATCTCAAGCACTTCAAGAATACAAGAATGGAAATCATCCTGATACTCATAATTTCTCAAGGCAAATGAAGAACATTTAACAAGAGCTTGAGTCACTGGTTGCAATCCAGAAAGCATGCGAGAAAATTGCAAACGAGCCTCAAATGGGTCCATTTTTATTGATAGTTTTTTAATAGTTTTTTGACGGTTTCTTGGTATGCTTGCTGTATGGGTGCATATGTTGTTTATTGGTTGTTGATTGTTGACTTCTGATGGATAGGACTGAGCTGTGGAGATGCTAGTTATCGATATTATCAATGTTGATGCTGATGAGGTTTTTGGCGTTTGAATGAATCGAAAAAAATAAAAATAAAACTACAGTAGAGATACCGAGGCGCCGGTTCTTTGGCAGCAGGGCACGTAACGAAAAGGCGATATAAGTGCTGGTGTATACCATAGTGTACGGTAGTAATATATAAGATAGTATTACTATTTGCCAGGGAAAACATATTGGTATATATGGCAGCTACACTCTCACGATGTTGTCATTTAAGTGCGAGGGATTTTTTTGGCACTGAGACACTGTCATTGCAATTGCAATGTAGCATATAGTTGATTCTGTATACAGATCGCAAGTGCAGTCCAAAGCAGTATTCCAAAGGACACCCAGCTCTGCAGACACTTTACATACGCTCAGAAATAAGCGGTCATCAGAGTATGAAGACAAGCAAGTGCGGCACTTCAAGCCAGTACCGCTGAGAGTCCTATTTATTTAAAAAATGTTTATTGCGAAGCAAATATTCTATATCTGGCACCCAAAGAAGCAAGCGGAGAAAGAACCACAAAGAACTTCACCTATAGTGTACATACAAACAAAACAAAAGTGAACAATAGTATAACAGCAGTACAATATCTTGTTCCCCTCCTGCCACTTGTCAATGCCGAAACGCAATAAGAAAAAATCAAGATCAAATTCAGATACAAAAACCAAGGTCAAAAATCAAAAGTAAAGCCAAAAGTTGCAAGACAAAAATCAAAAGCCAGCATCAAAACAAATAAAACAGATTCAAAAATTCAAAAATTCAAAAATTCAAAAATCCAAAAACTCAAAAACTCAAAAGACTCCTCAGATTGGCCCTTGCCAGATATAATTGTGTCTTCCCTTAGTTTCGCTCAACTTCACTCTAAAAATCGACCCACCAAAATCTCCCTTCTCGCTACCCACTTTTTCCGGCTCATCCAAGTGCAAATCAGCAGTAGAGACAAACAATTCATTCAATTGAGAGCCGCCAATCACTGGGCAATTAGTTCTTTTTGCCGGAAACACAAATCGGTGAACCACTTCTCCCTGTGGACTAATCTTGAAAACGGTGCTTGATTCCCATAATGCCACGTACAAATTATCTGCATCATCAATAGTCATTCCATCGGGCTCAGTATAGTTATCAGTCAAGGTAGAAGCATCAAAGAAGTCTTCGCCATTAGCAATACTATCGGTGGTTTTGTCGTAGTCGTAAACTCTTATCTTTTGAGTAGTACTGTTGATATGGAAAAATTTAGTCAAATCTTTATTCCAAGCCATTCCGTTGGGAATAGTTTGTCCTTCAAGCAAACTAGTATATTTCAAAGTTTGGTGATCAAATTTAACCAACCAACCTTCTGGACCAATGTCGCTATATTTCAAATTATCCATCATGATGCCAATCCAAAAGTTGCCAGCTGGACTGATTTTCGCATCGTTGCTTCTGAAACGACGGCGTTGTTCGGCACTGAGAAAGTCAAATTTGTACTTGTATTCGAATGAAAGCGCTTTGAAGCTAACAATGGCAATACCCTGTTTGGCAGCAGCAAGCACTATGTCGTTGTCTCTGGTGAGACCAATAGCGCCAATCGATGGGACATCGGTGTTGCCATTGGCGGCAGTGTTATTGTCACCAGTATTTTCACTACTCTCGCCATTGTCATTGCCATTAATGCTATCAGGTGAAAGACTTTTATCCACTTGATCTTGTTGTTGTTGTTGTTGTTGTTGATCTGGTTGTGGCTTTCCCTCAGGCTGCGGCTTTCCCTCCTCTTGCTGTTGTTGATGTTTCTGCTGCAATTGCTGCAGTTCTTCATCCTGTTCCTTGTAAGAAACCACCTCATGGGAATTTTTAATAGTGTTCAAGTCACTCTCACTGTATTCTTCCTTCTTAGTCTTGGGGATCTCAACTCTGTGGACCTCTCCATTGGCGATATCGACCCAAAGGAGGGAATTATTGGCAGGATTGTAAGTGACGCCTTCTGAGAGTCTGGCTCCTGAGAATGATACCACTGGAGCTTTGACCTGGGTGGTTGACATGATTATTAATAACTAATGGTAGGCACGGATGACCAGATTGCGCTTATTTTGCGAGCTTATTGGTAACAGGCTATGGTGACAATAATAAAATATTGAATTGACAAGTGAGAAGTTCAAAGTCAGCAGAAGAATGCGATATAGTACAGAATGAATTGCAACGTCAAACGCAAACCAGTCAATTGCAATTACCAACCTATGTTGTGCTATGTTGTGCTATGCTGTGCGATGCTATACGATGATACGCTATGCTATACTGAAGTGTAGTTGAGCTCAATGGACAGAACTGTTATCATTGCAAGATGTGTTCAAATGGGCAAGCGAAAAGTGGGCTTATGGGAGTAATGGCAACATTACTTGCTGCACCGCGCGCTGTGTAATTCCAGTTCCGCCGGCGATGGTCAGATGACCGCATAATGCGCTTTTATTCTAATTGACACACTCCGCTACCACACTAAACAGGCTATGGCTGGGGCATATATATACTGACTCAGTATACCTGGACATGCAGTACCCTATATATAAGGCAATACTGGTACTGGCTTTACTGAGTACGCAGCAGCGAAATCTCGTTTATGCGTTTATGTGTAACTTTTGTCTATAGATATATATGCCCTGCCATGTCATATCATGCCATCTGAGCCTTCTGCACTTACATAATAACAACTTTACTGAACACTCATATCCGCAAAATCCATCTATATCTAATAATTACACCATCATATTATAATCAGCACATATTATTATACTGACCACTAAGTTCTATCCGGTATCTAAGTACGCACTATTTAAGCACTCCCACCACTACCACCGCCCATAACCATATTACGGATCTCGTACATGTAATCTCTATCTACCTCTTCATCCTCGTCTCCCGGTTGAAACCAGCTCTTTACCTTCTTAATCCACCTTTCTTCCTCCATGCGAAATCGATGTATTGTTTCTGCACTAAGCTCGAATTCGTCCCTTACTTCAAATTCCGACGCTACACCTCCTCCTCCTTGAACTTGAGCCGGGGTCTTTTTCGAATTCGTCGGTGATTGCTGCTGTTGTTGCATGATCTCTGAGAATCCCGACACTCGTGACATGTTGCTAAATCCTCTTGTTGGTCTTTCATTAATATTCTTGACATTGTTATTATGATGATAATGTCCGGAAATTGGCAAATCAAGATTGCTCACACCATGACCATGACCAGGACCATTGCCAAAATGTGATGCAAATAATGGCGTGCTTGGTAGGTTGCTGCTGCTTCGTAAATTATTCAAATTATAATTGTCAACATTTTCAGTGTAACCTTGTTGTAAATTCAATTTACTACCAAACAAGTGATTCAAACCAGCAAAATCCGACTTCTTGATCTTAGTGTTATTTTTGTTATTATTGCTGTGGTTTGTAGACCTCAGTAGCGTAGGTGACTCGTTATCGATGTCAACACCAGCACAATCATAGTCATCATTACCATACTCATCATCACTGGTAGCGCTGGCAACACTCGAGGTAGTAGCCACTTCAAGATCATTGATATCCTTAAATGGATCCTCCTCTGAATCTGAATCTTCCTCATTTCCATCTCCACCTTTGCCACTATTACTATTACTGGATTTCAAACTAATCCAGCATAGTTTTCTAGGATTGAAATACATGTTTCCTTCGATCTGTAACCCATCCATACTCAATTCTTCAAAATCAGAGTCATCCTGACTGCTAATTTTCATTCCTTTTTTATTTCTTGACTTTTTCTTTAAGGGTTTTATTTTTCCTGTTACTGTTTCATTGTGATTTCTGTCAACATGACTGCTATTGTACGGCCCCCTTTTGTTGAGGAATGTAATAAGTGCTGGCTGTCTTACCGGTTTGATGCTAGCAAACCGCTTAGCATCAACCTCATTACCTTCCCATTTATACGTCCGAGGATTATAAACCATTTTACTACCATTGTAGCCCTCTACTGCATATTGCCGCTGTGGTGCATTTAAATGCTTAATTAAGCCAATTTTGTGTTTTCTCTTTTTGGTACTCTTTTGGCCGCTGCCGTTGCCATTTCCACTTCCAACAACAGAACCATTTATCGTGCCACAATAACCAGTTCCTGCATTATCATAATCTTTTAATGGTGACCTGCTGGGGCTCCTTTTTTGCATTCTATTAGATATCTTCTCTTCTCTATCTTTACCATAATTTTTCTTCAATATCCCCTTTTGACCCGCTACTATTCCCGCTGACCGACTATGTCGCGAAGAAGGTGGTGGACTCTCCATATATTGCCTCAAGTCAATAGCACTTTTTTTCTGCTTGCTTATTGGCATAAAATTTCGTGCAGTTATTGTATCCCGCAACGTTGCCGTTGCTGTATTGTAGCCGTAGCCTTTATTAAAATTGTTCAAGTTTAGCAAAGTTTGTTGTTCTTTAGTGTAATCAACATTCAAATCATCAAGTTGATCAAGTTCCGTTCCTGTGCCATACTGTTTGCGGCGCATTGGTTGCACTAACACTTTCTTTTTGCCATTTCTTTTGAAAACTGAATTACTTGCCATCATAGCAGCGGCATTGCTGTCATTGTTGAAGACAGCTGATGATGCTTTTCTGACATTTTGCAGTCTTGTGAATTGATGAGGATTAATTGAGGAACTTCGTAGCACAGGCATGGATTTTTTCGACATTAGTCTGTTGAAATTGTTATTATGGCTGCTGCCCGATTGAGCCGGATCATCGTTTTGGTGGAACTGTTGCATCAGTTGTGGCTGTTTTTTGATTGGTGAGCTTCTTTGCTGCTTAGTCTTTGACAAGTTCAAATCAGAGCTGATTTGGTGATTGTAGATCCTTCTAGCATTCGCAGCATCCGTTGTCAACCTTGGCTTATTTCTCACCACCACGTTTTTATGAATATCTTGATTGTTTCGTTCAATTGCAAAGGACAAATCTTCTTCAAAATCTTCAAAATCTTCAAGAAACTCATTTTCGTTATCCTTATCGTCTTCATCGTCTTCATCTCCATATTCGTCCTCTGCATACGGATACACTGCTGTATCATCTGGCAAATTCATCACATTAGAAGCCCCCATCATTATTCCATTTTGTTTTGCTTGCAAGAACTGTTTCCCCTTGTTTCTACCCAAACTCTTATTATTATTATTGATATTGTTTTTTTTTTGCTGTTGCATCATATAGAACTCTTGCTCTTCTAACTCAGCCTGAATTCGTGCTTTCCTTAACCTTTGTTCCAATAATTTCTCAAAATTATTGTTTTCAAACTCAATATCGTTGTAGAAATCCGTAGCATCTGTTTCCGATTCACTGTACATTGATGCTGCCAGATTGTTGGACGAATTCTCATGATGATTTGATGAGCTAGATATGGTCAGATTTGCCGGGGAAAGTTCTAATGTTGAGCTGTATTGGTTAAGCTGCTTAGTTGGAGGTTTGAAATAATTCATCATTGATCCGGGAAGATGGCCTCTATAGTTGTTGTTTTTGTTGTTATTGGAATATAGTATACCTGCTGCATGTTTGTTGATATCATTGTTGTTAGCATTACTATTTGAGATATCAAAGTCATCAGGAAACTCTAGCCCATCCTCGATGTCACTTTGTTCATCTTCATAATTTTTGTTGTTGTTGTTGTTGCTGCTGTTGTTATTGTTATTTTTGTGGTCAAGTTTACGGTATCGAAGATCATTATTTAGACTCAAATCAAACAGATCGTCTAAATCGAAATCATCCTCGTCATTATTTGCCAACTCTGGCATGAACTGATTGAGTTTATGGTCTTTAGGAAGAATAAGGGTATCGTTTCCCTGTTGAATTTGCTGAAAATCATCAATTTCACTTTCGGGGCTAGGAGATTTCACTTTCACAGTTTTGACGTCTAAGTGATTATTATCATTATTGATGTTGGTTGTAGCTCTGATTGTACTGCCCAGCATAGCATTTTCAAAATCAGCTAAAGAAATCGATTGATATGATTTCTTTTTTACGTTATTCAAAAGAATATTATTTATGTTTTTGAGATTGTTGTCCTTGGTCTGTTGTTGGTGTTGCTGCTTGCTAGGTGATCTGGACCGACTAGATCCGTTAGTATCATTTGTATTGGTGGATCTGCTGGAGTAGATGGAGGTACGGAGGACGTCATCTATGTCGTCGTTGTTGTTGACGAGATCATCCCAGTTGTCCTCTTCCTCTTCAGGCTCCTGGTAGTTTGCTATTTGGGACATTACTCGTGTGTGAGGTGTTTGGTGGTATTGGTGAAGAATACTATAATCCTCTACTATTAATGATTTGTCTATTTTGTTTTCTGTTTTTTATTTACGTTTTTCTGTTTCTGTTTACTTTTCTACACCCGTATCAACGCAACTCATTGCTATACCAAAGCGTATACATTAGGATGTTGTTATACATTAAATCCCCGTATAAATGCAATAACTTTTGCTCCACCGCCTAACATGAGGCAAACACTCATCTTCATCATATCAAAGACATCACAACACTCACCAACAGAGCAGTCATATTCACTTCTGTCACACAATCGCTGGGGCCATCAGCAATGAAGTTAAAATTCGATAACAAGTGACACACCCTTAAGGAACAGAGCTTCTTGAGACTAGTGTAGCTTATGCAATGGAACCTCATAATTAGCAAAATTTCAAAGACTAAACTTTTTCCCTTCCAGCTTGTCTAAGATTTTTCAATATAAGCCCAGTGGCTTCTTTGTGCTAAACTTCATCATGTTTTTCTCCATTTTATTAATGTTTATTCTCCTTTATCTACTCACTCACCATGGCGGGAGACTACTATCTCTGTCCTGATCATTACTTCAGCACAACCAATGAAAATGACATGATCAGTCATTTCGCCCACGCCCACGCTCAATTGATCCGGTGTCCTGGCAAAAGAAGAACCAATTTTGATGAGCCCGATTGCATTTACAATACTCACAGCTTATCGTCCTTTAAAGCCCATTGCAGACTCTGTCATCATCATGATAGTGGTCCTTGGGCTTATTATAATATGCTAAAGAAGTCACACTACCACATCTTTACGATATCTTATAGCAACTGTTTTAGAGCGATGGATGACTATACTGTCTTTCTTCCTGATACTGTCAATAAATATTACGAGTAAAGCAATTTTTTTTAAAACAAAAGAAGTCTCCATTGGCTCATGATCTTTTGTTGTTCTTTTACTGTGGCACTTTGATCATATTTGATCAATCATTCACCTCAACCAGTTTTTAGTACAACTAACGGAAAGAACTAGGTGATGCTATTCTTTGACTCTAGCTATCTTAGTGCTTCCCACTATCAGCAGAAGTTGCTTTTTTTTTTTTTTATTTTTTTTTTATTTTTTGAATATGTAGAAAAATTCTTAGATTTCTGATTTGAATAGTCTCTGCGTAAGTATCACTGTAATGTTTCGTAAAAGTTGCTGAACGTTACTATTCCGGTATTCCTGCACTGCTTATATAAGTGAACTTACAAACGCGCCGATATCACCACAATCAGACCCTAACTCAAAAAATTGACGTACCCCAAAAAATAGGCAACATTTTAGCATTTTAATGGAAGCAACTGTTGTAATTGTGGCCGGATAATGGGAAAAGAATTAGCACAATGAATTTATCAAGAGATACTATTTAACCCGTTATTTAGGTACATGAAACTATGCATTATGACACGGGTTAACGTATATATACGCGCAAATCATTCAATATATCAGCTGACTCGTCCACCTGACAATTTGCTTTTTTTTCATTGGGCGACAAACACCGCACGAAACAGAAAATACTACCAAGATAGAAAAAAAAAATAGTAAGTCAAAGACCAAGGCATAATAAGTAAAGAATAGACAGACAGTTGAATACAGCCAGCAGCCACTAAACAATCAAAAAGACACACACATACACAGTATGCCTACCGTGCAAGATCTTCCACCAATAGGAGGTTACGAACCAGTCCAATGGAAACGTAACTTGCCTTCCAGAGGTTTCAGACCAAAGATCTGGCTCTTTGGAATGTTTGGTATTTGTGCATATGGTTTCTACAAAGCTATTCAATCTATTCATGAAAGAAGAGAATTGCAAAGAGAAAAAGTCTGGGCTCGTATTTACTTGTCTCCATTATTGCAAGCTGAAGCTGACAGAGAAACCGTTAGAAGACATTACTCTGACAAGGCCATTGAAGCTAAGATCATGAAGGACGTTCCTGGTTGGGATGTTAATAAAGGGGTCTACAATGATGGAAGATTTAGAACTCCAACTTACTCTTTTGCTGATGTTGATGGTAAGAACTAAGCACTAAAGTATAGTATAATTCAACTTTCGAACTAAACCTAACATTAAATAAAATAAAAAAAAAATAAAAAAAAAACTCAAATCAAATCAATGCATTGTTGAAGAGAAATTATGGAAAGGAAGTGATATTGGCATTTTGTTTTCCTACTCTGTTGAATTGGTTCAATGCATTTCGTATGAGTGATTACAAGGAAAAAACTCAAGCTAATATGATTTTGGTCTATCTATGGTCAAAGTTGCGGGATGCTGATAGAATCGGTATTCTGAACTGTGTTTCATTACCAACTCCTAGTGGTTAAAGATCTTACCATGTCATCATTATTCTACTTTTTTTTATCTTCTCATTATTAATATTTTTTTCTACTGTTTCTTATTTTTGTCTCCTTTTTTTTTAAATCTCGTTTTCATTTCCAAAGTCTTACAAAAGCGTAAATGTGCAGCGATAATACACGTTTACTTATGATTTCATGCTCAAACTTGATTTGCGAGAATTTTTTGTAATGTTATATACAATCTAATATGAATTGCGAAATTTCAAGGGGTTAAGTTTGTGACGTGGTGAAGGTTTCAACAATGTGTTTACTGCCTGTTTGCGTATGTCAAGGAAATTCATACAAATCTTTTTCAAAAGTTTATAATTATTTTTTAACTACGTTAATATATATCTAATGATTACGCCGCTAGTTTCAAACGAGTAATAGAGAAAATTACTCAGATAAAATGGCTCAAAACTACATAAAACCATTATAATTTGGTGAATTTTTATTTTCACAAAATCAATCAAATTCTCATTTTATTGATGCATTCAATTAGCACTGATATATTATAACTAAGGACACATTCTAAAATTCTAGCAAAACAAACACAAAATACCCAAACCTCTACTTTTACTCACCGTTCTTTGACTTCTTCTTCTTTTTGTGCTTTCTTTCTCCCTTGTCACCACCACTATTACCACCATTCTTATTCAATTCATTTTTCCGCTTGTTAATTTTCTTTCTTTCACCAAAATGCTCACTATCCATCTCCATCATACTTTCTCTCTTGGCCTTACTAACCTTAGTCAACGAATTCTTAATCACCTTATTATCTGTTACTTTTTCATACTTCTCCATCTTTTTCCCTATTCTCTCTTCAATCCTTAATACTTTAGGCACATCACGTTGAGTAACAATACTAATACTTTCACCTCTTCTGCCAGCTCTCGCCGTTCTACCAACTCTATGAATGTAATCATCTGGATCCTGTGGCATGTCGTAATTTATCACCAATTCCACAATAGGAATATCCAACCCTCTAGAGACTAAATCCGTAGCAATCAAGATTCTTGCAGCATTGGCTCTGAATCTGTGCAATGAGTTAACTCTTTCAGCTTGTTGCATTTCCGAATGCAATGATGTGACTCTTTCTTCCAAATGTCTTAATGTCCGACGTAGCAATTCTGCAGTATGAGTTCTATTAACAAACACAATAATACTCTTTTTTTCATTATCCGGATGAGTTATTATGCTGTGCAAATAGGCTTCTTTAACGTATCCAGGAATAAAAATATAAGAAATGTCCAAGGTTTTTGGAATTGCCACATTATCTAAATTTTCGATTTCATGTACCACTACTTCTGGCTTATTAGCAGCACTAAGATCATCTTTCAATTTTCGCACATCATCATTCACAGTTGCAGTAAAGACCAAAGTTTGTCTAGATTTTGGTATTATCGACAAACATCTTTGCATATCCTTTTGAAAACTTTCACTCAACAATCTATCAGCTTCATCCAAGACCAAATACCGAACCCTAGTAAGTCCACCAATGGTATCATTACCACTGTTCATTATATGATCTGCCAATCTTCCCGGAGTAGCAATGACAAAGTGTGGTCTCTTCTGCACCTCTAAAGCTTGTTTAACAATATCTTCCCCACCAACAATAATACTGATCTTGATGTTCATTGAAGCTCCCAAGGCGCTGAACTGTTCAGCAATTTGCATGGCTAATTCTCTAGTAGGGGTTAAAATTAGCCCAAATATACCACATGGATCTTCAGACCACTGAGTTAACATTGGTGCACCAAAAGCAATGGTCTTACCACTACCAGTTTTGGCCCCACCAATAAAATCATGACCAGCAAGAATTTTTGGAATGGAAGCCTGTTGAATAGCACTAGGGTTGGTAATTTGCATGGTGGCTAGGGCTTCAGAGAGCCATTTCGCCACTCCGATTTTCTCAAACTTTGACATATTGAAGATGTTTAATTCTTAGCTAAAGTAAAGCAGGTACTCGTGCGTGTACTATTTTTGTCTATTGTGCTTGTACTGGTTATATCTTGTGGCACTATCTTCCCTCTATGATACAACTGCGATGCCCTTAGAATTTTTTTTCTTATTTCCTTATTTGGAAAAAAAGAAAATTTTGTCGTTCATCAATTATGTAACTTATTATATAATATACATTTCACGTGCCTGGATCTCAATCGCTGAAAATTGGAATTGAAGCGCTGCAAAATAAAGCGCTGAGCAGTTGCCACTGTCACCACAAGAGACGGACAAGAGAGTAACTTTGCAAGCAGTTAGCTGGAGATCACTCTATCTATCTAATTGCCCTCAAGAGAGTACCCGTTTATTTACTACCAGCGTTAGCTTTAGAATTGAACTATAATCATCAAAATCAATATAATATAATATTAGAATAACATCACAATGTTCTTGACCAGAAGCGAATATGACCGTGGTGTCAGTACGTTCTCTCCAGAAGGGCGTCTTTTCCAAGTGGAATACTCTTTGGAAGCCATTAAGGTATGTTATTTACTGCTGTCAGTTTTAAGCCGACTGAATTGGAGTTTGCTACTAGAGATACCTTACGTTAACTAGGTTATTTGTTTTATGTATTGCATTCAATTGATTGCCGCCCGCTTAATACAAACGTTAAAACATCATCATGTTACAAAATTACTAACCTCTTTCTTTACAGCTCGGTTCCACCGCCATTGGTATTGCTACCTCAGAAGGTGTTATATTAGCCGTCGAAAAAAGAGTTACTTCTTCATTGCTAGAATCCTCCTCAATAGAAAAAATTGTTGAAGTGGACCGTCACATAGGATGTGCTATGTCCGGGTTGACTGCCGATGCTAGATACATGATTGACCATGCTAGAGTCACTTCATTAAATCACAATTTGTACTACGACGAAGATATCTCCACAGAAACATTGACCCAATCAGTATGTGACTTGGCCTTGCGATTTGGTGAAGGAGTGGATGGTGAAGAAAGATTAATGTCTAGACCATTTGGGGTTGCTTTGCTTATTGCCGGAATTGACGAAAATGGTCCACAGTTATACCATGCTGAACCATCGGGAACTTTTTACAAATATGATGCTAAAGCCATTGGATCTGGTTCTGAAGGCGCTCAAGCAGAATTGAATAACGAATATCACAAGTCATTAACTTTGAAAGATGCAGAACTTTTGGTGTTGAAGATCTTGAAGCAAGTCATGGAAGAAAAATTGGATTCTACTAATGCTCAATTAGCTTCTGTAACCAAAGAACACGGTTTCCAGATTTACGACGATAAAAAGACTTCAGAAATTGTTGCTCAATTGAAAGAACAAGAAAAAGAGCAAGAAGAAGAAAACGCTGCTGAGTAAGTAAGCTCTAGGCTAAGGTTTTAGTGTTGTTGCATCGTTATTGGTAATATTTTTGTTAATCAGGAAATTCTGATTATTTTCTTTTGTCATTTTCAATTTTTTTCTTAACATTTTCGGTTTATTAAATTTTTTTTATCACTTGTTAGATGATAATGTAGGCTAAATGAACATAAACTGTTGTACAAAAGTGTTTGTGTAGAAAGTGTGAGTTATATTTTGCGACACTTTATAGCTACATACTTGTTCCTAATTGAGGCTAGCTTTATCAATCAAATCATGGGAAAGCCAACAATTTTGCCGCTAGGTATAATCAGCTTCAGAATTTTTGAGAAGAGAAATCTTACCTGATGTTCCAGAAAACATGAAACGTTGTTTATACTTGCAACATGCTTTTAGTATAACAATTAAGCTACTTTTGACAACACTAATACGGAAGGTAAAGTTAAAGTCTAAGAAAGCCTGTTTGATGTAAAATGATGTAAACCTGGAGTAATTTCTCCAGATTATCAGTACATTTGTATGTTAATTATTGCAAAGATCACAGAAAAACTGCTTCCGGTAAGTACACTAAAAAGCTAAATCCACAAAACAGTAATCACTGGTGTCAAAGATAAGAAAATGACTCACAACCCCGGCAACCATCTGTCAAACTCAGTAATTGGCATCAACTACTAAGTATCCTACTATGCTCTTATCGCCCATCGCTGTTTGACAGGAAAAAAATGTCCTTAAAAGTAAAGAGTTACCAGCCAAAAGCAGTATAGTTTCATGCTATCAGACGCATGTGCATGCATAATGGTCCCAGTGGTGCGTTGGCGATAAAAAAAAATTGAAAATTGAAAGAAGAAAAATTTCGACAAAAAAAAAGAGAAAAGAGAAAAGGGAACGGAAGGGAAAGTAGCGTAATCATTTACATATTACTCATTAGGTTAAGTTCAATTGTTTGGAACGACAAGTCAACATAGCGTATACTTGCAAAGTATAATAGGGTTCTGTTCTACCATATTATATTTTTTTTTTGTGTTCAGCTATATTATTTCTTCTCCATTTCATTCATTCGTTGACTGTCACTATAACAATGTCTGCTGAAGAAGTCACTGCTAAAGTCCAAGAGCTTGGCTTGGACAAAGAACAAAAGCCACAACAACAACAGCAACAACAACAACAACAACAAAAATCCAAAAAAAAGGATAAAAAACAAAATGTTGTTGCCAACAAGGATTTCCTTGATCCATTGCCTGAATTCATCGATCACCGTGTCAGTCTCTTTGAGCAATTGAAGAGCGAATATGATGCTTCTACCGCTGCTAAAGCTGCTGAAAAGAAAGAAATTACCATTACTTTGAGAGATGGCGCAACCAAATCTGGCGTTGCTTGGGTCACTTCTCCTTTAGACATTGCTAACCAAATTGGTAAAGGTTTTGCTGATAGACAATGTATCTCCAAAGTTAACGGTGAATTATGGGATTTAGAAAGACCATTGGAAACTGATACTAAGCTTGAATTCTTTGATTTTGATACTGAAGAAGGTAAGCGTGTTTTCTGGCATTCTGCTGCTCACGTCTTGGGTGAATCTTGTGAATGTAACTTGGGTGCTTTAATCTGTTTGGGTCCTCCAACTAGTGAAGGCTTTTTTTATGAATTTTCTGTTGGTAATGAAAGTTCTATTTCTCAATCTAATTTCAATGGTTTGGAAGCAGTTGCCAAGAAAGCCATTAAAGACAAACAAAGATTTGAAAGATTGGTAGTCAGCAAGGAAAACTTGTTGAAAATGTTCAACTACTCTAAGTACAAAACTTACTTAGTTCAAACTAAAGTGCCTGATGGTGGTGCTACTACTGTTTACAGAAACGGTCCATTGATTGATTTATGTGTTGGCCCACATATTCCACACACTGGTAAAATCAAGGCCTTCAAATTGTTGAAAAACTCTTCTTGTTACTTTTTGGGTGATGCTAACAACGATTCTTTGCAAAGAATTTACGGTATTGCATTCCCAGACAAAAAATTATTGACTGAACATCTTAACTTTTTGAAAGAAGCTGAAAAAAGAGACCATAGAAAACTTGGTAAAGAACAAGAATTGTTTTATTTCCATGAATTGTCTCCAGGTTCTTGTTTCTGGTTGCCTCACGGTACTAGAATTTATAACACTTTGGTTGAAACTATGAAGATTGAATACCGTAAGAGAGGCTATCAAGAAGTTATTACTCCAAACATGTTTAACACAAAGTTATGGGAAACTTCTGGCCATTGGCAAAACTATCAAGAAAACATGTTTTCTT
>JXWR01003390.1_pt1 | contig 15951 bp, 10 predicted proteins | sample 315541 | NCBI WGS metagenome assembly JXWR01 (sample SAMN03273951, study PRJNA271842) | soil metagenome | isolation source: rice field ambient CO2 | place: India: CRRI Experimental farm Cuttack,Odisha-753006 | collected 2013-12-17
GCAATACTAAGCTACGATATACATATAGACTTGAATAATAACACTTATAGATAACTTTTTTTTATATATTATAGACCATGAGGAAAAGACAAGTAGAGTGTTAGTTTATATAAGCGTTGTTTTATGAAGACTTTGCGGTAAGTAATTGTTTGTTACAGAAACTGCATTAACATTATAGTTGCTTAATGCCTTGTATAACTTGACTGTGTAGCTGTTTCCCATCATTAGTACCAGATATTTGATTGATTGTTCTCAAGTCACCCACAACATCTCTAGTTTTACCAAAGTAGACTTCCTGTATCATATTTCTGAGTTTTGATTCGGTGTCCTCCACCAAAGTACCAATGTTAGTCAAATGGCTGACATAATCCTTTGCTGGTAGGTTCTTTTCAGTTTGTCTTGTCAAGTTACCAGACAAGCTCAAGGTACTTTTTTCCTCAACATCATTATCAGCTAGACTAAGAATGATGGTTGAAACCAATACATAGCTAAAAACTTCTGGGTTTGATGTTCTTTCAACATTGATGACATGAATACTATCCCAAGCAGAAGTTGACACTTCTGAGTCCTTTTTCAACAATATAGCGCCTGCGAAGCCATTAGAAACATCATTGAGGTCTTCATCTTCGGCTTCATTTGTATTCCACAAGTACACTGACGAAATACCCCCCTCGTAGTACAAATCTCTGTATATATCAAATGAGTCGTTGGCGAAAAGTTCCAATTCACGCAAATCATTCAATGGCTTTGGGGCCAACTCAGCATCTTCTTCCGATAATGCAGGGTAGTAATTGTTTGACCAGGGCGATCTATAAGAATCACCATCTCTATTGTAGTCGCAAATCAAATAGCTCTTGCCGGTCTCTTCACACTTGCGATATTGCAACGGTTGGTCGACAGATGATAGTAATTCTCCAGCCAATTCTGGATCCACCAAACGGCACAAGTTAGTCAAGTTCCTAGACACGTTCTTTGGGTCGAGTCTTCTCAAAAGATCCAATGATGCGTCAACTGCTTCGTCAGACATTATATTAATTATGAATTTTTATCGATATGCTGTAAAATGCAAAAGGAATATATATTTTATCTGTGTAGTTGCAATATTGGTTTCTTGACACCTGTGGGCACAGCAAGGGGCCATCACCGCCATTAGAAACCGCACCAATTGCAATATTGTCGGAATGAGAACGTCACGTGAAATAATCTGGAGAAAATACAAAAAAGACAAAATTAACAAAAATTTCATACTCATTGCAAGCAGAAATGACGTTTCTTGAGAAGACCTGATACCAGAACAGAATTACTCAGTTTCTATCACAGTATTAATACCGTTTACAATGTCAGAGCACAAGGACCAGTCTATAATAACTACGAAGTTTATGTCTAATGCTTCCCAGGATTACAAGCAGAGACGCAGAAAGCAGATGATCAGATTTTATGCCGCCACATTTGCTACTTTGATTTGTTCAAGATTTGTGTTTAAAGGCGTCCAATCCAGAAGATGTAAGTATACGACATTTAGCTAATAGCTCTTTACATTGTTGGGTTTGCTTTGCCCGACCTTATCGTTATTTAGGACACAATATTACCTGAAGTTTTATTCGTAAAATGTTTTTAATGCTAACAGTTTTCTAGATATACCCAACTTGTTCCAAGCAAACCATATTCCCCCACCGTTTTCTAAAAAACAAGAGGCCATGGCTGCCATTGGTTACGCCTCAGTGCTTGCTGGAAGCTCGTTTTCAATGTTCATTTTCGGTACTGCTTGGGTCTGGGACATTAGTAGTGTTAAAGATTTTGGCAAGCGCATGAAAGAATATCTTGGAGGTGCTGAGAACCAGGAAAAAATTTCACAGTTAAAAGTTGACGAAGAGACTTTGAAGGTCCAGGAAGGCCTTACTAATATTATCGAAGGAAAATAGTTTTGTTTGTTGTTTAGTGGTTATTTAAAAGTTGCATTCGTTTTTTTCTTGTTCTCTGAGATATAGACACTAGGGTATATAGAACACATTTTCATGTAAATAAACATGTCTCACTGTTACAATAATTTGTTATTTTTAGGACATTTACTATTATATTTACTATTATATTTTTGTTCGACAGAGATGAGCATGAATTTGTAGGCTTGAAAGCATATGCTAATGTTGAAAATGTCTAAAACACCCGGGAAGAAGCTTTATGAAAAGTCTTATGAACATAGTGGTATTAAAATTGTCTCTGAACAACTAAAAATATGGTTCAATTCAACTGTTTTAATAGTATTCCGTGGTCTTTAGCTTCTTCATGTATGTTGGAAATTCCGAAAGATCGTCACCCGGCTCCTTAGTATACACAATTTTTTCTGCACTCTTCGTGCATCTCAAAATAAACCATCTCTTGAATGCCGCCATCAAGCTCATTGAGTTCATAAGCTCATCAAGTTCGTTCTTAGCTATTTTCAGCGTGTCAATTCAAAATGCCCGACTACAGTATTGAAGATTTAGACAAGGCTATACAGGGGTACGCAAATAAAATATGGCTCAATAACAAAAGCTCTTCAAAGGCAAAGAAAATAGACAATGCAGTAATATCCAAGCTTTGGGATGCTATAAGGTCATCAATTGAAGCAAAACAGATTAAAATAGATACGATTGCTTCTAGTATCGATTCTTCAAATTATTTGGAATTATATTTATGGAAATTTCTTCTGGAAGACTCTACAAATCATCATATATTATCAATTGTTGTCATTTTTGTTCTAAAATCGATAATAAAAGCTCCAGTATGGGCATTGATAGATGATGGAAGTGAAAAATTCCATAGTCTAGTAAAAAGAGCCTTAGTTCTTAGTCTTTCTACACTGTCCCGGAAATCTCTACTGAGCGAGGATTTATTTATTTTAAGATACTTGACTTATTTTTTTACATTTTTAATTGACAACTTACACCATGAAAAAATAAGCTTGGAGGTCATACCGTTCTTTTCAATCGGATCTTGGTCAAACTTGGAATTTACAGATAGAATTTTGAGCAATCTTCCCTTTCTTAAGCAAGAGTATGAAACGTTTCAAAAGAGTTTGCAGGAAGCAGATAAAACGCAGAAAGCGGATTTAAATTTCAAAAAGACTTGGTTATACTCTTTTTTGTCAAATCATCAAGAAATTATACTTCAAGATTTAGGAACAAGCTCATATGTCGACCAACTCGCTGGCACCAAGGCTTTTGTCACGTTTGTAATCAGCATACTATCATACTTACCTACTCGCAAATATACAAATGTTTTGATAAAAGAGTTAAACATACTTCCATCACTAAGTCAGTCTTTGATTCATAAAGATGAGACGGTAAAAAACACAACATCAAGCTATTTGGCGCTATTTGATATTTTACAAAATACGGTCTATTTCCCAATTGACGAATTTTCTGGAATTAACCAAGCAGGACAAGATTTTGCTAACCGTCTCCATTTGCAAATTGAGACTCTCAAAAGAGTGGCTTTTCAAAATTTTCCACAGGAATTGAAAACTTTGGTTTTCGCTACTCCTTCAGATTTGATGGATAAAAACCAGTTCAAGTCATACTTTGAATTATTAGATTCAAACCAACTAGAGCAATTTGCTAGAAAATCAAGTGTGAGTTTAAGAAAAATATTAAACGATAGAAGCGTTGTTTTGGAGTCCTTGTACTACAAATACATTGGATCCATAGTGTATTCAAAAATCATAAGACAGTCAAGTTTTATGCCAACAGAACAAGACTTAACTGAAAATCACAATTTATTTAATGAGGAAACATCTAAAACTGATGAATTCATATTATCAAAACCTTTATACAAACTAGGGTCATCATACTTGAGCATCAACGATTTTCTTTACAGAAACTATACATTATACCGCCACGAAGCCTGTTATCAGATAAGAGCAGATATTGAGAACGCAATTAGAAGACTAAAAGTAAAACGGTCTAACAAGTCAGACCGTTTTTACAATGACACTTTACAATTCAACGGTAATAGTAAATATGCGCTAAGAATCAAGCCTCTTGAAATATTAGAAGAATCTCAACTTTCTGTTGAGTCTTTCTATCCTGAATTTGTGAGAGCAGAAGTTCAACTAAACTATCATAAATTGCATAAACCTGTCATGGATGAATGGGATAGCTTATCATCAAACGAAGTTGTTTTCCTTTTATCTATTTCAGAGCCTACTAAAAAGCCCAAAAATTATTTGGAGAAATTCGGCATCAAACTTTTGAGATCAGCCACTGTTGTTGAGCTTTTGGACGGGTACGGGAACCAATTGAGACAGCCAAAAAGAAACATTTTCAGCCAAAATGAGTATGCTGAAGAGCATAGGGGTTTTAAAACAGATAGAATTCGCCGGTTATATTTGAATCTTGATCCAGTTTCTTATGTCAATGATAACAAAGAAGATTACAAGAATATTAATTTGATAATCAGAAGGAAAAAGAAGGAGAATACGTTCAATTTTGTTTTAAATAATGTTGAAAAACTCTTATCGGCGGAGCTAAGCTTGCTGAATTGGATCAACAAAGTTCTTTTAAATAGCACTGCGGTGGATAATAACTCAAAAATTGCTGACAAATATCAGGTGTTGGATCTAAATAATGTTTTCGATTCTTTTGAGCATCTTAAGCTGTCTTTTATTGGATTTGATATAGATGTTCCAGAGAATGAAGTCGGTACGCAGGATGGTATGCTCAAAAAAAGAAAAAGGAGTAGACCATCAAAATCATACTCAACGGATGAAATAAAGCCCCCATTTATTGTGAAGTATAGCCCAGCAGACAAAAAAGTAGTCGTGTATCCTTACAAGTCACGGAATGCCGAGACCATTGCAGCAGTATCCAATAATGTTTCAGACAAAACAGATAGATATAAGCCATTGGTTCATTTCACTCCAAATCAGGTAAAAGCGATCATCTCTGGGCTACTGCATGGACTTACTTTAATCTTGGGACCACCAGGCACAGGGAAAACTGACGTAGCAACACAAATTGCATCAAGTATTTTGAATAATTTCCATAACGAGAAAACCTTGATCATTACTCATAGTAATCACGCCTTGAATCACATATTTGGTAAAATCAAAAGACTTGGTACTATACCAGATGAACTGTTGTTGAGATTGGGACATGGCGAGCAGTTATTAGCCAGTACCGATAATTATGATGACAATGAAGATGTTTCCGAATCATTTAGCCGAATTGGGCGTGTTGAAAACATTGTTAATGAGACTGAGAAACTATTGCAGAGAGTTAATCGGCTTGCTAAATCTTTGGACATAGAAGGATATTATGGTAACGATTGTGCTACTGCTCAAAGTTTGTATGAATTGCATATTTCCAGAATTTGGAAGCAGTTTTTGCAAACTATAAGCAAAAGTCCCCAATTGGATTCTCTCAAAGACCACTTCCCATTCCTGAGTTTTTTGCTGAGCGAGTTTGGAATTCAACCAGCTTGCTTCGATGCAAAATCTGAAAACGTTTCTATAACGGATGCTTTGCTAGAACTCCACGAATACTTTGAAATAATTAAGGAGATTTTCAAAAAGCTTCAAACATACCAGCCTTTTGAAGTGTTGAAAAGTTCCAAAGAAAAAGCTAATTACATGTTGGCCAAACAAGCGAAAGTGGTAGCCATGACAGCCACTTACCTAGCCATGAGATTAAGTGATCTTCAAGATGCAGGTGTTCATTTTGATAATGTTATAGTGGAAGAAGCAGGTCAACTTACTGAACTTGAAACCTTTTTGCCCTTAACATTGTCGTCCACTGGAAGATCGAACTACCTTAAGCGTTTTGTATTGATTGGTGATCATAAACAAAATACCCCAATTGTTCAAAATGCAACCCTTGCTGAATACAGCAATTTCAATCAGTCTTTGTTTGAGACGTTTAATAAGCTTGGTGCCGCAGTGATACAGTTGAGCCATCAAGGTAGATCGCGTGACAGTATTTGTAACTTGTACAAGCATGTTTATCAAAACAATGATGATCAAGGTAACAAGGGAGCAGTAACTGTGGAAATTGAAACGTTGCCATATATGAAACAGGGTGAAAGTCTAAAGGCAAACCCAGGGTTTGTTAAAACATTCCAGTTAATTGATGTTGATAAGTATCAGAGCAAAGGGGAACTAGAACCAAGTCCAAATTTATTCCAAAATCTAGGTGAAGCAGAGTATGCAGTTCTGTTGTATTCATATTTTAGACTTTTGGGATACCCAAGAGACAAAATCACAATTTTGACAATGTACGCGGGTCAGAAATTTCTCATTGAAGAAATTTTGAAGCAACGGTGCGGGTCATCGAAAATAGCATCTGATGAGCCAGGTAAAGCATTTCTGTTTGGCCATCCGCGCGTGAGCACCGTTGATAACTTTCAGGGTCAGGAAAGTGACTATGTTATTCTTTCGATGGTGAGAACTAAAAGATTAGGGTATATTAGAGACATTCGGAGAATGACGGTTGCAGTATCTAGAGCTAAATTGGGTCTTTATATACTAGGAAATGTCAAGTTATTCAAATCTGTGGTCGAACCAAAGCTTCAACAAATGTTTGCTAAGCTAATTGACAATGAAAAGGATGCTGCTGCTGCTGCTACTAACAGTAACCGTTTACAGATTGTTACCGGTGAAGTTTATGGTGAAATAAGCAGAAAAGAGTTTGATGCAGTAGAAAAGAAGAATATAAAGGTCTTGAAAAACGTGGAGGAGTTTGGCGAGTATGTCTACAATATTACTACTAAAAGATTTCAATAATGGGAAGACGTATATGAGTAAATTAGTAATGTACTTTAGCAACTGCGTTATAAATTTCGTAGCTTTTTGTTTTTAAAAAGTTTAACAATAGATGTTATAACAGTCATGGTCAAATACATGGCATACACACGTCCTAACTACTATACGCACTTCACTGTGATTAGATGCACTGAGGCTTGATCGAATGCAAAATAAAACAGCGAGTATCACCAGCCAGCAGAAGAGCAACGCCTCAGACAGCTGGATGTTAGGTTCGTGATACACACCGTACTATATCAACTAGAAGAATTATCCAGAAAAACAACATCGAAACCCTGCTTTTCATCTACCCAATTTTATTTTCAAAGCCCAAGTTATTCCCATCTTCAGATCCGTTCCGCATTTTTGAATTCCGGCAGAAAGGGGCCTGTTCCGTTTCACCAGCACGATTACCCACGAGTTTAAAATTTGAGGAGAAAATAATACAATAACTTACAATGTCAATTTTGTCTAGACTTGGCTATTTTGTTGGCTTTGCTTTAATTCTTCATTCAGGATACTCCTCATATGAATTCAATCAGTTCATCAAGGCAACGGCGTCGAATTTGCAGCTACCTTTGGATGTAAGTATTCCTTTTGATAGTTTAAGATAACATGATGATATCGAAATACTTATTTCGCTGGATCATGGTTTGATCTGTTATGCCAGCTTGGCAGATGGCAAACGACTGAAGTGTTAATGACCCAATGCATGCATACGTTTATGACCCTTATCAAAAATATCATTAATTCAGGGTGCCAGCTACTCTCCGCTGCTGGAAATTATAATGGCACCTCAACGCACAATAAAACTACTACGAAATTAGATGACTAACTATTATCGTTTATTTTAGATTAAATTAGAAGCTTTGTTTGGTCTATTGATATTTATCTTTTCCTCTTTTGTCGCTATAATCCACCCAATCAAACATACTATTCTCGAAAATGAGCCTCTTACTAGCAAAAATAGCAGTGTCTCTGGAAATGACTCAATTTTCTTCAAGCCAATAAAGATGAATAAAGCTGCAATTGAATTAGAGAAGTTACGCGCGGGTCCATTTGATCAGATAGAACATAGACCAGCATTCATTGATATCGTGAAGAAGAGACAAGAGTTCAATGAATGGGTAGTGAATGCAGATTCAAAAAATTAATACTTCTACTTATTCTTCTATAATACTTGATTTTCCCCATATACGAATTAATGCAATATTATTGGCTAGTATAATTGTTACATCAACTGTAAGGGTTTCGATAATTTTAGCAAAAAAGATAAAATTCATAGAAAATATATGAAGCACGGAAAGCGAGGGAACACAACAGAGAAAGTTTGCAAAAACAGTGAGAAAAATGTATGAAAAACAAAATCGAAAGACAAAAAAAAAATATTATTTCAAACCAAACCGAAATAATAAATTAAAAGGAAAAGTAAAAGTTAAGGTTAAGGTAAAAGTAAAAGTAAAAGTAAAATTATTAGAGAAATTTATACAGCCAATTGTGATTTTATAATATTAATATGGCAATTAATATCCGTTATGTGCTCATTATTTATGACAAAAAATGGCCTTTAAAAAAAAAGAACGGTTGATGAAATAAAAAATGAGTAGGGTGATTATTAAGCAAGAAGTGAAAGAAAATAAGAGTAGAAGCTGTCGGAAGACATTATAAAAACCTCTTTATTTAAATATTCTTTTGAACTTTGATACTAAAGAAAACGACAGTGACGGTCTGTCAAATTTGGCATTCTCATTCCCTTTAGAGGATTGGCCGGTAGTAACAGCAGCTGGGACAGCAGCAGCAATATTGGTTTTGTCACTAGTATTTTTATCATCAGAATCCTGCATGTTGAAATTGGAAAGGGTTCCATGAGTGCTGGAAAAAATCTCATTACTACTAATGCTCTTAAAACTTGCCGAAGATTCCAAATCATCCAAGTGCAAACTGTTTAAAAGAATTGCATTGTTTTCAGGAGAATTCTGATCACCAACTATTTGATTCAATCCATTTTCCGCTTCTTTTGTGTCTGGTTGAGAAGGAGTATCAATGTTAGTGAACGCGCTGCTTTCTGTATTTGACTGTTGGGCGGCTAAGTTGGTTTGAAAATCTTTTTTTTTTGGTGATGGGATAGACACCACCACTGATGATTCAGTATTGGATGCAGTAAGTTGCTGTTTTTCGTTCTCCTTTTCCTCATTTAGGTCAATTGATCTCAGAACTTTTGCTTTACGATACTCCCAATCAGATTCATGCTCTTTCTCTTTTACGGAAGGTGTGGATGACTGTCTGTCTATTGGTGTGCTTGCAATTTGATCAGCAGACGCACTTACATTCTGATCTTTATTCTTCTGTTCCTCTGCCGCATCGGCCTTCCCTGGCGTAGGTTTTATTTCAGATTGAGAAGCTCTAGACTCTGAACCCACCTTCTCTTTTGAATTGTTTTCCAACTCTTTCTCATCTTCTTGGATTTCTTCAAATGCAGCGACATTTTTGGCATCTAACGTTGCGGTACTGCTGCTGCTACTATTCAATGTTGTCTCCGAAACGGCACTTTTTTGAGCGTACACCGCATCGGATCCATCTGCAGGTTTGGCATCTGCAGCGGAGTCGCTACTATTTTCGGTCTCAGAGGTCCCCTTATCAACGTTATTAGTAATTTTATCTTGATCATTGTTTAATAGCGCTTCAGGAATAACACTCTCGTACTCTATTAGCTCTTGCGGTAAAATTACATTATTTTCAATCCCGGCCAGATCATTTTCAGTGTTGTAATTGCTAGCAGTAAGCCATTGGCCGTCAACAATGAACTGTAAATTAAGTTGTTAGTAGCTGATCTGGTTCTCCGAATATCCCCTAAAATCATTCAGACCGAAACTAATCAACAACCAACAAACATACCTTGAAAAGAGCTTTTTCATATTTCAATAAAGGAACCGTAATTTCAAATTTATTATTCTCTTTGTTTCGAGTGAGTTGCTTGGAACCGCTCCAGTTGTCGAACGTTCCTGTAACCACGACGCTGGTAGCGTCTGTATCCCTGAAAATGGCGCTTGTTAGTATTTTCCGATAGCTGCAATTTCTTTAGCATCCAAAACAACAAATATCATTGTCTGCTTCGAAAGCTAGTGGCAATGAATATCGAGGCAGTACGAACCACAAATAGCTGAGGCAAAACTGCGTCAATGATTCATAAGTTCGCTTTCGCCAGTCGGCGCTAGCATTCGGATCTCTCAGGGGGCCAGATCAAAACAGGTTGCGGAAAACGGGCTGCCGCAAGATAACGTAACATAGTTGACATACCATTGGAAGGTGTATAAGACGGTATCGCCGCTCATTGTCCTGTTTAATGAAGCGCTATAATGGGAGCCGACTTCGAACTTGAAGATACTTAGGAGAATCAAATATCAAGACAAAGAAACAAGAAAAAAAGAAGAAAAAAAAAAAAAACAAGAGAAGGAAAGAAAAAGGGAGCGGCAAGACAGACAGAACAAGCTGAGGCGCTTAACCAGAGATGGTGAGGCTGCTAGCGAAAGTTTGTGCAACCTGTCAAGCGCCCTGCTAAGGGCACTCCACGGGGCATGTGCGCCTTCCCACAGTGCCAATCACTCAAACTACAGAGATCTACACAACAGACAGAACAAAATCGGTCAATGCAATAGATAACGCTCAAATATAGAAATGTGTTTTGACCAACAACTCAATCACTCAAAATAGGAGATGCCAAACATCAACCCAATCCCGAGCAAGATGAAGAACATCTGAACCACAGCCTTTCTCAACTCCTGGAGTCTGGTGGTGCTTTCCCCAAGTTCCAACACTTCTGGAATCACACCAACAGTGGCGATGTAGAGGAAGCCACCAGCGGTAAATGGCAAGGTCAAGTCACCAATGGTCACAGTGGTACCAAAAAGCCCACCGCTGTTGGCGCTAGCGCCACTGGCAATACCCTTAGCTAACTCTTCTGGAGAAGTAACCAAACTTTGCACCCCAATGCCGATAAAACAGCCCAAGAAGGCGCCTGCGGCAGTAACAAATTGCGAGTTCATGGCTTGCCATTTAGAAAATCCACCCTGAATCAAAACAGCAAAGTCGCCAATTTCATGTGGAACCTCGTGAAGAAAAACCGCCAATGCAGTAGTGGAACCGACACTTTTGCTGATGTAGAAAGCAGCGGTGATGGCAAGACCATCGGTGATGTTATGGGTAAAGCCAGAAATCAAGTTGAGCCATGCAGCGGTTCTTACTGAAGCACTAATATTTTGAGCAGCAATTTCTTTAGTGTCAGCATCAGATTTATCAATTGAGGACTTGCTGTTAGATTTTCTATTCTTCAAAGTGGTGCTGTCCTTTTCTTGGAGCGCGGAAGTAGTACCTTCAGTAGTGACGTTGTGGCTGTGACTGTGAGAATGTGAATGTGAATGGCCTCCATTTTCGGTACCTTCTTCATGGTTCAAGATTCTCAATAATTTGTCAATGGAGAAAAAGAATGCAAATCCGACAAAAATAAAAATGCCCAAGACCACATTTCTTTGCTCGTCAATAAAAACAAAATGTGCTTTTTCATCAACTGGTTCTCCAAGGAAAGTTTGAGGCAACAAGTGCAAAAAGACATCACCAAGCAACCCACCAACAGCAAAACTCACGAGCATGGAAAGTTTTGAAGGGTCAATGCTGGCTGGAATGAAAGCGAGGATGAAGTTTGGTGGACCCGAGATGTACAATGTGGCCAACACCGAATTCCATGCCGGCCCAAATGGGAACAACTTCTCGAAAATCCGTTCAATTAAGGAATCGTGATGATGAGCGTGCTCTTCTTCAAGCTTGACATTGAGTTCTTGGACGACCTCACAGTTGTCGAGTCTTTGTTCCAAGTTTTGCAAATTCAACACCCCGTCTTTGTAGAATAACGGCGACTTGCTGTTGCGCACTGCCACCTTTTGGTGATGGTCGTGATGATGTGGGTGGGAAGCTGGATGAAAAGCTGGTTGAGCAGCTTGTTCAACGGCTGGCTGAGGGACCTCGCAGCTAACATGCAAGGCCATAAGGCAAGCAGTAAAGAGGGCGGAAAGCTTCATGTTAAAATGATAATTATGATAAGCACTTAGTTGTTGGCAGTAGATGAGGGAGGCTAATGTTGACAAATGTTGATTAATGTTGGTGTCCTTCACAATGGAAAACAAAATACATATTAGGGGCACTCAAAACGAGATACTAAACGCACGCAAATCACCAGACGAAAAACGAAAAGTTTCCCTGAAAGAACATACGACGGGACGGCCACGAGGGAGAGATATATAACATTGCAAACGAGAAACCTTCGTGGTTTTAACCTTCTCTTTATATACTGCCATAGCCAATTGTTCTCCACCAAACACAATGTCCCTCACTTCTTATTTTGTTCCTGCTCTTCCAGGACTTCTTCCAAAATGGCTTCTCTTTGTATGTTATTCTGTCAGACATTTCTAATTTTCAGACGCATACTTGTTTTCCTTAATTATGTTCCTCTCATCTAACCATTCAATGCTTTAGATCTCCGCAGTCTCCATCTTCAACTCTGCTCAAACATATTTTTCTGGGCTCGAACTTACTCGTCGTGTTTACGAAAACAAGCCATTGGAGACCACTAACTTGAGTGCCCGTACTTTCGGGACTTGGACAATTATCAGTGCGGTGATCCGTTATGTCGCTGCTCACCATTTGAACGACCCTAACGTTTGGAACTTGGTGTTTGCCTCTTATGCTGTTGCATTTTTCCACTTCCTTTCTGAATGGTTCGTTTACAAAACTGCCAAGTTTGGCAAAGGTTTGCTTGGCCCATTGGTGGTATCAACTGCCTCTTTGGCGTGGTTGTGGTCTACCAGAGACTACTACCTTTCCCTTTAAATATAGCCAGTATTTGATAGCTAGGCTCACCTACCATAGCCACTGGTGCTAAATTATGATTTTCTTGTATTATACGCCATAAATTCACATCCATGTTGTTATGTTCTTACTGTTCGCGTAGCATTGTAGCTGATGTATGACCATCGTATATATATATATGTATACCAGTACATAGGTCCCCGGTCACATGCAATTACGCCTACTTTCAGCTACTTCCGACGGCAGATCAATGTCTGCCATTACTGGGTGTAGCTTCAACGGTAACATACAACCATTGCCAAAGCAATCATCAAGAGCAGAACATCAGATACAATTTTCAGATTTCACAAGCCTCAACTACATACAAAACGATGTTCTCTGGCAAATTAAGCTTTTTGCGAGCAGCTAATCTTCAATTGACTCGCAGAAAACCTGCTATCACCTTTGCCAGGTCTCTCTCATCGTCAGCATCATGGCTTACAAATAATAGCAAACCACATCCACCAGACTGGCTCTCCAATGAGCAGATGTCTTTCCCGTGTTTGGACAGAAACCAACAAAAGACCGAAAGTCTTCGAGGCTCCAGCGGTGCTAAAAATGGTAACAACAAAAAGAAATTAGGTGAAGGTCCAGAACCTATTTACTCGAGAGTGCTTTCGGGCTTCGAGGTGTATCATTCCAAAGATCCACTATTTCTCGACTACGGTAGCGTTTTACCAGAATTTACCATTGCTTATGAAACCTGGGGTCAACTCAACCATGACAAAAGTAATGCCATATTGCTTCATACTGGGCTTTCCGCTTCATCTCATGCCAAGTCCCAGCCCAAAAACCCAAAACCCGGATGGTGGGAAAACTTTATCGGCCCTGGAAAACCACTAGACACAGACAAATATTTCATCATTTGCACAAACATCATTGGCGGCTGCTATGGTTCTACGGGGCCATCATCCATTCATCCACAAGACAAATTGAAGAGAAGATACGCTACCAGGTTTCCTATAATTTCCGTCAGTGATATGACGAGGGCTCAACATCGACTTGTTAAAGAACATTTCAGCATCAATAAGCTTTACGCTGCCGTTGGTTGTTCGCTAGGCGGCATGCAGAGTTTCGCTTACGCTGCCGAGTTTCCAAGCGAAGTTAACAAAGTGGTGAGCGTCTCTGGTTGTACACGCTCCCATCCATACTCGATAGCCATGCGCTTTTCTCAAAGACAAATCGTGATGAATGATGCTAATTGGAATCGAGGATTTTACTACAATGATGGTCCTGTTGAAGAGGGAAACACCGTTGAAAGAAAAGTACCACCACACGCAGGCATGAAGCTCGCTAGAGCAGTAGCTACAATAACTTACCGATCTGGTCCAGAATGGGAATCCAGATTTGCTAGAGCTAGGCTCAATGAGCAATACAAGCCGGCATTCTGTGCAGATTTCTTAGTGGAGACATATTTGGACCATCAGGGAGATAAATTTTCTTTAGAGTATGATCCAAATTCATTCCTATATATTTCTAAAGCAATGGATATGTTTGACTTGGGCCATGCGAATCGCAGCAGGGCTGCAAGAGCCAGACACCAAATTGAGCAAATTTACAACGATCCACAGCAGCTAAACCCACTGCAGTTGGAATTTAAAGCAATGAGGTCCAATGATCTTGAATGTTTGAGCATTCCTACTAATGAGGCCTATAAGCAAGCCAAACACAAACAGGTACAGTTCTCCAAAGATGAAGCTCGTACTGATTTGAGAAAAGGCCTTTCTCAAATAAGTGGCTTGGATACTTTGGTGATTGGGGTCAAGTCTGATATTTTGTTTCCTTCCTGGCAACAACGTGAGGCTTACGAGTTGCTTGCTGAAAATCAGCGACTCAACGGCAAATCAGATGCAAATGTAAAGCATATTGAATTAAGTGAGGAGATCAGTCAGTATGGGCATGATACCTTTTTGCTTGATGTGGCTAATATCGGACAACCAATCAAAGATTTCTTGGGTTAATTGTTGATTTTGCCGGTATTAGTAGCTGAAATACTATTGTTCTCTACAACGCTCGTTACTTTAGTTATTCTATTCGGCTTTTCAACTTTGCAAAAGTTAAATTGACTTGCAGTATATCCTTGAAAAGTTGATACTAAGGGTGCCTCTGAAAGATTAAGCTTTGTCGGTAACTTATCGCAGGGCAGCCCGATATAGTTTTTAGTCATAACCTACGTAATATCTAACAGCAAATAGCATGTGAATAACACTTTCGTGTATGTATTATATTGAAAAAAATTATAGGTTTCATACTATGTACAATATTATAAATCTAAAATGCAGTATCACATAAAACAAACAGATAAGCAACCCTTTGTTATTATATCAACTTCATGAACAGCCAAGCTGCTTTCAATTTTGTTTAACAAAAACTTAATTAGCAGCTTTAGCAGCCACTCTTTCAGCTCTCTTTTGTTTTTGTTCTTCTCTACGTTTCTGGCCCGCCACTTTCTTACTTTCTCTGACCAAAATTCTGTCACCAAAGACCTTGTAATCTTGCATGTATCTTCTATCCATGTTGAATTCCATGGTCACTGCTCTATCACTCAACCCCAATTTTTCAATAGCCCAGAAATATTTCTGTGGCATATCTTTCTTCAAGTATCTCAAGATTGATTGTCTTTGCTGCACCAAGATTCTCAAACGACGAATATTGGCCAAATCTTTTTTGTTTTGCTTGATATGATCTGTCAAATAATGAATCTTCATTGTCATGACTGCTGCTTGCACTTCAGATGATCCCGTGTCACCTTCAAATCTGGCAAATTCTTGTCTAGCGAGTTCCACTGCTAATTTTTTTTGATCCAGTTTGCTAGCATTACGCATATTAAGCACTCTAGCGACAATTTCTCTTTTTTTCTCTTCATTACGCAACACTTCTTCTTCATTGAAACTTGGACTCTTGGCTAAAACTGCTTGTTGAGCACCATAAAGAAGCTTGTCCACTTCTTGCTTTTGATATCCATGACTCAACACGCTGCTTTCTTGAATCTCTGCTCTAATTCTTTCCACAAATGGCGTGCCGGATTTACCAAGCACCGGATCCACTTGGTCCAATGAGGAGGAAAGCTTGTTTTGTTTGGCCTTGTTGGCCTTCTTGCGCTCTTGAGCTTTAACGTATCTGATGGCTCTTCTGCTGCTGGCGATTTGAGATGTAGAAAAATATCTGGTAGCGATAGCGGCACTGGCACTGGCACCAGTCTGCGATAGTATTTGAGCACCCGAGGTTAAGTGTTTGAGGAACATTATGGCTGTTTATGATTTGAGAAGCTGGGGTGC
>JXWR01003059.1_pt1 | contig 15942 bp, 5 predicted proteins | sample 315541 | NCBI WGS metagenome assembly JXWR01 (sample SAMN03273951, study PRJNA271842) | soil metagenome | isolation source: rice field ambient CO2 | place: India: CRRI Experimental farm Cuttack,Odisha-753006 | collected 2013-12-17
TCGCCTCCTGGGATGGCGAAGAATACGCGTTGCTTGGTTCTACAGAATTTGGCGAATATTACCATAAAGAGCTTCAACAAAAAATTGTTGCATATTTGAATTTGGATGATGCAGTTGCTGGCACTCAGTTAGAACTTGAAGCATCACCGCTATTGAACCATGTTCTTAATTATGTGGCTAGATTGGTACCTTACCCAAAAAACCAAACTCAAACTTTGTTTGACCACTACTACGGAGGCAATGATTCAGGAAAAAATAACTCTATTGGAATTTTGGGCAGTGGTTCAGACTTCACGGTTTTCCAGGAACATTTAGGTATTGCTTCATTGAATGCTGTATTTGGTCCAGGGCCTAAGGATCCTGTGTACCATTACCATTCTAATTATGATTCATTCCATTGGATGGATAAGTTTGGGGATCCCGGGTTTGTGTTCCATAATGCAATGGCCAAATATTTCGGGTTAGTTGCCCTTAGGGTGGCCGATGTTGGAGTTTTAGAATTGGACGTTGCACATAACGCTATTAAGATTAGTGATTTTTTTAAAGATGCCAAGAAGCATATCCCTGAAGAATGGTTAGGTGCTAAAGTCAGCTCTGATGCCATCGATTTCAAGCCACCACATACCCAAGAATATAAAGAGTTTCAACACATGTTGTTTAGAGAAGGTATCGACTACGAGTTTGATAATAGTGAATTCGGTTGCCGTTCAACCAAAAATTTACAAAAGTTATTCAAAAAGACCCAGCGTGCAATTGACGACTTTGTTGAAGTTTCAGTCTCCATTGAAGCTCTTAAAACTAACTACACTGCTTTATACCAGGAGTTGCGTGATAAATATTCATGGTATAATCCAGTAGGCTGGTACCATAAAGATGAATTAAACCGTAAAATTGATCGTTTGAACAATAAAATTAAATTTTTGGATCGGATCTTTTTGCACTATGGTGGGCTTAAGGATAGATCTTGGTTCAGACACATGGTCTCGTCAGTTGATAGAAACAATGGTTACAGTGCGATTGCCTTGCCGGGAATCAATGAGGGCATTGAGGACAAGAATTTGGAGGAAGTGTTCAAGTGGACGGCATTGCTTAAGGCAGCAGTTCAAAAAGCTACTAACAACTTGGGTAGTTTACATTGAAAAGTAATAAGGCTCTATACAAACCACTCTCCTAATCATTATCTAGCATCAAAGTAAAAAAAAAAAACAAAACGAAATAGAATGAATTAAAGATGCTGAAATTGATATTTTGTAGAAAGTACTGTGTAATCACTGCCTTATACTGCATAATATCGCATATTATCACAGAGTAATTTTGAGTGAAGAGATGAGACGAATGAGGTGTTGAAATGAATAAGAAAATAGACCAGCAAATAATCAGCACCGGTACCATTGTTGACAAAGAAAATGACGAATTGCTTGAAAGGTATATATTGTAGCAGCAGCAGTTGTAGCAACCTCAAGTTCTGGTGACAGCAAGCTTCGCAAGGCGAAGCGGTGGCTAGGGCCATGGCGGCGGGCGTTTCACTTGCTGAAATTCGGGCACTGGCAATTGCTGTTATTGTCTTGACTGAGTGATATTTATATAATGCTTGCCCTTCCCGCTCATCTTGCCTCAACCCAACTTAGCTTCCTCAGTTGCCTCTCAAAGAATCAATTGACCTCAATTGACCCAACATAAACACCCGTTTTGATATCACATTATCACCATGGCCTCGGAAAAACCAGCCAACCTTTTTGACCAGCACCATTCTGGCGGCGTTAGCCTTGAGCGTCTTCAGCCAGACTATGTCATCTCTGCCGTTTACTCCTTTGACCACAAGCGCCACTCTCCTACAAGAGAAGCAAACTTGGATTTAGCCAATTTGCTCAAGTTGCTTACTGCTCACGGATTCTTGGTGCAAATCCGTCCTGGGAAAGGGGTTGACCGGATTTTGATTTTTGTCAAGTTGAGAAATGCTGCATTGAAACAAGCTATCCAAGATGCTAAAGTCAACGATTTCTTGTACAATATCAACAACGACTTGTTCAGTGACAGTACCACTGCCAGCGATCCAGAAGAGAAATCACTAAGAAAAAGAAGTAGCGGGTTGGCTGATTCTGAAAAGTTAAGAATTATTTACAATCTCCTCACCAATGACGAAAGTGATGGTGGGTTAGGTTTGACCCCTAAATTCGCTCAATGGTCGTTTATCGAATCTATCCAACCAATTCATGACTTGAGAATTAACGAAGCATTGATTGCAAAATGGTCCAAGAATTATACAATTGAGGAATCTGACATTGAACTTTTGAAACATCAATATGGTACCAAGATTGCCTTGTATTTTGCCTTTTTGAAGTTCTACTTGAAATGGTTGTTGTTCCCAGCATTCATTGGTCTTTTCAATTTTGTCTTTTTGGGCTACAAGTTCTCAGTAGGCTACACGTTATTGAATTTGGTTTGGTCAATTTTCTTTATCCAAGCATGGAAAAAGAAGGAACAAAATTATGCATTGAAATGGAACGTGAAAAACGTCAACTCTAGCACTTTGCAAACCGTTAACCAAACATTCCGCTCGGAAGGCATCACCACCAACTACATTTCCGATAAACATAACTTCAAATATTATCCATCCTATAAGAGATTCTTAAAGAAACTTGCCTTTGTTCCAGTGGCTGCCTCTTTTGCTGGTGCTTTGATTGGATGGCAATTTGTTTGTTTTTTTGTCGAGCTTTTCATCAATGAACTTTACAATGGTCCGCTTAAATCCATCTTAGCATTGACTCCAGCTGTGATGTTAGCTGCATTTGTGCCAATCTTAACTCTTATTTACAAAACTTTAGTCACTAAGATTGTTCAATGGGAAAACCACCGTACTATTCTAAGCTATGAGAATTCCGTCAATGAAAAAATGTTTGTCATTAGCTTTTTGACCTCATATATGGCTCTTTTCATTACTACATTTATCTATTTCCCATTTGGCCACAAAGTTAACGATTACTTGACCGCAGTGGAGCTTTTCATCCATACTAAAATTCACGAATCATTCCCAATCAAAGTGGACCATTATGTTATTAATGCAACAAGAATGAACAGTCAATTTTTCTTTAGTATTGTCACGAATCAAGTGCTTACATTCTTTTTGGAATACTTTTTGCCATTTTTGCAAAGAAAATACAATGAAAAGAAAGAAGCTCGCAAGGGCACCTTTTTTGACTACAATGATGCTGCTGACGAAAAAGAATATTTGATCCAAATTAGAAAAGAAGTTTACGAACTAGGTGAATATGATGTCAATGATGATTTCCGTACGATGATTGTTCAATTTGGATATTTGGCATTTTTCTCTCAATGTTGGACTATTGCTCCATTGATTTGTCTTGTGGTCAATTATATCCAATTCATTGGTGACACCACCAAGATCTTTTTGGAAAACAAAAGACCTATTCCAACTAGAACTAATTCGATTTATCCATGGAATCAATTCTTGGGACTTTTGGTCTGGTTATCTTCCATTATTGCTCCAGCCATTACCTCAATGTATAGACAATCCGATAACATTTTGGGTAAAGTCGATTCCTTGGTGCTCGTTGAGAAGAGATTCCGTGAAAGTAGCGTTAGTATTCAAAGTTGGTCCTTGTTATCTGTGATTATTTTCAGTGAGCATGTTTACTTGTTGTTGAGTTATGTGTTGGGAATCTTGTACAGCAAGATTAGCACCGAAGAAAATAAGAAAGATTTGAAGGAGTCAATCCTCATTAAAAAGAGATTTATTAGCAATGCGTCAAATATTGATAATTTGACTAATGCAGCAGTCGAAGAGTTTGGGACCAGCCCAGCAATTGAAAATCAATGGGTTCAATTGGGCGGTGATGATAATGATACATTGATTGACCTTGCTGCAAGAGTCACTCAAAACGTGAAGGAAATCACTAGAGTTAAACGTACTTCTGCTAGCAGCAGCAAGCCAGTTCCAGCTCCACAACCAGTATCTAGACCAGTGGCTCAAGCTCCAGTGACTGGCAATGCTGGTGCTCCAGCTGATGCATCACCAGCTCCACAACAATATTACAACAATCAGAATGAATTCATTGATGAGAAAATTGGCGGAACTGGTGCTTCAGTGACTGGTGAAGCAGCTAATGAATTAAGTCAAAGAAGAGGTGGCGGTATTGTTCCAGAGACTACTGCTGCGGTAAAGGAAGCATATCCAAGAACTGCTGAATACTGAATTTTTGCTTAGTGAGTTTCATAGTGCTAGTCTTTGTGAAGCTGCTTAATATTTTTTGCCTAATAAAGACTAACGGTATGATTAAAGCTGAGGATCAGAAGCTATTTATTCAAAGCTAACGATTAAAGCTAGTACTGCCGCTAAGTGATAAGAAAATGAATAGTTTGCTTTTAATACAGTCATACTAAAGTTATGATTTGTTGAATTTGTTTAAATGAAATTTTTGAATTTTTGAATTTTTTTTTTTTTTTTTTTGAAGTTGAAGCTGAAGTTTTTGATTTGATTTTTTTATATTCCCCTTAAAACTAGAAGAAATTCTGATTTTTAAGTGCTGAGTTTTTCTAAAAAAATTGATTGCCTTTTTATTTTTTCTTATTTAGTTAGTTTTTTTTATGTTATTATTATACGATGTGTTTTTACTTTATTTATTGTTGGCTATTGTAATATTACAGAGTAATGCTATGACAAAAGAATACCGAGCGTAATATACTCTAAAATAACTGAACCTCTTTTCAGGTATAAATATCGAATATGGAGTTTCAAATAATAGCCAACGTACCAATCGTCATCAAATATGGCATATAAGATTTATTGACATTTTGTCTAGCTAGGCTTCTCAATTTACGCATCTTCTTTCTTCTTTTCCAATTATAATTCCTGTTCATGTTTCTATTACTTGCAGTAGCATTAGCAGCGACCCGAGTTCCAAGTTCTGAATTACGGTTAACAATATTGTGAACATCATTGCCATCAACATTATTATCGCCATCAACATTATTATTATTATTATTATTATTATTATTACTATTGTTGAGTTCATTATTCACATCAAACTCAGAAATCAAAAGTTGAGGAGGCGGAAGTAGTTTTGACGATTTTATCGTCGTTCTCGCTGTCACCTCAGGTAAATTCAACGATTGGTCTAGGTTTGGATCTGGCAATTGGGACAGTTTATTATTGCTATGCGGAATGCGGGAAGTTTCAAAACTATTGGAACTGGTATGGGCATTGTCATTGATACTGATATCAGTGTTAGTAGGCGCCTCAGAATACAGGTGAGCATTGGCTGATAACTGAACATTGTTGTTGTTTTCGCCTTCATTTGCCGAGTGTTGGATATGATAGTTTTCTGTTTGGTCCTGGCTTTGATTTTGATTTTCAAGCTCACTATAGCAGTTTTTCTGTTTGTTATTATCCTCGTACCCACTTGCATGGTTGTCATAAACGTTGTCGTTGTTGTCCTCATTTACTCCCACATGACCATCAGTCACATTTGCCAAATCATGGCCCTCCAGTGACCGAGTATTTTCTGCATCACCTCCACCAACATCATCATCGCCCTCATCCTCAGAGTTCAGTGAAGATAAAGATGAATAAAATACATGGTTTCGATAAACTTTATTATTCAAATCATTTAGATTTATCTTATTTGATTCTTGCAATTTGTTAAAACTAGTGGTTAGAATAACGCTATTTGGGAGTAGTTTGGTTAATTGGTTGCATGTTTTGGAAAAGTTTGCTAATTGGCCGGTGGTGCTAATCGCGCTGCTTGAGGGTGTTGTGGTTGTTGGTGTTTTGGATGCGCTGAGGAGTGTCAATACTGAGAGAGTATCGATTATTATTAGATAGCTCACTGGCCATGTTTTAGGATTATGTGTTGCGTGTGTGCTATTGTATTGATTGCTGTTGTCATCATTGTCATTATCGCTCTGTTGCTGCTGCTGTTGCTGTTGGAAGAGTAAATAGTAAGGTAAGTTAGATACTGCTTGAATAAGTTCACTGAAAGAGTAAATGTCCGTAAACCTGATAATGTCTTCATCTTGAATCATTTTGATAATTGTACCGATACTTTTATTCATGTCTGTATCGGCATCACTATCATTATCAAAATTTCTCACTTCTTGATGGTTTGGACCTTCTCTTTCAAGCTCCATTTTATTATAAAGTTTGGCTTTAATAGATGATTTAAAACGTTGGCTAAATAGATTCGTTGATGCTGAATTTTCTTGCAAGAAGCCCATGTTATAAAACGTATCAAAAATTACCACTTTTGCATTCTTAGTTTTTGGCAAGCTGAGTGCATTTTTAATACTGATACCTGAAACCAAAATATCTGAGATGATTTCAACCAAATATTGTTTGAATCTCTGCTGCGAGGAATAAACCAAATGGTACGCGTTTGCCACTATATTCTCGTCATTATAGTAATCGTTAACATCATTGCTGACAAGAAACTCATTGCTAGTATTATTGCCAAGATCATCAGTGATAGAATTCCTTCTATTATTACTATTTGAACCCCCAACTCTATTTCCACTTCCACGGCTGGCTATTGGACTAACTTGGCTAACTTGGCTAAGCCTACGATGCCTTTGGTGGAAGCTCTCCAGAATGGCGTTTCTTTGAGGCAGCATTATGTTTTGTTGAAGGGCCCTTGGGGATAGGTTTTGCTGCGAGGGTTTTATTGGTTGTGGTTGATTGTTTATGGTAAGATTAGCAGTTGTATTAGCAGAGCTGGGGGTTGTAGTAGTGGTAGTGACATCAGCGGTGGCATCTTTATTTTCTTCTCTAATTCCACTTCCAGTACCGGCTTCAGTTTTAGCCTCAAGTTCAGCAGCAGCAGCAGCAGCAGCGGCAACAGCAGCAGCACCATTATCACCACTGTCACTCATTTGCCGATGATGTTCACTCATGGCGCCGCCGAGACCATAACCATGTCTATAGCGGCTGCTGCTGCTGCTGCTGATTCTGTTATTGCTACCGCCATGATGATGATAATACTTCAACCTCGATGCAAAGTTTTTCCTATTCGTAGCAAAGTCAACCACGTAGTCGCTCTCACTCAAAGATCGGTCAATGATTGACTGCAAAGTGGGCACAAAGTATCCACCTTGTCCGTCGCCAACACCAGCATCATCATATACGTTGTTGTTGTTGTTGTTGTTGTTGTTGTTGTTGTTGTTGTTGTTGTTGCTGGCGCTATGGCCCACCGCGCCATTTATGCCATTGTAGTTATCAATGCTTCCGCCAGTCTCTATAAGACCGTCATTGCTTGTGTTTTGAGTAGCTACTTGGGGTTGAGACTGCCACTGAAAGTTTAACAAGTCAAGAAGCGGCACGGACTCAAACTGACTAGTGAATTTTTCCATTTGACTGGTTGTTTACTCTGTCTCTCTTTTTGTTTGCTCAGTGGCACGGCATTGTAATTATTACTATTATAATAGCCAATAATAGTTTGATAGTGATACCCAATCGAATTAGAAACTATGATGTTTGGATAGCCAATGCTATCGGCGGTTATTTGTTGGTTCCACTTGCTTTAAAACCTTGAAGAGGCATGTTTGTCTTTTTGAGATTTCCTTGGAAATGGATGGCGATGGGCAGCCTGCATGAAGCTACAGATTCGCGAGCGGGGGCCCCCCATTTCAAAGAGAATTCTCAACATTATATAATCTACCGCTTGTAAGATATATACGGACAGATGCACCGTGCCATTTTACATAGATGCAGGGCGAGAGGAGAGTATATTAAAGAATGTAATACTGATACTATTTTTAAGCAAAGGTAAACAAAGATGCGTGACTGTGCCAGGGAGATACAGCAGTAGGTAATGAGCAAAAGGTGAAAATGAAAAATGAGTAAACTAACAGAAACGTATATGGGGTAGAGCGGAAAGCCAGCAAAATGACCTATTTCTTCACTGCATCATTCCATTTCTTGATTGTTTCTTCGTCATGTTCAAACTGTGGATCATAAGAGTAAGCATTCGAAAGCTTATAAGAGACAAAAGTACCAGCTAATAAGACACCGGCAAAGATGGCATTATTGGTTTTGAAGTTTTTTGGAGTGAACCACCAGCCACCAGTAGGGGTCCAGATGTGCTAGAGGGGGAGGGTTAGTATGTGCTGAGAGACACAGTCAACATATTGCGCTTGATGACGGCTGAATTGTATGCTGTGTTTGGGTGTTGAGAGATGTTGAGGAAATACATACTTTTGGGTAAGGGTAGTGACCACCAGACTAGAAAAAAAAAAGGTTGTTAGTATTTTGGCTCACTTGACACGAAAATCGATAAGATAGCAAAGATCTGACGTACCATTATTGATTGCGAGATATAGGTTTTCTGCTTGGAGAGATAGCTGGACTGGTTGTTCGTGGAGAAAAGTGTCAATAGTGTGTTTTCCCTTTCTATTATTCTCTTTGTTTAGCGATTGTTGATTGCAATTGAAAAACTCTTTATTGGCCGTTGTGTGGCTGGGCGCTGCGGGCACCTCAGAAGCACGTGAATGTCACGATATTGATACTATAGACACAGCACGTATAATCCTTACACCAATTGCATTAAACACCCAAACACCACATACAAACTACAGCAAAAACATAAAAAGCCTCTCGGCAATAGTTGAACAGGCATCAACAGCGCCATGGGCAAACATCCCATTAAAAAGACAAAAAAAGAAAAAAACAAACCCAAAAGTGATGTATAAAAAAAAAAAAAAAAAGAGAATAGAATAGAATAGAAATAATAACCGCTATTGTACAAACAAATCTAAATTACATTCTTCCGGCCTTGTCTACTTGCAAAAATCCATTAGCATTTGCCGTCGTTGGCGTTTGCGTGTGGCGGCACGCGCTCAGTGGAAATGGCCATACTGACTGAAGGGCATTAGAGTAGGCTGGACCACCTTCTTTGTAGCTGGGTACCAGCTGCCGACATACGCTGGATCCAAAGCAGGCGACGCGTAGTTCAAGGCGCTTTCCCTGGTATACGACCAGCCAGGAGTATTTGTGCTCAAGCAGTCCAACGAAGTACGGTAAGCAGAGTAGTAAGTGACCGCGCTGGTAGGATACTGGCGTTTCCATGATTTGGCGGTAATGGTGGTGCCTGGCTGCATTTGCATTGGCGCGTACTTGATGAGTCCTGTTTGCAAAGTGTATGGCACGGTGTAGGACTTGGAGTGGTCCAACGGGAGCGTAAGCGCGGCGGCAGCGGTCTCTGCGTTGTTGCCCGCGGGGTCCTTGACTGGCAATGGCGATGCGTCTGAAAGAGAACCGCTGGGCTTTTTGGAGCCCGTCATTCCCTTGAGGGCAAAGCGGTTGGTGTAGTGGATGGTGTTGCCAGTGCCATATACCGCGTATACCTGGATGAAGTAGACCCCCGAAGCCCCAGCGCTGGCGTCAATGTCCAAAGTTATGGACTTTTTGTCGCCGCTGCTGGTGCCGCCGCCCTCCAAGTCAGCCGCAGTGAGCCCCTTCTTGATGGTCAGGAACGCGACGATGTTGGAGGAGGGACCTGCGCAGAGGACGAAAGTGACGCTGTTCAACTTGTCGAGCGACGGAGTGTCGCCGTCGTCTGTCCAAGCCACCTTGACAGAGGCTTTGCCGTTGGACACGGAGTAGGACTGGCCCTTGCTGGGCAGCGAGAGCTTGAAGTCGGCGCTGCCAACCCAAGCCAAGCATAGGAGAAGGAGAGTGTGAAACAATAATAGCATCTTCTTGGTAGTGTGCTTGCTGTGCTAAAAAAAGAAAAAGAAAAAGAGAAATAACTAGCGAGTGAGATAATTGTGAACGTACTGTGGGCACAAAGATAGAGAGTAAGCAAATATTTTCACTTTTGTTTCATTTTCATTATCATTATCATTTTCTGCCTGCCTGCCACTCCGGGTTTTTTCATGGTTGGGGTTTTTTCCTTTTGGTGACTTTCTGAGATTTTCCTTCTGATAGCGAGCGGTGCTTGTTTATGTTATTAAGAGTAACGTAACGGTGTGCACATACACACACACACACTCTCTCTCTTTCTCCACCGCTGTGTTTTTACACCACCAGCCCGGTATATGCGTGTTTACTGTCATTGCAGTTGCAGCAGCTGTCACTGCAATAGAAACTTTTTATTGTTTGCTCGGGGGGATTAGCGCCCCCGGTTACTCCCGGTGACACCCCGGCTGCACCCTGGTTATATGCACACTACTGCGCTACGACGCGCTGCTCATTAGACTGAGCTCGAGGCGCTCCTGGGGGCATCGACATGCATATAAAAATTACATAAGCGCTGTGTCATATTCCCGATGATCACATAATCCAACATCACGTGATCGTTCATCTGACCCGCTCCCGGTAGCAGATTCCCGCGGTGCCCGTTTATCTGCCTCCCGATGTTCATCTCCCGATGTTCATCTCCCGATGTTTTCTGAAAATCAAAATCAGAATCAAAAATAAAAACAAAAATAGAAATAAAAATAAAACAAGTGAATGAGTGAGCGAGCGAGCGTGCGAGCGATTGATTAATTGACTGATTGATTGAACGGATGTTAAATGAATGATAGAAATACAACAGAAAAATACGGAATACAAAGGAAAACTAATCCTTTTGCAACGGCCTCTCTCTCTCTCTGTCTCTCTCTCTCTCTCCAGCAGTACCATCCAAGTTCTTTCCCGGTCCTTCCTCTCTGCTCCTTCACTGTTCGCTGCCCTAGTTTATATCGCCCTGCCGCTTCTTTTCAATTCTTTTATTTTTTTTATTTTATTTTTTTTTTTTTCTCATCACATCACATCACATCACATCACAACAAACAAATAAGCAACCTAGAATCGCTACAATCAGCAATTACGATTATACCGAAAGATAATACAAATAGTACTATCACATCACATCTCGTCTCATCACATCTCTCCCCATCCTTTCCCTAAACATCTCCTTATATGAGCCCGTCCAGCCCCACCTTCAACAGCTCTGCCCCCAATACCTCCCAGCAGCCCAATCCTCCTCAACACAACCTCAACTATGCTCATATATCATTGCTACTGAAACCTTCCCTCAGGAGAACTTATTCGGAAAACCCTTCGGCTGCTAGTATCCGCACTACCACCACCAACTCATCCTCCAGCAATCGCCCGCTTTCTCCATCAAAGTTCTATTTCGATGACGACAGCAGCGATGAAGATCATCCAATGAACAACAGCATTGCTTCTCCCATTGTATTCGACCGTGTTGGTCCTAAAAAGCTTCTCAATGCATTGCCCACTTACAACTCTTCCTCTGTTTCGTCTTCGTCATCCAATTTGTTTCGCTCTTCAAACGAAATCCTCAATTTCCCTACAGAATCTACTAATGCTTACTCTTATGCTCATTTATCTCCAAACTCCCTAGCATTGCGACTTAACGTTCTCAAAAGATCCTTGGAAATCCTTATTGATAGACCTGAACTCATCACTTCGCTAAACTCATTTTCTGAAGACGCATTAACAAACAGCGGGTTGTCTCCCCCTCATACCCCAATTAATAATACAATCGCGTTGTTCAATCCAAAGTCCAGAACCGATCAAAGCCAACTGCAAAGCAGAAAATCAAGTGGGCAAAAACTGCGAACCAGCAGCCAGAGCAACAGCAAAAGTAATAATACAAGCAACAACCAGGACGATCAGCCGAATACGCACCGCACGGTAAACGCTTTTAAGGATTCTCCTCCTCATTCTCAGAAAAATGAAGGTCAAATCAAAATCGAAACCAACGCCTCCAGCGCCGCTTTGGCAGCATTCTTTAGAACTTCAAATCAAGTGAAACGCTTAGCCAGCAAACGTTCAACTTCATTACAAACCCCATTCTTGATGAATAATAACAGAATCAGCAACAATGATATGACTTACCTTAACCAAATTGTCAACTCCATCAATGGATCCTCCTCCTCCTCCTTGGCTTCAACTTCAAATCCTCTCATTGCTGACCAAGAAAAAAAGGAAAAAGAGAATGAAGAACTGGCGGTATATGAAGCAATCAGAGACAAGCTTAGGTCAATGATCAGAATGCTTGATGATCCTAACTTCAATTTATCCACCCATACATCTTTTGCTAATCCCCCGATTGCCTTCCTGTCCTCACCATCTCCGTCGCATTTGCCTTCATCAACTTCGCTGTCTGATCTGGTGCTGCGGCAACAATTTGCCGGAGATTCCGATGAAATTGCTTTGAATTTACACAACTTGTCCCTTTCCAATGTTAATGATGAATCCAAGGAGAAAATGTTGCAGCGAAAATTGTTGTATGCGTTAGCTACCCCTTTCTATGAATCCATTTCTACAAATAATATTGTCAATTTGAATAGAGACATCTCATCGGCCGCATTGAATCAGTTCAATAATAGCAATCCTCATTTGCCTCTTGATAGATCAACTAGACAAGGACTTGGCTTGGCAGACAAGAGAAATGGAAATGACCGAACCGCGGAGCGCGGTAATAACGGCGCCGCTTTCACCGACCATAGAGCTCCATTGAAAAAATTCAATTCTTTTGATGATTCAGTAATCAAAAGTTCACAAACTACTTCAAGACCATTCCACTTATTATCCACATCAAAGAACATGACCCCGCAAGCAATTTTCACCTGTGAAATAGATCAACCATGGAACTTACGCGCAGCTAATGATTTATCCACTCTTATATTTGGCCTAAAGAATCAATCCATCAATATAAAAGATTTGAAACTAATGGATTTGATTGCCGATAATTCGAGAGATTTTGTTGAAAAAAAATTAATCAAACGGCTTGGATTAGTGCAGAGTCCCGGGTTGAACAACAACAACAATGCAAACCATTACAATAAAGATATTTTGTTTGCTGGAGAAATTGTAGCTATTCAACATCAAACAAATAATCAAATTCATTGGTGTTCTCTTTGGGGTAAAAGGAAAAATGACTTGATTATTTTGATGTTTGATAAGATTCCCTGTATTGCTGTTGATTTGACAATTACTAATGAAAAGGACAGTGGTTCTTGGAATATTGACTCGTTCAATGAAGTCACCGGTAGACTTTTAACTGGGTCTGGATTCTTTAAAGACAACCTGGCCAATGGCAATACCACTGCCAACTTGGCCCAGATATCAAAATCAATCAATCGCAAATTGTTGAAAAATAGTGAGGCTACACTTGAACAAAAATTGGCAGAAATTAATGAGACTAGATACTTTACTTTGAATATTAAAAATAGAAACTTGCCGTGTGCGGTGCTTGCTGAACCAGAAGAACAAGAACAATACCAATATGACCCCAAACAGGCCATGACTTTGAAAGTCCATACTTTGCCTTACATTGCAGGGATTTTCATAATTTCCGCATCTAGCTACAATATTTTATCCTACAATAGATCAATTCTGAAAAATTTGTTTGGTTACGGCGACCTTATCAACCAAAGCATTAACAAAGTCATCCCAAACTTTACCAAGTTTATTGAATTTGCCTCCTCTACTAAAAAACTTGCCAATTTTTTGCAAGATGTCGTCACTAAGCTGACCCCCGAACGGTTTAGAGAAAATCCGGGAAAATATTTGCTTCCAGGTTTGGTGCTTCCTGAACACTTTTTCCGCAAGATTCAAGCCAAGTTCCAAGCACATCGCATAATAGAAGCCAGAAGAAATACCAAGTATGACTTAACTGACGCGTTCAGTGGTAAATCAGAAGAAGAGATCGAAGAAGAGTTGTTTTTAAGTTCGAAGGGTATTTATGGTAAGCATAGTGACGGTTCAAGTTTGACGGTTGACGTACAGTTGAGAGTGTCTTCCATTGATACATTGGTGCTTTGGGTCACTTATACGAATAGCATCTATGGACCACAAACTGTTGGAGAAATTCCTAAAAGAAGCAGCAGTGCCAAAAAAGTCAAGTTTACCAATGGGGAAGAGCCGCTAGCTGATCAATCTGAAAAAGATTCCATTGCATCATCATTGAGCCGGGAAAGCAGCATCAGAACCAAAAAATCATCCAACAATTCAAATACTTCTGAGTTGAACGATTTTGAAATTGAGTTAAACTCCAAAGCTAGCTCTTCGTCATTAGCATCATCGGCCAAATACTTGCAATCATCAAGTCATAGTAATCCAGTTTCTTTACGGAGATCAAACTCCTTGCTTAGTGATTTAAGCGATGCTACGACAGCGACAACTAGTGGAAGTAAGACTCCAATCCGGAAAAGAAGAGCAAGTATAACTGAAGATGATGTTGACACAAGACATCCACATGCAAATTCTCATTCGCACTCACCAATCAACTCAAATAGTGATTTTGAAACTGGTACAGAAGTTTCTACTCCTCCTACTACTGCAAACATTAATGATATTAAGTCTATTGATAGTTATTTGCATGGTGCTCATAAGCAGGAGCCACAGCAGGAACAAGATCAAGGGCAACAGCACAGTGCTTCTGCTTCTGCTTCTGCTTTTGCTTCTTCTTCATTGCAGCAACAGTTGCAACAAAAACAAGTAGAAAATTCCAATGACAAACCAAAGCTTGGCTTGGATATACTCCCATCCATTACCACTACCACAACCACAAATTTGACCTCAACTGGCATTGGCGATGCCGCTGACCGTGACCCTGATTCACCATTAGACCCCAACGAAACCTCATTCAATCGCCGTAATATCCACTCAGAAATTGAACTTGAACAAATTGAAGAGCGCGTATTCGCTGACTGGAAAACCAAATGCAAGAAATTTCCAACTAATGTTGGCGCATTACGCCGCAAGAAGTCTATCAAGGAATTCAAGATTGTCAAAGAAATGGGTCAGGGAGCATACGGTAAGGTTTTGCTAGTAGCTCATCACGAAGATCCAAACTATGAAATTGTATTGAAGTGCATCTTTAAAGAACGAATTCTTGTGGATACGTGGTCCAGGGACAGAAAACTCGGCACCATTCCTTCAGAGATTCAAGTGATGTCATTCTTGAATCAGTTCCATCACCCAAATATCCTCCGGTTGCTTGATTTCTTTGAGGATGATGAATGCTATTATGTTGAGATCCCAATTCATGGTAACCCGCCAGCAATTGATTTGTTTGATTTCATCGAGATCAAAAAATCCCTAACTGAGTTAGAAATCCGTTACATTTTCAGACAAATTGTCTCCAGCATCGCGCATCTCCACAAGCATGGGCTTGTTCATCGTGACATTAAGGATGAGAACGTCATTATTGACGAACACTCCGCCGTTAAGCTTATTGATTTCGGGTCTGCTGCGTATGTTCGCAATGGGCCATTTGACGTGTTTGTCGGCACCATGGAGTATGCGCCACCAGAAGTGCTTAATGGGGTTCCTTACAACGGGATGCCGCAAGATGTGTGGTCCTTGGGGATTTTGTTGTATACTATTGTCTACAAGGAAAACCCGTTCTATAATATTGATGATATTATGGAGGGGGAGTTGAAGGTTCCTTATATTTTAAGCCCTGGGTGTATTAATTTGATAACGAAAATTTTGCAAAGGGATATTGAAAAGAGACCAACGATTGATGAGATTTACAATGATCCGTGGTTACAGATTTAGACTTGATTTGAATCAACTAAAGAAAAGGTTTTTTTACTTTTTTTTTTTTTAAAAAAAGCAAAACGAAACAAAAACTGTTTAACGATAAAGTGAAGTGTACAATTAATGATCAACAACAAAAACAACAGCAACCACCCTAATGAAGATGAAAAAATGTTTTTTTTTTTTTTTTTTTTTTGTCTCAATTGATTATGTTTTTGTTCTATTTTATTCTATAACTTTTTGTGTTATTCTATTATGTTTTTGTTCCTGATTTTATTTTGGCATATAAACTTTTCCATTACTACAATCACTATTTACTATCATTATTATTACTATCGTTACTTCTTCCCACTTCTTGCGTTTTTTTGCTATGCTATGCTGCGCCATGATATATGTTTCTATTAATTTCTTTACTCGTTTGTTTATTTGTC
>JXWR01001218.1_pt1 | contig 15941 bp, 5 predicted proteins | sample 315541 | NCBI WGS metagenome assembly JXWR01 (sample SAMN03273951, study PRJNA271842) | soil metagenome | isolation source: rice field ambient CO2 | place: India: CRRI Experimental farm Cuttack,Odisha-753006 | collected 2013-12-17
ACATTGCTCAAATCAACTCAAAGTTGCTAAAAGGCTTGTTAAGCAGTAGAGCAAATTTGAGTTGATTTGAGCAATGTTAAGTTGAAGGAAGATAAACTTTAAAATCCATACTCTGACAGGTTTGTTAGAAACTCAATAAAAACTTAATAGCGGCACATATAAGTTAAGCTCAAATACTTTGCAGAGAAATGATCCAATTGAAATGGTACACAATATCACACATATTTTATGTTGTATTTACCATGTCAGGACTTAAAGTGCCGTTGATTTAACATATTAGGTCATATTATGATCGCTTTGGTCAAACGCCTACCATTGGTATTGAAGACCTTAGCGATTTACTCAATTACAACCCGGCTTCATTGAATGCAGAAATTAGACATTTTATTCTAATTTAATACGAGAACACTTGGTGGTTCGCTTCTCAAAGCCTAAGAGGTAGTTTATAAAGTATAGCTTCCCGATCACTCAATTCATTGGTAGCAAGCTTTGTAATTTTCCCACGCGATATGCGATACACTTTTACCCTACGGGGACACAAATCATTGCGCGTACGCGTAAAAAAAAATAAAAAAATAAAAAAATAATAATAATCATAATTAAAAAAAGAAATATAGGGCGGATACTGGGCCTTATTTTTAACGTCGGAAGTCATAAGGGATCTAAACACAAAAGCTCAAATTTCAATCACACTACCAGCGGCAATAACAACAGCGTTAGAAGCAAACACGCCCGCAAAACTCCAATACATTTGATAAAGTGTTGCAAATATGGGCGTTAATGGGCTTTTACCGGTTTTGAAAGCCATCCAGGAACCCAAGTCCTTGAAGTGCTACTCTGGGCAACGTTTGGCAATCGACGGTTATGCTTGGTTGCATAGGGCAGTTTACGCGTGCACATGGGAGCTAGCTCATGACCAGCCCACTGAAAAATACTTGGTTTTCTTCAAAAGAAGAGTGAACATGTTGAGGAACATATTCAACATTGAACCATATTTTGTCTTTGACGGCGACCATTTTAGTTCCAAGGCGCAAACAGAAGAAAGTAGAAGAGAAAACAGAAGAGTGAATAAAGAACTTGGTTTGAAATCATTAGCACAAGGTAATAATAAAAAAGCATATGAGTGTTTTACAAAATCGGTGGATGTGAATCCAACAATTGCTAAGACGGTTATTGAGTATTTGAAAGCCGAAGGCATTGAGTTTGTGGTTGCTCCTTATGAAGCAGATTCGCAAATGGTATATTTAGAGCAAAAAGGATTAGTGCATGGAATCATCTCTGAAGATTCAGATTTGTTAATCTTTGGTTGCCAGAACTTGTTGACAAAGTTTAATGAGAAAGATGGCACTGTTATTGAAATTAGTGCCAAAAATTTCAAACGCGTTAAAGATGTACAGATTGGTAGCATGACTGCAAATCAACTACGAATGGTCGCATGTATCAGTGGCTGTGATTATACCAATGGTATTCCTCGAATTGGAATTAAGAAAGCATTTCAAGTTGTCAAGAATTTTCATTCAATGGACCGAATTCTTCTGAAGCTAAAGTTGGACAAATACCAGGTGCCAAACCAGTTTCTTGACGAATACAAGAGAGCAAACCTTTCATTTTTATATCCAAGAGTATTTGATACGCTCAAAAGGGAAATGACGACTCTCAATGAAATACCAAAAGAAGTTGAAGAGCGGGAACTCCAATTAATATTTGAATGTATAGGTGAGCTTCGTGACATTAAAGTACACTGTGGGATCGCCTGTGGGGATTTAGACCCAATAACCAAAAGAGCTTTGGTATCAAGAGAGGAATTGTTACTCCAACAGCGCCCCACCCCAGCTACAAAAGCAAGTTTGCATACAACGCCTGTCAAAAAGCCAGGTGGTCAACGTACCATGCAAAGATCACATTCAAGCCCAGTATCTGCTACAAAGAAAACCTTCAAGACCTTGGACATGTTTAAATTTCTTTCATCTTCCCAAAAACCCACACAGTCTGCAAAAGAAGTGGCTTCAGCAGCACCGCCAACGCCTATATTAAAAAACACCACGACTGCGCCTGTGACCAAAACAAGTAATGTTAATATTAAGAGAAAGGCAGAAGCACCAGAACAGTCTGTTGTATCGAAAAAGTTGAATGCATTCAAAAATAACGAACGACCTGAAAATGACGTTCATACAACCAGCAAGTACTTTCCGAGTTCCGCGCGAGATACTGAGTCTAAAAAAGTGCCAATCTCAACTGGATCTTCTGATAAAGAAAATGATAAAGATAACCGTGTAACAAACTGTGACAAAACCAAACTGCATTCTGCTTCTACTTATGAAAAAAAGAGTTCATTCACATCTTTTACATCATTTGAATCTGAGCAGGAATCCGATTTGAGTGAATTAAGTGATGGAATGAGTGACGAAGAGAATCATGTTAAAGACTTACTGGATCCTGGGAATAAAGAGGGCACAAAGAAACTAGAAAGTGATAAAAAAGAGGACACTGCAATTACAAATTTGAGAGAAAAGTTTATGTGCAACAGCTCCTCAGACACAAGAGTACCTTTGGCTGACAAAGATCTGAATTTGTTTTTGAATCAGGCTCACGATGATAAACCTTGCAAGACCAATGGTAGAAAAATTACTGGAGCATTAACAAAAAATTGCAAACCCTCAAGTAACCAAGCGGCTCCAAAAAGAAGGATAAGTGGTGCAAAATTGGGAGACTCAGGTAAATTTTCTGCCGCCACCCCTCCTGTGACTGATACTAAGAAAGGAAGGCGCAGCATAACGGGTGCTATGCAAGGAAAGTTGTTTGAGGCTTACGCATACAAAGAATAACACTATATATAATTAGCATTCAATGCTTTAGTCCTTTTTTTTTTTTTAATTCAATTATTTTCAATAAGCACCTTGTTTTTCGTTTTATTTTGACATTTATGTTTTATTTGCATATTTATGACTTTTATATTGTTAACGACTTATTTGCATTTTAGTTTTTCTCGTCTCTTCTTTTTTCACAAAATAGCCACAATAACAGCAATAGCAAACCATTTCCACAATGTTGTGCTTTCGACTTTGCTTCCCGTAGATTCGCTGTTGTTCCCATCGTTGTCTTCACCATCGTTGCTATCGCCCGAGTAACTGTAATTTTCTGCTCTATTCAATGCATTCTTAACTGCTTGAATATAATTAATATCGCCATCTTTGTCACTCAAGTCATAATTATTGTAGCCTAAAGATGCCTCCCAAAGAGATATTCCGCCAAAATAGTGTTTATTACCCAATTTTGACTCTAAACTCAACACTGTTCCGATCTTATTCACCAACTGCTGTCGAGATTGAATATATCCGTTAACTGCGCCGGCTTTGCTGCTGTCTGCGGGCAAACCCATAAAAAGTTTTGGGAACTTCTCCTCCCCACCCTCTCCATTTTTGCCATGCTTCATAGCGTACTGTTTAATCCAAATTTCATAGTTGAAATTGTTTGTGTTTGCATTGCATTCCTTCCCATTATTGTAGAACTGAATGAACAAAAAGTCAAAAAATACTTCATCAGAGTCCAAAATCTCTTGCATGTTTTCTTCAGGATAAAGACACTGTGGCGCAGCAGAAAGAAAAAACTCTTTGGGTGAATCTTTGAAGTTTTTTCTCAATTTTTTAGCAAAATCAATATAATATGTGCTTGGGTACTCATGATTTTCAATATCGAGGTCAAACCCATCAAGAATAACGTCACCGAATGGTTTATGAGAACGGTGTGGCTTACCATTTTTCCCCAATGTGTGACCCTTGACGTATTTGTTATTAGGACATTCGTTTCCAGTATGGGTCCCATTGCCAAACATGTACCATAGCCAATCAGCAAAACAAACTGCTTCTTTTGAATTTTGAAACCCATAATTTCCCGACTCCCCGCCTAAGGAAAGTAAAATTTTCTTATGATACTTTTGCTGACATAAGTTGATGTGCAATTCTTGCTGTCTTAACATTGATGTATGTCTTGTTGAATATTCCCCATTTACTAAAGATATAGTTGGTACATTACTTATTTTGTCCATCTTGGCAGTATATGACTTGTGTCGCTTTCCCATGGTAGTGGTAGTACTAATAGTACTAGTGGTTGTATTTTGGAAAATTTTTGATGTCAATGGTGGTCGGTTGCCTGGAAAATTGTTCATGAAGGAAATCAACACTATGTCAACATTTGGGTCTTTGCAAACGTCTAATAATGTTGGCCCATAAACATGCTTAACTCCAGAAGCATAGTTTCTCCATGACTTGTGAGCAATCTCAACTGAATTTTGACCCCAGTAAACGGCAATGTTGTTTTGTGCGTTGATGTCAAATTTGTTTGCTTCAGTATGGAGTATTAGCTGAGAAATTGCCAATTTTTTCAAATAAAAAGTAATTCTCATTCTGGCAATTATTTTCGAAAATAAATAACTAGGTACAGACTGCACATTGTATTAAATTGGAGAGAAAAATGAAGGGCAGATAATCTGAATTCTTTAAATAGTCGAAAATTTCTCAACGCATGTCAAGATGAAGGAAAACTATGCATCACAGTGGCATACATTGGTCTGCATATATGCATTCACTCGCATAAAATCGAGGTAACTTTGTGCATGTATCACGAAACAAAACATATTAACATAATCATGGTGATGATTGCATTTAAAAAACAGAAGGATAGAATCTGTATACTTTATATTACTGTTATATGGAACAGTGAGGAAAATTGATTAGTGTATTATATACTGATTGTGAATACCAAAGAGGCAGCAACCAGAATAAAAGGGGAAGCTTATCGTGAAATAAGATGGAAATGGATATAATTTGATAAAATGAAATAAAATAAACTAAACTAAATAACAGGACAGTACTAGTGCTAATATTATGGCGAAGAAGCCCGAGAAAAACATTATTGAAAGAAGATAAGAAGGTAAAGCAAAGCGCAAATTAGAATATATATATATATATATATATATATATATATAAGAATGAAAAGATTATGGGATGTAGAATTTTGAAACGGATGATAGAAAAATCACACATAGCAGATCTATAAAAGCAAAACAAAAACAGGAGAAATAAAAAACAAACAAACGATAAAACAGACAAAGTAAACGAGCCCCCTATATCAAATTAGAATACCACGAGATTATTATAATGAACGAAAAAAAAAAATAGAAAGATTTAGGTCTATTCAAAGAACAATACATCTATGCTTCTTTTTCTTTTTAGATTTTTCTAAATTTGACTTCGACTTTGAATTTGAGTTTGATGTCGGTGCAACTTGCTCGGCCTCAGGATTCTCTTGATAATAGTCTCCAGCGCCGTATTCAAAAGTTGGTGGATCCTTTTTAGGAGATAAATTCATTGAAATTCTGCTAGGCTTAGATAATTTAGTCATTAACACAGATGATCGCTTGTCGTTTTTTGCCTTCAACTTTTTGAGTACAGTGTCCAAAGCTAGATTAAAAACTGTTTTAACATTAAACATAGTTTTAGCCGAGCATTCAATATGCGCTACCGCATTGATATCCCTAGCAACTTGTTTTGTTATCTTTCTATCAATCCTCACAGAAATAGAGTCATCTCTGTAAAGATCAGACTTTAGCCCCACTAATATTAATGGCACCCCAGGACAAAAATGCTCTACTTCTGGATACCAACTTTGCTTAACATTATTCAAAGACACAGGACTATCCATAGAATAACATATCAAAAATATGTCTGCATCTGGATAAGAAAGTGGCCGTAATCGATCATATTCTTCCTGCCCAGCTGTATCCCATAAGGCTAATTCCACGGTTTCGTTATTAGGGGTCTTCACGTGTGCAACATAATTTTCAAAAATGGTTGGCACATATACTGTAGGAAACTGGCCTTGAGCATAGCATACAAGTAAGCAGGTCTTTCCACAACCACCATCACCAACAACCACTATTTTCACATGATAGGATGGCTTAACTCTTAAAGGCGACGCCTCCTTATATTCACCGATCTGATAGTCCGGAACATTTGAGTAAGTTTTAAGTAAACTCACAGAAGACTGATTTCTGCGGTGCTTTTGATAAAGAAGAGAGTTGGCATTTTTCTTTGGCGAAGGCAACGGGGTATGCTCATCTTCAAGGTGTGAATTCATATCATGTCTGAGAACGCTATTCGAGTCACTATTAAGATAATCCAAACGTCCAAACTTGACTGCACCTTGTGGTGATGCTGGAGGAGTAGAGTCACTTTTCAGTAAGGAGTGTTTATGTTTGCTTTGATCTTGCTCAATAACCATGGTAGGTGGCACATCTGAAGGTACTTCTGTTGGCACTTCTGATGTAAGTTCCTGTGGCACTCTCGCATCGTTGAAACTTTGTCTTTTTATAGCAGCATCGTAGGGTGTTTCGTAAGCTTCGTCATCATTACCATCAGCTACTAATGTTGGTTGAGAGAAATCTGGTGTTGTTGGGAGCTTTTGGGAGGATCCATAGAAAGATTTGGAAAGCCTAAATTTCGGAGTCATCGGTTGATATATGACTTGATGGGAAAGATGTGCTTGCTATGATAAAACTGTAATATTCAGCACTTATCAAATTCACTATAAATGAGTATTGGTTTTTATTTTCCTTCGGTTTCTTTTTGCAAAAAAATTGGTTTATGAAAACAATGTAACTAAAATGCAAGTAATATATTTTATGATCCGATCGTTTAATTTGTTTACTCCTTTCGATAAAATCACTGGTTGTTAACTCAATAAAACAGATCAAAGCTGATCTAGTAGTACACTGGGAGCTCGAAGTAGTCAAACAAACGGAGATAGTGAGAAAGATAAATCAAATGGAAAATGGAAATCTTGATCTAAATAAAGTACACGAGTTTTGACTCAAGACACCGATGATTATCAGCAGCTGCAACTTTAACACCAGCAAGCTGGAAGGTGAAACTCTCTCATTTTTTTTTGCTTTGATCTCGCGAAGAGCTTTTTCTGTTTTGATTTGCAGATGGGATGTAAACACTACTGCTGCGCATTCTGGCCATATCGGGAAATTGTCAACGGGCACGGACCGTGAATCCGTCCTGCGGAATTGTACATGAAACCGAGGGTGATCACACCCTAGGTCATGTGATGGCATTGAAATTTTTTTTTTTTTTCTTCAACTCTAAGGATAGGATGAGATGATCACGATGGATCAGGTCAATATAGAGATAGAAATAACCTTGAGGCGTTGACCAAATTGAACACTATAATTCAGTAGTATTAGACTTTTTAAATTCAACTTAACTAATTATTCAAAAATGAAATTCTTGACCACAAACTTCGTTAGATGCCCAATAAAGAAATGCGAAAGCTCGCTTAATGCATTTCCATTGAAATATGTCAACTGCGAATTAGTGCAAGAAGAACAAGAATTCAACCCAGAGTTTCTTGCTAATATGCTTCAAAGATTGGACTGGAAAGCAGTGCTAGAAGTTGCTGCTGATTTAGGTAACACGACGTTGCCTGCTAATAAGCCAGAAAACGTTGATCCAAATGATCCAGAATTTGAGCAGTTATTGAAAGATTTGCACACTCTTTTGGTGGAGGTAAGTTATTTAAATTTTTGATTTTTGATTTTTGCCAATGGATCCGATAGTTATTATCACCATGATGAGGAAATTAAAACAGTTTGTTCTTGATTTATTGTTGTATCTTCTGTTTAAAAGCAACTACTAATTTTTTCTTTCCTATTATAGACCCAAATAACAGAAGGCCAAATGCACTGTAAAGAGTGCGGTCATATTTTTTATATTAAAAGTTCAATTCCAAACTTTTTGTTACCTCCACATTTGGTTTAATTTTGCATCTTTATTCTTTTCTGTTCTCTGTTTTTAATACATTAGATGTTGTTAAATAATTTCCAGGGCCTTTAGTATGTCAATTTGTAAAATTATGATGATAAGGAGAAAGATATAGAGTCATACCGCTATCAACTTTCAGCAGACGTCTTTTAAGCGTAACTATAAACTATATGAGCTTTAGCTAATCTTTTTTCTTGATGCCTTGAGAACCTCTTTAAAGCTGCTGATTGGTGCATAACTCTGGATATACTCAGCTAAAACCTAGCAAAGTTTACTTTAAATAAATCACCTCTAACAAACAGGACTGCCTTTAATTTGGAGTTCTTACACTTAGTTCTCTGACTTCAACACAAGAGCACAATTTAAAGACCTTTTATGTATTCTGTTATCAGTATTTTTGGACCAACCAATATGTTGCCTCTATAACCATCAGTAATGACTAGTATTGTATAATATTAGAGTTTTAGGAAAGCATAATTTATTTGTTTTGTACATTTATTTCATATACCCCTTTTGGACATGGTTCTAGCCGACGATACTATAATCAGTTCACTATCATGTTACGTAACGGTTCAACGTCTGCCTACCAAAGTAAAAGTTCAGCATGCATATTCACGCATCTCGTAAAATCTAGGAATTAAATAACAGCTAGTGTCTCACTTCATATTCAATTAATAGAAAAGAAGTATTCAATCAACGTTATCAAAACTACAATCGCACATTCAAGATACAAGCTTGTACAGTTAACTCTATTATGTGTATATTTGACAGTGTATTTATGTTATTTAAAGTTTATTCGCTTGCAATAATTTCAAGCTTCTTCAAATGTTCTTCAACATTCGCATCATGGTCTTCCATATTATCAATCAATAAACCCCTAATTCCCTCTCGAGCCTCTAACGCCCAACTGATGTTTTTACTATCAACATCCCTTTTTTCAAAATTTTTTGAAATTTCGTAAGCTTCATCAATGACATTGTCGGGTATTGTACAAATCTTAGCCACGTTTAAACCATACGAATTCTGCGAATATCCTTCCACCACTTTGTACAAAAATGTCACAGTACCGATTTTCTGCTTATCATCTTCTTTAATTTCTGTAAAATCCATATGCAAATTCTTAACTAAGTCTGGATACTCTTTAGCAATGCCACATAGTTCGGTATAGTGTGTAATGAACAACGTTAATGGCAGCTTTTCCTCGTTGGTCAATAAGTAGTCCAATATTGCATAAGCAATGGAAATCCCATCAGTGGTACCAGTTCCTCGACCCACCTCATCCAAAATGACTAAAGAGTTAGAAGTACAGTTGCGAATAATGTTGCAGCACTGATTCATTTCCACCATGAATGTGGACTCACCTTTGAGAATATCATCATTGAATCCCATTCTGGTGAAAATTGAGTCAAATACTCCAAGCACTGCGCTGGAAGCAGGTACATAACAGCCAATTTGGGCCATTATCACAATAAGAGCTATTTGTCTAACATAAGACGACTTGCCTCCCATGTTTGGGCCTGTGAGAATCAATGCACGATTTCTTTGATGCCGCATGTCAATATCATTGGGAATATAACTATCCTGGAGTAAATTTTCAATAATGGGATTGCGGCCCTCTTTCACGCTAATGATCTTTTGGTCCACGAATTGAGGTCTCGTGTATTCGTTTGCATGCACTGGTGCTGCGGTGATTGAAAAAAGACAATCCAATTTAGCTAGCTGCTTAATGAGCTGATGGAAAGATAAATAATCCTCATCAACTTTTTCCAAAAATTGGAAAAAAAGTTTTTCACAGACATTCATTAGCACCGCTTTTTGATAATTAAGTTGCTTTTGTAGCTCAACAATTTGTGGAGATCGGTATCTGATAAGTGTTTTTGTATCACTAACTTTGACCCAGTCTTTAGGAATTGCCTTCAACATGGATCGACTAACTTCAATTAGATATTCTTCTTTTGAAATAGTTTTATACTCCATGTACGGTTTGTGAAGAAATTTCTTGATACGCTTCAATTCGTCCTGTAGTGCAACCTCAATATCTCTGATCTTGTCATTTTCAAGTTCAATATCCTCAAAATACTCACTCTTGGAGTTAAAAAAGCAACAAACTTGTTTAGGCTTATCTTTACTATCCATAGCAGCTTGAACATCAATGGTCAGTAAAAGCTGACGGACCGTGGATTGAGTTTCTTTGGATGTTTCTGCCAATGTTTGTATTGTTTCCTTTAATAATGGCGACTTTAAGTTTAAGAAAGCCTTGTCAATAGAGTTATTCAAGCAAGTGGTAGTAATAGTATCCAAATGTTTTAAAAATTGGTAAATCTCTTTGCGCTTGGACTTTTGGTAATGGATTCTACTTAAGTATTTTTCTAAATCCGGAAGCCCATTGAGCACATTACTCAATCCTTCAAAAAAGTTGTTAGCAATATTGTCTTTAATATTGGCAATCGCTTCTAATCTTTCTTCAATTTGATCTCTGTTGACTAATGGCTTACTGACCCATTTTTTCAACAATCGGTACCCGAAAACTGTCTTTGTATGATCCAATATTTCAATAAGCGTGCCTTCTTGGGTATTGGTGGTGGAATTTTCAAAAACTTCCAAAGAGGAAAGGGTGTTTGCGTTTAAGATCATACAATTTATTCTAGTAAAAACATCATAGTTTGATTTGAGCTGGAAAGAATTATCTAGCTTGAACTCTTTCAAATAGTTGATTAACAACAAGCAACAAATTTGAGCGTTAGCAGGCAATAAATTTAGAAAATCAATCATTTCTGCTCTTTTGGTTTCATTTTTGATACTATTTTGACAATAGTCCATTAAATCGGTGGTATAAAAATCATCCGATTGACTAGCACTTCTTTCCACCTTTATTATCCGTACTTTATGATTAGTTTTCTCAAAATACATGATCTTTTTCATGGTTTTCTCGCTAGTGGCATTGAACACCACATATTCGCTAGGCTGCAAATGGTATAATCTGGTATCTAATTCTCCTCGCAAATAGTCATCAGTAAAAGTATCATAAACAATCTCTCCACTTAACGGATTCACCGTCACAAGTGAAATCTCCACTAAATTATCGCCATCACTACCTTCATCTTCGTGACAGGTCTCCACCACTGCTGCTATACAGTCACCGCCCTTGGTTCCAAACAATACATCTTCATGTTCGTCTTCAATGTAAGTTGCACTGGTATAAACATTTTCCAATTTTCTTTCGAAAAGTGAGTTCCTCGTCAGCCCTAAAGATTTGATGGCAGCAGTTTCGGTTTGCTCCACCACGCCAACTTTTAAGCCACGAATAAGGAGCCTTTTCAAATGAATATGAAGCCTTGGTTCAGGAATAGAACAGTATGCTAACTTATCATAAAGTGCATCATTGGGATTTTCGCCATCAAGAGACTCTTTTCCTGGAATCATCATTATATTCAAGATTTGCGCCACGATTCTTGCATCGGGCCCATAAAACTTGTACTTGTAACCGACATTAATAGCTAGGATTTTGTCACGATTTTGTTTTTTCAACTCCATGATCTGAGCTTCTAGCGGAGTAAGCTTGGTGGTTTTCTTCTTCTTTAAAGTGGCGCTTTTTCTGCGGACAGTGTTTTCTCCGTCGTCATATTCATCATCATCATTACCTTCTTCATCAACAGCATCATTTTCACGAAGTCGCTTGCGATCAAACATGCTGGCGTCTTTTAGCTTTTTAGCAAACTTTTGATGAAGAAGCTGTTTCTCGCTTGATTCGAGATAATCTGAACCATCCAAATCCGACGGCGCTGAATTTTTTTTATCATACTTAAAACGGCTCATTTTCAAAGATATTTCTTTCACCTGTTTTTCGTTTGCTTTTGCATTTGTAATATCTTTCTCTTTATCATTTTGTATCTTTGGATCATCTTGACTCACCATCGATGAGCTTGATTTCAACCTCTGGATACCACGGCCAGCATCACTATCACTAGGCTCTTTCTTCACCTGTACCACCGGCTTGAAGAAGCTGCTTATCGATCTCTGTTGGCTCATTTTTATATTATACAATATAATATGATATCGCCGTTTGGTTCAAGTTGCCAACACCTTCGCGATGAGTAGTGCTATCATATATGATTTTTCAGTGTGTTTCGAAGTGCGTCAGCTCATCGCTTCTCATCGACCAATACCAAATATTTTACTTTTTCTTTGGCGGACGCGCGCGGCGCGCCGACACGTCACATGGATGAAAATTATGGTAAATTTTGCGTAGTTTACTGTTTTCAGCTAGATATCATTTCTTTTCTCAAAAGTTATAAGAAGACAATGGTCCAAAAAGTATTGAACTTAGACTATTGTGTCACAAGACTATCGCACGTTGTATGAATTGCCAGTTTTAGAAAGGTGATATGTCTATAAATTTTGTATGTTGCGTTAAATAGATTGATTTTTCCAATACCCGACTATTAAGCATAATTATTATCAGGGTAATACGGTTTACAGCCAAATTTTTTTTTTAAAAAATTTTTTTTTATTTACCTATTTATAACCAGTTGAGTGTTGAAGTTGTTAATGCTTTTTTTTTTTTTTTTCAATACAATTTATTTAACTCAGTTTCTCCAGTTCACTAGCTTTTGAATGATGATAAGCATTTTTCACTTATAACCAATTCGTGAATGCAATTGTGTCTTTTTAACGAAGCACAATAGCTTCAAATTGTATGTTTTTGATTTAATTTTATTTTGCATTGTGCTGCTATTCAGTGTGATCTGTTTCTTGATCTAGTTTTAAAATGATTAAAAACTCTGTCAATCCACTGATTCCCTAATTCCCTTAATACTTAGATATTAATATTTAGGTAAGAATTGATGTAACTTGTGTCGAATGATTTTTAATTAGATTCAAGAAACAAAAGATAATGAATAAGCAGGCTCATATTCTTGGTTAATCAATCATTTTGATTGTTTGGCTACTGTTCAAAGGATTTGTTACTAACGTGGCCATCTAGATGATTTGAAGATGTCTTATTCTCTATGTTCAATAGCTAGTTTTGTATACTGTTAAAATAATATGATAACTTGAAAACCAATATGAAACCTTATTTTTGTTGATATACGCGCAAGGATCTTTACGCGTTTCTCCGTATTTGTTTTGCTATAACAAAATACTATACATAAAACTAAGTATTCATCATATCATTAAAATTGTATAAGTATAAATTAAAATTGGCACATCAAGTGCCGCACCTGAAAAATTGTGTTAAAATAGAAAAGAGCGACCAATAAAAGACAAAGGGAAAAACCAATTAACATTTCGCGAAAAGGAAAGGCACCGAAAAACACTCTAAGTAATTCAAATGAGGTTGAGAAAAAAAGGTTTGGAATATTAAATAACATAGTTATGATTTCAAAATTGAACATCAATAACTTTTGGCGTTGGATAGCAAGCATTTGCACATTTGGGACGCGTCAAAGGAGGTTTGAAAATTCACATTTAAACATAGCTTTTGAAACAAGACTTGTTCTAATGAGCATGTTATCCAAGCAAGACTTCAGAAGAATCAATGGCATTCACCATTTCTGTGGATTCTCACTGATCCCTGAATGCATAGGGAAATCTCACTGTTTTTGATTAGGATATTGAAAGTAGTGGTCATTCAACAAAATGCCTTTCAATTGTTGGTTGTTGTTGAAGGGCGTCTTGTAAGCAGTGAACGCGAAGGGCAAGGTCATACAGCCAGCAATGTAGAATAGAAGCAGGTAGCTTGAGGGGCGGGTGTGATAACTTTGTTGTTGCTGTAAGTGGGTCAAGTGAGGGACCGGATTATAGTGGTGGAATTTCGTTAATGAGGTGGAAATGTATCTTTTGGCAAGCATTGTATTATATATTTTGGAAAAAGAATTGTGTAGATGAAGTAAAGATAGTTGAATACAGCTTTTATAGGATGCAATGAAATCAAAGACAGTGGATCAAGATTAGATACTCTTAAGGATATATATGGTCTGTTGAAGGGCCACAGAAATTTGAACGTGAAACAAACGGAAGGTTGAAAGGATGAAACGAGATGAGATGAGGTTAGAAGAGATGTGTGGGACGGGCGATGAGGTAGAATAGAATCAGATGAGGCAAATATATATAACGAGATGAGATAAGATACATATATGAGGCAGAGGCAAGTGTATTTATACTTCTACGCCTTTGCTCGCCCTAGTGTGCAGGCATCAATTGCAGTTGCACCTTACGGTGTGGTCTGGGCTGAACTTATACACGGGTGCGAGAGAATCATGTCATTTTCTGCCGTTGTGTCTATTGTATGCACTTCTGTAACCGCATCGTCCTCATCGCACGAGACTGCGAGTGTCTGTTGGGCACCGCGGAGCTGGTACCTCCTCGCACAGAATCAGTGTACGACACAAACGACGCAGTCACAGGATACAAACGACAAATTGCACGTGCGTTGAGAACAGGTAGGAAGGATTAGTAAGCACGTGCACACATGCTTGGTAATAGCGAGCTAAGAAACTGTAGCTGCGCTTAGTAAGTGCTTGTCGTTCACAAACTGTGGAACCCGTGCTGTCGGTATAATATTCCCCGACGAGCATGGCTTCCTCGATCAATCAACCATGGATCTCGAGCTGATATTGCCCCGATCCGGTACTAAACATTGTTCAGGATTCTTTTGGGGTGCGACTTGTCGTGCGTATCGTTTGCTCGGACTCATTTATAATTTCCAATTGGATTAAAGCATCCCCTCGCTTAGACAATGCCTTGCCTCGACCGCTCGTGTAGTCCTCTGTATACTATGCTATAAATATTTCGGTTCTACGTCAGTTTACCCTTCTCTTAGTATCATGGCGCACTCCTGTGTCGTCTTTCAGACAATGGCAATGGCAATGGCAATGGCAATGCTGTTCGCTCTGTCTTGCTTGCTAAATAAAATAAAAAAAAAAAAAAAAGTAAAAAAAGATTAGTATTAATATTCTGGCGATGGCCATCATATGCTAATTTACTTTGTGAAACCAGGGTGAGATATACACATCACCCAATTATATGTAATGGATCAAAGTATCACAGCATTATAGATAATTGACACGTAAAATAAATTGACAAATAAAACAATATCAATTAATTAAACCGCATCGCTAAAATTTATACAACAGAGCAAAGTCATTAGTTCAAAGGCTATGACTTTAAGGTGGTCAGTGCTAAAGAATGATTCGAAATCAAACATGTTTCGTTTTCCGATCATTTAGATACCATATCATTTTGCTGATTCGGTGTTGCATTCCTTTCATGAGCACTAAGCAAACCCCCTGGGGCTTCATGTGCAAAACGCACATTTGGAAAGCCCAATCCTTTTACTGATATCGCACACAGTTCCTGTTTTGTTTTCTGTTTCAACAAGTACACAGACATCAAAACTGCCGATCACAATCTTTGATTGCTATTGTATATAGGGTATCTAAACGTCGATTGTCATCATTTTATGGAACTTGCGCAAGTTATCGGGGCATTTTCAAAACAAGCTTGTCTTATTTAATGATAATAGCTTTACAAGTTGTTCAGTAGAGAGCATATCTTTTCCTTGATGAAATTAAAAGCTATCTGACCCAGGAAGAAAGTGGAAACTAACTCAAAGGATCTTACAGTGGGCTTAATAGCGGTTGGACTGACTACGAATGATTTGGTGATATGTCAGCACCTCTAAAGATTCGAGAATCATATTTTCGTAGCATAATTGCTTATTATACTTTCACTCATTTAGCTTTGGCACTCATCAGAAGTCATGGCTGTCAATTGAAAGGCTTAACAACAATGAATAGAAACGATAGGAGATAGCGTATTGGCCAAAGGCCTTGCCCCGGGGCAAGTCCTGGCAAGGCCATATATATTGTACAAGAACGCATGACCAAACGAGAACGAGACTACAGGATATCAAAACGGGCTTTGTCCAAAAAAAAAAAAAAAAAAAATTAGTTAACACAAAGCTTTGTAACAAGTAGCCAAAATGAAACTTTCGGTGTGTTCGCTTTTTGTTACTCGCAGTGGGCAGTATAATCTGAAGAGTATGGTACTAGACGTAAACAATCTGGAGAGCCTGGTGAAGCCCGGCGTTTCTGTAATAGTCATCTACTACGACAT
>JXWR01000101.1_pt1 | contig 15905 bp, 7 predicted proteins | sample 315541 | NCBI WGS metagenome assembly JXWR01 (sample SAMN03273951, study PRJNA271842) | soil metagenome | isolation source: rice field ambient CO2 | place: India: CRRI Experimental farm Cuttack,Odisha-753006 | collected 2013-12-17
AAGAACATAATAAAAAGACTAAAAGAAAAAAATTTTTTTTTTAAAAAAAGTAGAAACTGATTTATTTAATATACAGCTGTTTATTCAGAGCCGCGCTCTGGGATTCATTGCTCTGCAGAAAAAGTTTAGCAATCCACTGGCAGAAGTGAAATAATGATATGGTTGTATTATATACAGTTTTATGTTGGCTTACTGTACTTTTTTAATGTACTGTATAAGCTGGCGTTTCTTTGATTGTCTTTTTTGTTATGCAAAATAAAATCCTCCATTTTATAGTACCAGGAAGGAGGCTAATTTTGCAGTAATATCCTTTGATTGTTATTAACGAAGCACAAAAAGTTTTTTTTTTATTCTTAAAAAAAAAAAACAAAAAAACAAAGGTGCTAATGACATCTTTTATCTCTTGCGGATTATTTATTAAATTATAGAAATTACTGTAACTTACCTTGGTTTTTATCTATAAGAATATAGTTTCATAAATAAATTAATTCGAAACCAACTATAAATCTCATAAGAAAACACTCTATATAAAACAGCTATCACTGCCCTCAAGAATACCAACTGGCTCGCATAACCGAATTCATTGAATTCCATCCACCCTATAACTATGCATGTTTATGCGCTATTCTCCAGATGAGCTCACGTGCATAATGCATAATTTTTTTTTTCTTGTTCCTCTTTTCTGCACCACAAGAAAATTTTTTTTTTTCCTCTTCTCATCTTGGTTTGATTGATGCCTTTGGAAAATCATCCTTTTTCAGATACAACCTGCTTTGTGCTTAGTTTACAAAACAGACTTATAGACCGTTTTTATAGCCATAACAATACCTACTATAATAACAGCAATAACAGTACAAAATGGCTAAGAGAGTAACAAGACAAACAAGTGCTGCCACCAAGAAGGCCGCTCCAGCTCCAGCCCCAGCTCCAGCTCCAGCTGCTCCTGCTAAGAAGAGTAAAGCAAGTGCGAAGACCAAAAAAGCCGAATCCAAAAAAGATAAAGAAGCTGAACAAGATGAGTTGAACAAAGATACACTTAAGTTAGCCGACAGCAGCGATGAAGAAGAAGAAGAAGAAGAAGAAGAAGAAGAAGAAGAAGAAGAAGAAGAAGAAAATGTAAATGACAGTGACAGTGATAATGAAAACTCTGGTGAAGGTGAAGATTTTGGTGGTTTTTCAAGTACCGACGAAGAAGAAGATGAAGAAGATGAAAACACTAAGAAATCAGTTTCCAAGAAAGTTGCAAAGGATTCCAAAAAGAGACAGCAGAAAGATGTTGAAGAAGAAGAAGAAGAACAAAAACCAATTGCTAAGAAAGCCAAGACTCAACACAAAGTCACTGCTATATCAGCCAATGCCAACAAGAACAAAAAGAATGCTGGCAAAAAGCAACCGCACAAAAGAGGTATTCTCTACATTGGCCGTTTACCAGAAGGTTTTGATGAACCAGAATTGAAGAAATATTTCTCCCAGTTTGGTAACATTATCAACTTGCGTGTGGCTCGTAATAAAAAGACTGGTAAATCTAAACATTATGCCTTCCTTGAATTTGACAATTATGAAGTGGCCAAAATTGCTCAAGAAACAATGAACAACTACTTGATATTCAATCATATCTTGAAATGTCAGCTTCTTGAAGAAGATCAAGATCAAAGTAGCACCGGAGATGCTGAAGCTAATGAAAAATTATTGAATTTGTTCAAAAATAGTAATAAAAAATTCAAGAAAGTGCCATGGGCTAAGATTTCTAAAAATAAATTTGATAAATACAGAAGCACTGAAAAATGGAACCAATTGAAACAGAAAAATGACGATAAAAAGAAGCAGAGATTGGAGAAGTTGAAAGATGCCGGATTCAATTTTGATTTGACAAATTAAAGCATTAATAAGCATATTATATTTTTACTTACATTTCTCTCTTTTTTTTTTTTTTTTCTTTTGATTTGATAACTATCATTTTTTCTTTTTCCTTTTTTCATATTATTCTGCTTTTTTTGTTTAGAAGTTTGCTGCTGTACATTTCCCCATTTTCCGTTTTTTTCATTCCACTATTTTCAATTCGCATAATAGGCTAAAGCGTATGGTTTTGTTTACCTTTTTCTGATAAAAATACTATTTTAATAACAGTAGAACAGCTGCTTATCGAGTGATATTGCAAAATAACTGCATGTTGTGAGCTAATCTTTAAAGATTAAGAGATCTTCTCTAGTGTTTCAGATGCTGTTGACGGCGGTTACGTGCACTGCTTACAATGTGAAATTTTTTTCAAATTTTTTTTTCTTTTTTTCCTTAGATTTTGCTGCGCATCGCGATTCTCAAATTAGTTATACTGAATTGCCGAATCTGGCGACGCTCCGATTGTCGGTGCTTATTGTTAACAAGCGTTGTATCGTGTTGAGGTTGTTTTATGTCAGGCAACAATAGCGACAGCTGCTGGCTTCAAAATCATTGTCAATACTATATTAAAAACGACAAAAAAGCGAATACTCGAGAAATTTCTCTACATATCGGAAAAAATTAACAAAAAGAAAAGGGCGGAAATTTTGAAAACAAGTTGTAACTACCAATAAGCTAATTGATTCGCAAATTAGCTTGTATGTGCACAGAAGAATACGTCCGTAGAAAGCTGCTCCACAACGCGATTTTGATAACTAAAAATAGAATAGCTGCGTTGTACTGCTACGACGACAACAGTCAATTGTATGTGACAACCGACAGTAGTGGATCGATTTTAGAATCAAGATACTATGCATGGGGGTCAGAAGCTTACACAAGCTTGGAACTATCTGTTCTTTACGGACGTACTGAAGTACTGGCTGGTTAGTTGGTTAGTATGAGTTCGTGGATTGGCAACCATAGACAACTCAGTACTTTTACATAATTGTCCAATACAAGTGTACCCGTTGCTTGTAAGCAGCGGATTTCGTAGAAGTTTTGTACTTAAGTTTTGGCGCTGCTGTCTTTTACAACTGTGCTTTTCAAAAAAGGCCAAGGCAATTATCACAAATAATGGGGGTTAGGGGTCCAGAGTGTAAAATATTATCATGTTGCGAAGTAAGAAGTTCCGTGAATTGGCCAAAAAAGATCGTAACCGTGAGAGCAAAACCACATTAAAGAAATAATGAATAAAGTATTAGTGATTGTTTTCTACGTTATTCTTTTAAATAACCTGATGCCGGAAGAATTATTGCTCTTGCTCCGAACAATAGAGTATGTAAAGTCCCTTTGACAGGACTTTGAAAGACTACAAACAGCATGCTAGATGCTTGCTACAATATGTGCAACGCAACATCTTCAATGTGGAGGCTTTTCACTTCAAAGAAAAGAAGAGAAGAGGCAATTATGTTCTTTTTAGCCACCACAATGACCTTGTTCCTGAATTAATGAATATGTCTAGCCGGATTTTTTTCTTAAAAAAACTGAGCAATGTCGCCAGTTATAAGTTAAATTAACTTGTAAATTGAAAGCTACTAAACCAGGCAAGTGAGAAAGGAAATAAAGTTGTTTACACCTTAAACCATTGGCAGTAGTCATAATAACCAGGATAGTTATTGCCATTTATGGCGTTTTTAATTTTTTACATTAACTTTCTTTTTGCATCAAGCGCGTCACTTCTATACACACTGTTTAATTGTAGAAAATTAATGGATAAATTATAAGTATTAAGATTGTAATCTCTGAAAAAAAAAACAAAGAAAAACAAATTAAGAATGTTTGCTTGATGTTCACCTATTTATATTTATTTATATAAAACATGTTTTAGTCTCACCAAATATCATCAAAGCTCGCTGTCCGTATACCTTGAGAAATGCTAGTGCGCATCAATTTGGTCAATTAGCTTGAATACGAAGTCGTCAGATAATTAAGCTACGGCAATTTTACCAGTTGCAAGGTTGACACGGTTATGGGGCGATGGCGGAGGAGATAATGAATGGATACTTTACCTGCCACTAGTATTGCTGCGATCTACAAGTACTAACTCTAGCTCTGATTGTCGTTTACAGATGAATGGTAAATGTGGTGGTGTTTGGTTTTTACTAAAAGCGTTTTGATCATATCATCCAATGTCTGAAGACAATGCCTTAAGGTATTTTCCTGCCAATATACCTCACTGTTAACAAAATCTCTTTCTCTCTGCCACAGCGAGGAATGTGGACATTCCAGTTATTTTTTTGTCTATATTCATACAGTCATGTGCCATATCAGGTGACTAGTTGCTTGCACAAGTTTTGCATTCTCACTATCCAAATCGGGAAGAGGCCTAGCCCTACGGTGCACGGTTATGCAGCTTCAATAGGAGCAACACCCACAAATGGGAACATTTAAACGCATGGCACCACATAATGTACATCGAACATGCAGTAGGCGCGCCCTTCACACCTTGGATAGCGCTTATTAGCTATAGTCAACAATAACTGACCGCGATGGGAGCAGCGGACAAGCAATAGGCCTACATGCAAAGATAAGCAATCATATGCAAATACTGTGATCACCCGCGCAGGCTAAGACGCATCAAAAGGCACTAAGGAGCACTAGCAGGTATAATATGCAATTAGATGCAGGCTTTTTTGTGATTTGTAAAGCAGACATGCGTAAGCCATGCATGGGGACAGCTAGGCTGCAGACGTCGCCCGCCCGTGGCCAAGTAAAGCGCTTTTTCTAGAGTATTGAATGGCTCCAGCTGGCGTTTCATTATTATGCCTTCAGCTCCCTCGTCTTTGAGCTTTTTTTTCTTGTTCTTTGTTTTGTCCGCGCGCCCTTTTCCTCTCACTCTAAACTCCAAAACTTCATCTCTTTTCTTCCTATTTCTTTACATCCTGCCATCTCTATCTCTATCTTTACAGATTAATCACAGCTTCTTGTTCTTGTGGGTTTGGCTTTTAATCTCAACTCGTCAAGACTAGCTTCTTGTATCAAAACACAAGACAGTCTTTAAAACCATCTCAGCATTCTCCTGAGAAAAAAAAGAAAGAAGAAAAAAAATAAGATAAATAAAAAATAGGAGTCAACAGGAAACGACAAATACTGGCAATCAACTACAACTGCAAAAACCTTTACGCTCATTCATTCATTCGTTTATCAAAACTACATTTAGTCAATTTTGTTGGATATCCTATTCCAACAACTCTGTATTGTCTATTTTTTCCATCAAACCCTTTGTTATTCACTGGCTGAGTAACTATAGACCCCGTTTTAGATTTTCAAAATACAGCAAAACTGTTTACAGATTCTTGCAATAGACATCAACCAGCAATTTTAATTTACAAAAAATAAAGAAATAAGATAGCTTATTGTTCGTTTTTGTTTCAATATAATTTTTCAAAAACAAAATCCATCTAAAAGTCATACTTTTTCGCTCAATAGAATATAGAGTTAAAGTTTAATACTTTTTAGACAGAAAAACAACAGAGTCAAATTTAGAAAGCTAATAAAAAACAAAAACATCATGGTCTCTATCACATCCAACAACAATATTTTGTTTGCAGTATTTGTGTTATATCCAGCATTGACTCAAGCTCTTCAACTTCCTTCTTTTTTCCGTAGAGATGAAAATAGCGAAAATGCTTACTTGAACAAATTGATTGCAAAATCTATAAAGAAGAGGCCAGTGGAAAAGAGAGCTTTAGCCTCTAATGACACTGCTCCTTTTGCTTCTCAATTTTCAGAGTTCAGCTCAATACTTAACAGTCAGAGTCAAACTACTGAGGTTGCTGAACCAGCATCAACTCTTTCATCCTTATCATCATCGTCATCGTCATCGTCATCATCATTGTCATCGTCGTTCTCATCTCCATCATCTACGGCATCTTCATACTGGTCTTCAACACATGCAGCTACTTCTAGTTCAAGTACAGCAGCATCTAGTCATGATACCACAACAGTATCATACACATCACAATCATCTACTGAAAGCTCTTCAGAAAATACGCAAAGCACTTCAAGTCAAGATACCACTAGTAGTATTATTGAAAACAGCTCTTATTCTTCCAGTACGGAACCATCAAGTTCCGCCACTAATGAAGCTGTAGGTGCTCAAGTTTCTTCATCTTCAGACGGGTCAGATGCTACTTCTAGCTCAGTCGACTCTTCTGTTGAAAGCTCTACTGCGTCTGCTTCAGAAGCTGTTTCCAGTGATGCTTCTTCTGAAGCCACGAGCTCTTCATCAGTGGAAGCCGTTACTACTTCTGATAGTAGTGTTGCTGTTTCTTCCAGTGAAGCTGTTGCCACTCCAAGTGTCATTGTGGCATCATCTAGTGAGATTATTGCTTCCTCTACTGAAGCTGCACCATCATCTAGTGATGTCGCTGCTAGTGATCCGGTCAGCACTTCTGCCATTTCTGTCTCGAGTGATGCTGTTATTGCTTCTACTACCAGTTCCATTGAGTCTGAGTCCACCAGTGATAACCTTTTCTCCAGTCTTCTTTCCGACACCACTTCTATTGAAGCTACTGAAATTTCCTCTGAAGTGCCTGCATCTTCAACTGTTTCTGATGCAGTAACATCATCAGAAGTTGCCCCAATTACTTCTTCTGCCATCCCAGCTGAATCATCATTATCATCTGCTCCAATTGATTCTGAAGTTCTTTCTACTTCTGCTTCCACCGTGGAATCTGGAAGCTCTGAAATACTTCCTTCTAGTAGTAGCACTGATGCTTTGCTTTTTCCAACTGATAGTAGTTCCAGTGACTTGGCATCTGCTTCTACAACAGATTCTGCTGCTATCGCAGCTTCCGAAACAAGTGCTGTTTTTACTTCAGCAAGTGAAACTTCTTCTGAAAGCGCAGCTACCAGTGGTACCATTCCTCTTTCTAGTGAATCTGCCGCAGTTATTTTATCCACTACCGCTACTGATTCTTCATCATCATTGTTGTCTTCAACTGGTGTTTGGGATCAATTCACTTCTTCTACTGAAACTGCTGCTGCTTCTTCTTTGCCATTGAGTGGTTTTAGCACTACTAGTGCTGAATCAGCTGCTGCTACTGCATCTGATGCAATTGTCACCTCGTCTGAATCTTCACTTGCTTCGGCAATTATTGCTTCTTCTTCTGATGTCTGGGAACTCTCTTCTGAACTGACCAGCGATGTTTTAACTAACATTCAATCCGCTTATTCTAGCTTAGGGTCAGTTCTCACTTCTCAAAGAGGTAGCACCACAATTGTGTCATCTGAATCTGTTCCAGACTCTGCTGCTGTTATTACTGATTCATTAAGTACCACTTCTTCTGCTGTTCTATTTTCTTCAGCTCCAGCTCAAGCCTCGTCTTCACCAACCGGTTTTGTTTCTAGCTCTGTTGCATTTGCTTCATCATCACCATTACCATCTGCATCTTCTTCCTCCGGATCTTCAGTTCCTGAATCAGTGGTTTTATATTCTCCAACTTCAGGAAGTTTTGTTGCCACTACTATTCCGTTATCCAGCGCACTTGCTCTTTCTTCAGCAGCTCAAGCAACGGCTACTGGCAAACAATCTACTACCAGTAACTGGGTACCAAGTTCCATTGAATTTGAAACATCTACTGCAGGTGATCCAACCGGTTCTGCATCCAGTTCTCCATCTGCATCATCATCATCATCTCCTCAACTACCAAATGCAATTGCTCCTTCTACTCAAGTACCAATTTCTGAAAACTATACCGTGATTACTATTGGTTTCAAATCTGGTTTGAATTATCCATTTGTGGTACAACATTCTTTGGCTTCGGCTCAAATTTTCCAATATTTGCCAAAAGCTTTAACTTATCCAATATCCGACGATAGTGATGTTCAAGTCAAGCAATTGGTGCCATTCCAATCTCCGTCATTGAATTATATTGTTACTATTGCTGAAGTTTACTATCCAAAGGATTGGGTTTCTGCATTGAATCAATCTTTGCAAACTACTTACTCCAAGTTTTACTTCAATCCAAACCCAACTGAAAACTCGTTGGCCCAATTGATTGATGTAAATATTCCTTTGATTGGTTTAGAGAGTTCATCTACTAGTAGTTCTTTATCTTCTAGTAGTAGTTCTGGCAGCAGTGAGAATGAAGGTCAAAATGGGTTATCTTCATCATCTTCTGGTTCCTTTGATGCCGTGCAGGATCCAAACACCAAGGCTAACAATAAGCTTGGTGTGGTGGGTACTACTTCAGGGGTTTCTGCCGCAGTTTATATCTCTGTGCTTTTGGTTGGTTTCAAAATGTACAAGCAAAGAAAAGGCTCGTTGCCATTTTCTACTGAAGAGACCGGTAACATTGTTTTACCAATTGCGGATGATGCTGATGAAGATGATGAATCCGTTAGAGCTGCTGCATTAGCAAAGATGCAAGAAGAACAAGCTCAAGTTAAATTTAATCCAGTTTATTCAGAAGCGACACTAGAACGAAGAATGAGTTACCAATCTTTCAAATCATATATGACTGGATCTGGCGCAGAGAGCCAATATGATGGTGGTAATGATTTGATGGATCAGTTGACTATTAATGAAGAAGATGAAGATGAGTATAATCAAAGTGGTAGTGATATGGAGGAAGTTGATCAAATCATTCCTCATATTTCTTACCCATCTCAGGATAACTGGATATGATTGCGTGTACTTACAATGATGAGTATATCCGGTCCTTTGTGTTCATATTTTTGAGCTATGTTATACTTTTTCTTCAATTCTTATTGAATCTCTTTTCATCTCTTGACTCTACTTCATGCTCACTTCTCACCATCAGCTATTACAACCATCAACCATAGCTACTATTATCTATTCCTTTTCTCTCTTACATACCCTCTACCTTTTTCACCCTTCAACTTCATCACTGTGGCACTTTGCTTATTTCTTCACTACCCCAATTGTCTTTTGTTTCGTGTTCTGCAAGCCATATTGGAGCTTGCATCAGCAGCAGCAGTAGTAGTAGTTTTCTTACTGACTGGCTGAGTGGCCAACTGCTTGCTGTTGACAATTTGATTTCCTTTGCTTTTTGTTAAATTTGTTACTTTATTTTTGATTTTCATTTTGAATTACTCTTCATTTTCTTGTACCCTGTTTTATGCGTTATACAGTGTTTACCCTTTCTTTTTATTTTTTCTTTTTACTTTTTTGTATCTTTATCTTTTTGTTGTTGTAAATTTATTTTGTCTGTCTAGATCTTTTTTTTTTTACTGTCTTAAAACTTACCTAGTTCGTTTTATTTTTATATATATATATTTTTTTTTCTTTTTTTTTTTCTTTTTGTATACAGTTTTACTTTATTTGTCAGTTTACCTTATTTTATTTCTACGAGTTCTATTCGCCTCCTTATTAAATTAACTTTTCTTTTTGATTTGTCTATTCTTGACCTATTTTAAGGATTGAGTTTTGTAAGATGTTGGGTTTGTGTTTTTGGATATCAAACTGAGAGTTTGTTCTACTGTAAAACATGCTGTGTTGACCCGTTTGTCGACCTACTTGTTCCGCTAAAGCTTAATATATCTTCAGTTTAATGTACCTTGCGCCAATATCATGAAAACATCAGTAGTGTAAATCTGTGTGCCCAAGGTTAAGGTTTTGTAATTTTCTATTTACTGTTAAAAACTTAACCCTTCTTAACCGTCACAGAAGAACTAGCTTTTTACGCCTGACTCTTGGTGATAATATGAATATTAAGTCAACACCCAATAGTAACTATTATTTCTGAGGCAACTTCAACTATCACACATCACTACTAATTTACAAACTTAATCCTAATATATAGATTTCGTGCCTCACTGTACAGCTCTCCTTGGTTGTTTCATCTACAAGATAGCAATACATTACTCCAAATGAGTACTATGCCGGTACTATACAGTACTCTTTAGTCCATCACTTTGTAATCTTTGTGTGTAACCCGGCCCAGATATCACATGACACATAGTCAAGTCCGCTTAGCGCTATGCTGGCCAGTGTGCTGTGTTGTGTGTATTGCCCCTGGACAGGACGACAGCGGTTGCGAGAATGAATGAATGAATGAATGAATGAATGAGAAATGACAGACGGTCAGACAGATAGGTAGATAACCGGCAAGCTTGTTAGTGCAATTGACACAATACACACGGAGAACATTGATACTGAGGCACTAGCACTAGATTTTTATAAATTTGTCAAGTTATCAATTGCCAACTATCATTTATCGTCTATCATTCGCGTTTGTTTTACCGAGTTTTTCTGGTTTGCCGAAACGCTGTTAAAGACACTAGGAATCAACGACAGACAGGCTTACAGATTGCTATTGTTTGAGTAAAGTTGCAAATACAGTATACACGACCCGGCCAATTTCAAGCTTAGTTCAAGCTTAGATATCAAGAATTATTCATAGAATAAAAAGTGCAAGATGGCGTCTACCAATCCAGCTGTTATTATGGGTATGTATATTTGTTATTCGTCTACATGGTGGACTACGCAGTATTCAAGGATCGTTTGATCTTTTGTCTTGTCAAGGGATGCCATTGCCAAACGCTGTTTTTCCAATTGGTCTTTATCAATTCTATTCAAAGCACGATTTGCTAACTAACGTTTCTAGACAAGTAAGTAATGTTCGGCTATGCATTTGAGCATCCAGCATAGACCAATGTCAATTCAGAACAATAATCAAGGCTTTAAAACCGAAATTAGATGACCAATGGGTTCATGACCAATGATCAAATACTAACTGACAACTATTTTAGTGGTACCGGTTTAACCAAACTTGGTTTTGCTGGTAACGATGCCCCATCATTTGTTTTCCCCACTGCAATTGCTTCAAGATCTACCACTTCTGCAAAAACCACCTCCAAACCGATTTTTGGTTCCAAAGCAAGTTCCACATCAGCCAACAACAATCTTGCCAGTAAGCGTGGAATGGAAGATTTAGATTTTTTTATAGGAGATGAAGCAATTCAAGCGGCCAATGGACCAAGTTACTCACTTAATTATCCTATAAAACATGGACAAATAGAAAATTGGGATCATATGGAAAGATTTTGGGAAAATTCTATTTTCAAGTATTTGAGATGTGAGCCAGAAGATCATTACTTTTTGTTGACTGAACCACCTTTGAATCCCCCTGAAAATCGTGAGAATGTAGCAGAAATCATGTTTGAAAGTTTCAATTGTGCTGGTCTTTATATTGCGGTGCAAGCAGTGTTGGCACTTGCTGCATCTTGGACATCGTCTAAAGTTCAAGATAGATCGTTGACTGGTACGGTTATTGACTCTGGTGATGGGGTTACTCATGTTATTCCAGTGGCTGAAGGTTATGTGATTGGGTCCGCTATCAAAAACATTCCAATTGCTGGTAGAGACATTACTTTATTCATCCAAAGAATGTTGAGAGAAAGAGGAGAATTGGATTCTTCATTACGTACTGCTGAAAAAATCAAGCAAGACTATTGTTATGTGTGTCCAGATATTGTGAAAGAATTTAGAAAATTCGATAACGATGCAGAAAAATTTGCTCAATTTATCGTTGAAAATGAAAATAAGACATTACAAAAAACCGTGGATATTGGATATGAAAGATTCTTGGCCCCAGAAATTTTCTTTAACCCAGAAATTGCTTCTTCAGATTTTTTGACACCATTGCCAATCACTGTCGACACGGTGATCCAACAGTCCCCAATCGATGTTAGAAAAGGTCTTTACAAAAATATTGTGCTTAGTGGTGGGTCCACCATGTTCAAAGATTTTGGCAGAAGACTACAAAGAGATTTGAGAGACATTGTTAAAAAAAGAATTACTGATAGTGAAAAACTTTCTCATGCTAAATCTAGCGGAGTGGATGTCAATGTGATTAGCCACAGAAGACAAAGAAATGCAGTTTGGTTTGGTGGTAGTTTATTGGCTCAAACTAGTGAGTTCAAAGCATATTGCCACACTAAGGCTGATTATGATGAGTACGGTCCAAATATCGTGCGTAACTTTAGTCTTTTCAATGTGCCATGAGTGATGCTTTTAGACAAGCTGCTACGCGGGTGCTTGCCTTCTCCTATTTTTTTCCCTCTCTATTTTTTATTTTTATCATTCTGTCCTGTTTAAATATACTGTTATAAAAGAATTACAATACAAGATGGTGTATATCGTATTGTGCATAGTAGCGTTATCTATATTTAGTTTTTGTTATTAGTATCACCTGACCCAATGATTTCGTGTGGTCTGCGCCTCTTGACAGCGTGTGTGTACATGTAGACAGCGTACTGTAGTCCCCTATTCTAGTACTGAAGTCAAGCCAAGTCAAATCAGCTTGGAGTGAAGCGTCCCTGTCGCATAGCGAAACATCCCAGTGGGTTGGTGGTGCCGTAGGGTGAATTTTTGCTTACTATCTGCTATTCTCTAGCTACTACTCACTACTCACCGGTCATCTCTTTTCTTTCATTTCTCTGTACTGTAAGACATGTGTGTAATGGTAATACTTTAGTATATATATACTACACTAAAGCACATCGCGCAGTATATACATATCACCAACTACTGTTCTTGCTGTTTTTTGTCTATTGAGCATAAAGTATTCCTGACCGGCAGGATGAAGCTCTACAATGGTGCTACTGCGACGATTATAGCAGTAGCTTTCTTCCTGGCCATTGCTGAAGCAGTCCCCATCAACATCACTACTTACAATTACGTATCTTATGACGTCTCCGGGTACTATTATCTCACTTCAAAGTCATCATCGTCATTTGCCAAACATAACCAGATTTTCAACAAACATAATAACCAACAGTTTTTCCCCACTTATCACGGTGATAACTATCACGATGATACTGGCGCCTCAATAAAGTCCAGTTCGCTTATATTGCTATCTGACAGCAAATCAACCAAGTTGAACCATGACTATAATAATGTCTTGTACTGTTTTATCAAATATCTTCGCAAACTTGGGGTCCAAAACGACAATAGGGGCCTTCTAAATCTAGACAAGGACTTAATCAATTTTGTGAAAATCAATAAGTCTACTGACAATTTTTTGCAGAAAGTGATTAGCAGGAAGGATATCAAGAAGTTATTGTCAAACTTCAAACATGCTAATGGGATTGAGTTTGCTGGTAGCGATTATATCTATGATACAGAGAAGTTATTAGCATTGTTATTGCGAAACAGTAGCGAGGAAGAAGCTGATGGTGACACATTCCTGCAACATGAGCCCGCTTACAATATCGAGAATAATTACGATTTTGGTTATATCGAGAACAGATATGACAATAATAGCGCTCTTAATATCAATTTGGTGCACTTGTACCATTTAATCCCTAACATTGAAGACACTTTCCAGTACCAGGTTTTCCATGGTCTTAAATTTAAGTATCCTGACTTGGATGAGTCTTTTACTAATTCCTTCAGGTTTCTTCAACCATTACTTGATATGATCAACGAACTCACTAACTTTGATGACAAAGAAGTCCATATTTCGTTCTCAGCAAAGAAGTCATCTCACAACGGGCAAACAACTCTAAGTAATGTTCGCTATTTAGCGGTTGGCAGAGGCAATGATGATTCTATGCTGTCATTCCAAGTCAATTTGCTTATTGTGGTAAATTTGGGCTTTTTAGGGTTAAAGTTGATGGAGATTGTCACAGGGAATGATCATGGGTTGTTGTCGATGCGGTGGCTTGTTTACTTCATATGAGGCCAGTGCTGTGCATTGGTGTTGATTTTTTCATTTTTTTTCATTTTTTTTTTCTTTATTTCTATTCAATTCTTGATTCACTATTTATCACTAATATATGCCCATAGCAGTGACTTATCATGTTCGTAGTTTGAACTAACTTTAGATCAAGAGTGCTTCTCCAGGTTTCGGTCACATGTGTGTTAGTCAGCGGAGATTTTGATATTGCCATCGCGCACCAGAAACTCTGTAATGAACAGTTTATCCTTCATCACCGCTACAATCAACCCTTCTGTATGAAGACTGAATTCTTTTTCATTGGAAAAGCCATCTCCTGCTCTCAGAAGTTCCTAGCAGTACCACAACACATCCTTTTTTACGTACCTTATCCTCTAATTCTCGTTTCTTTTGCCCGACTTGACTATCAATTTATACCCCATACCATATCATACTATACCACACAACTGCATGTGCCACCACCATGTCACAGCAGCAGAAGAACCTGGAGCACCACCACGATGATGATATCCAGATAGAAGCAATTGACAACAACAGCGAAAACTTTTCTTTTGAATATGACGATTATGACTTCGACGATGATAATGATATGCACAGCCAGCGAAGCGGATCTTTGAGCTTCGAAGTTGATGACGAGGAAGAAGAAGACGATGATATTGACGATAACGACAATAATGACGACGATGAGGATGATGACGACGACGACGACGACGATAGAATATTTAAAAGCAATAATAGCCACAACAGCAGTAGTGGTAGTGGAAGCAACAGTAAGACAAACTCCGCACTTTTCAGTATCAACAATAACGATAATATAAAGTTTAATTTGTATTCTTATTCAAGATACACGATTATTCAATTTGCCGAAAAGGTGCTATTTAAGATTGCTGATGAAATATCTTCGGTGCTTCATTTGTCACGGAATCAAATTCTTTATCTTTTGATTTACTTTAAGTGGAATACTGATACTTTGATGGAAAAATATATGGACAAGTATGGTGAATTATTAACTGAAGTGGGCATACCAAGTGACAATAGTAACAACGATAATGCCATTAGCAATTCCCAATATAGGAAACTAGTGCCATTTGACAAAGATTTTGTTTGTCCAATTTGCTGTGATGATGCGGAAGATGCAAAAACCAACATGACCCGCAAGTTTGCTCTCCAGTGTGGCCATTACTATTGCGAGAATTGTTATAAACATTACATCAATGATCAAATACCCAGCGGCACATTGATCCAGTGTCCTGAAGCTGATTGTAAAATGAAGCTACAACTAGAAGACATTGATGTAATTTTCAAAGACGATTTTGAACAATATGCGGCCAAGTTGCTGCGTAGAAGCGCTAAAAGCAAACGGAAACTGAAAAAAAAGCAAAGAAAGCAATTTAGACATTACCATCCAGTATCATTTGGTTCATTTATTGGTGATAGTAGTAGTAGCAGCAGCGGTAGTAGTGATTCTAGTGATAACGAAGAAGAATACAAGATTGATGATGATGATGGTGAGGATGGAAATGTTTACAGTTCTGATGCAAATGGAAACCGTTCCGATAATGAATCATTATCTGAATTTGAAAAAGATGATGCCGACGGAGATTATTACGATGTCAGTGATAATGAAGAATTCCAAGAAGCCATCAAGGAGGAAAATAATCTCAATTATCACAAGAAATCCTACACTTATTTACAAAGCGTGGCGCAAAAATACATTGAGTCTCATAAAAACGTTCATTGGTGTCCTGCTCCAGATTGCAACACCCTAGTTCAATTTAATGATTACGTACCTACCAAAGAAGAAGTCACCAAAAAAATTACTCAACTCCCCATCATCAATTGCGTCAAGGATCACAATTTTTGCGTTCTTTGCAAATATGAAAATCATTTTCCTGTGCCTTGCTTTATCGTTGAACGATGGGTGGAAAAATGTAACAATGATTCAGAAACTGCTCATTGGATTAATTTAAACACTAAGCCATGTCCTAAATGTCAATCATCAATTGAAAAAAATGGCGGCTGTAATCATATGACATGTAATAAGTGCACTCATCAATTCTGTTGGATTTGTTCAGGACCATGGAATTTGCACGCTAATGAATATTATAAATGCAACAGATACAATGAATCTGCATCGGTGGAATCAAGAAACACGTTGGATAGTTTGAAGAAGAAGCATACCAAATATTTGCATTATTTTGATAGATTCCAAATTCATCAAGTTTCAATGAATCAAGATTTGAAGATATATGAAAAAATTGACCCTCAATCCAACTAATCACCTGGGTTCTTTGTAACAATCTGATTTTTTTGCTAATTTTT
>JXWR01001983.1_pt1 | contig 15894 bp, 5 predicted proteins | sample 315541 | NCBI WGS metagenome assembly JXWR01 (sample SAMN03273951, study PRJNA271842) | soil metagenome | isolation source: rice field ambient CO2 | place: India: CRRI Experimental farm Cuttack,Odisha-753006 | collected 2013-12-17
GGTTTAAGCAGCATCCTTGTTGATTTTAGCCAAGATTTCATGGTCTCTGAAAATGAAATATTCTTCTTCATTGACTTTAACGGATTGTCCACCGTAGGATGGGCTAAGTTCAACATTACATAATGTAATAACTTTATCTAAGAAGTTTAGCGACAGTGCTACTTTAATTCACTATATCACAGCGGGTCTGTATATTAGATTCCGACCACTGTTAGCCAAATTGGGACGCCGTAAAGATACATACTTTGTTGGTGATGATATCAGGTCTTGATGGCTCAATTTTGAGAGGATTGATTTGTCGATTGAAGCGAAATAGTGAATGGTAACTGTTTTGGGGCTCAAGAGAGTTCATGCACAAATCAAAAGAGGTTTAATGCCAACAGAAGGCAAGATGCTGCTCAGCACAAATATATTACTGACTTTGTATAGCAGCTGTACATCGGAGAGCTGTTATTATCAACGGATCCATCTTTTGCATCAAAAAGCAAAATGCCTCTATAACCGTCGTTATGAACTATTACAACAATTATATATAAATTTGGTCTATACTACAGCTTCAAGTTAAGATTACTTGTAAATACCCTATACAGGCTCATCGGTATGTTTATTTAGATAATAGTCTGTAGAAAAGATTTTCTCTGTTTCTTGCTTCACAAATTTAAACCTGCTTGTCAGTTATTTTTTTTTCTTTCTTTTTTTCTCTTTTATTTTTTTTGACACAGAAGACCGATTTATTATATATAAATAATTGATAGCAAATATAATTGTATTGTATATAACCACCTCTAATAGTATATACAAACCCCGGTTTTGTTGGGGGAATTCGGCTAATTTATTATAAATAATCCCTCTAAAAATGAAACTTTGTTTTAGGTAAACTACCGGTAGCCTTTGGGAGGCTAGCACTGAACAGGTTTCGCGTCAGATTAAATTATGGGGTCACTGTGCAAATTAAAATAACAATTATTGCCATCTCTTAAGACTCACCAATTACTGAGTAAGCAAAAGTCTTTATATGCATCTATGTAAAAATATCTAAATGGTAAAGCTTTCGTCTACATATGTGGCTCTCCGAAATTATACATTCCAAACGGGAAGCTATTAGCTTTTCACGTGACATATGACACACTCTTATTACTTGACCTAATTGAAATGAAAATTTCTTAATAATGGTTTCGTGGTCTAGTTGGTTATGGCATCTGCTTAACACGCAGAACGTCCCCAGTTCGATCCTGGGCGAAATCATTTTTTGCTCTCTTTCTTCAATCAAGATCAAACAATTTTTGACACAGGGACTCAGATATTCTTTCAAGACTTTGAGCAAGTATTAGGATTGGATCGTTATCAAGTGGTCAATGAGCACCCCTGGGTAATATCATTTTTTTATTTTTAAGAATGCGGTATAAAATAGGTACTTTGTTTGTAGAACAATTCTACCTGCTACTGCTACGCTAATGTCCACATTGTTTGTTGTATACACTTTTTCGCAATTCATAACACAGTTATTATAATTTGTCTTCAACATCATCTCAATTCACTATGACAAGTGAAAGTTGACTTTATCCTATGGAAATAATTTAGCGCAAATAAAGTGCTCCACGGGCCCGAGAAAGGTCTTTACTCACAGTCAAATGGAGTGCGTTTACGAAAAAATAACCGTCACATCATCACCTTCACCAAAACAGGCAGAAGATACGGCTCACTATACACTATAAAAGGATGCCCTTTCTGTTTGGAAGTCTGCAGTGTTGCTGGCTGACACCAATTTTATGGAGCTAGTTGTGTTTTGTCTCGTAAATGTGTTTATTGCCCCGCCAAATCTGGAGTAAACCAACCTCATGTCCGCCTTTTTTTCTCTCGATCATCGCACGCCGACAGCACATGCAGAAAACCCAGAAAAGTAAAAAAGCTAGAAAAAAAACTTCACCCTTTGAGCATCCCCATATTATCAGTGTGACAGCGCTGCAAAATACATACAAAGCTGTTTACCAGCAGTATCCAGACTGAAAATTAAAACTACAAAATCAATACAAAGGCTATTTTTGTCTTTTTATCTCAAGATTTAAGGATTAGTTATAAATGACATTGAATCATAGCTAAGACACTTATTTAGTATATACGATTTGGGGAAGTGTTACGGGAAAGTCAGGCTTGAGGACAATTTTTATAGAGATTGGCAATTCGAAACAACTGATACTCACTATATATAGTCAGCCAACAACACACTGAGCTGAAAAACTATTAAGTCTCATAACGATCAAGAGATTTAGATTACAGTTGACTGTCGCTTAGTATTCACTCTTTTTAATTCATTGATATACACATATACTGACTGCCAAGTACAATGAGCGAAGTGCTACCTGTTAGTGAAGTCAAAGGGTTCTTCCAAAAAGACCTTATAGCATCCTTCATTGCTGGTGGTGTTGCTGGTGCGGTATCCAGAACGGTATGTCCTTAATGTTTCTTTTTTTTTTTTTTTAATACTTTTTACAGTTCTTTGTCTGCCCTCATATGTTGTCAAGGACGTTAACTTAACTGTACATAGGGGCGCATTTTCACAATTAGTCAATCTACTAACATTCAACCTTTACAGGTAGTGTCTCCATTTGAGAGAGCCAAAATCATATTTCAAGTGCAGGGACCAGGCGCTGCTAACTACAATGGTATGTTTTCCACTATATTCCATATGTGGAAAGAAGAAGGCTTCATTGGGCTATTCAGAGGTAACGGAATAAACTGTGTGCGGATATTTCCTTACCAAGCGGTACAATTTCTTACTTTCCAATACCTAAAAACAGATGTGCTTCTAAGCTCACCAAATGCTGAACTTACAACCGGCCAAAGATTACTGGCAGGTGGTATTGCTGGTGTAGTGAGCGTTTTGGCAACATATCCAATGGACTTGGTGAGAACTAGATTATCTATTCAAACTGCTCAAAACTTGGCCAAGTTGAAACAATCCAAAGTTAACGCCAATATTGAAAAACCACCGGGGTTTTTGCAATTGTTCAAAATCGTGTATGCCAAGGAGGGTGGACTTCTAGGGCTTTACCGTGGCTTTTATCCGACAACTTTAGGAGTAGCGCCATACGTGGCGATCAATTTTGCGGTTTATGAAAAAATAAAAGAGTTGTGGCCTAATCATGGCCCAGTGGTGCATCTTTTGGATGGGGCAGTGGCTGGTGCAGTGGCGCAAACCTTGACATATCCTTTTGATTTGTTAAGAAGAAGATTTCAGGTGTTGACTATGGGTAATAACGAACTAGGATTTAAGTATACTTCTGTCATGGACGCCTTGATTACAATTGGTAAAAAAGAAGGATTTAGAGGCTACTATAAGGGTCTAACTGCAAATTTGTTCAAAGTAATTCCTTCAATGGCCGTGAGTTGGTTCACATTTGAATTAGTCAAGGACAGCATAGTAAATAGCTAATTAGCAAACTTTCCCCTCTTAAACTTCCTCACTCTCTCTTAGTTTTCTTGTATCTCCTTCAACCATATTCATTCCAATCCATTTTAATAAAAACAAATTTGACCATATCTACTCTTCTGGTGCCTCATGTATGTTGGAAAGCATCGGTATACCATCGGCACATAACCTCAGCAAGACAACCAATCACGTTTCGTTGTTATCAAAGAATAACGCACGTGATCTCAAATCAGCCCAGAATTTTCTTCTTCTTTGGGCCTCTTTTTTTTTTTTTTTTGCTTACTTCAACTTGATATTTAATTTCAATTTCCAGCTAATAACGGAAATCACAATTGCTCTTGACGTACAAATAGTTGCTTAATTCTTTTTTGTTGTTGCCTTTTGCCCAATCAAATTAACACAGTACACCCCAAGCACTTAATTCAACAAAATGATCCCAACTCCTTTCAGACAATTCAGAACTACCCGTATCTCTGCTATGAGACCATCTAGTTACCTCATGAACGCTGCTGGTGGTAAGAAGAAGGCTTCCAAGCTCAGTATTCCAGTTGAATTGACCCCATTGTTCTTGGCTATGGGTATTGCTGTTGCTTCTGCTATCTTCTTCACCGGTAAGAAATTTCTCGGTGACGAATCTTTGAGAGTCGGTAGAAAGAACCCAAATCAGTCCAACTTGCACAAAGTCTTAAACCAAGACTCTGAATCCAAAGAGTAAAGCATTCAACTCATATCACTTAATTAATTGATTTTTTTTCTTTTTTGTTCTCTTCCTTAATAGTCTTGATGTTTACGATAAAGAAATTACTGTCTTGTCAACCTCGCGTGTGTAAGTGATACTGATGAGACAGAGTGCATTCAACGATCAAAAGTAGCCTTGTATGTTTTAAAGATCTGGATAATGTGCTCAAAAGAGAAAAAAAAAATCGAAGAGGACATTGAACAAAAATCAACAAAAGCAAATCAAACATAAAGAGAGTTTTCAAAGAAGAAATTGTTATGAATTGAACAGTTTATAATAGTACAATTACAGCTTGATAAAAAGATTAATTTTTTTTTATTCTCTCACATTTTACGCTAGTTTTTCCTATTTTTATTTTTATTATTATTAATATTATTAATGTCGCTATTATTGTTATTTTGTGTTTTTGTTTCGCTTACTTCCGGTAATACGATCAAGTTACGTATAATCAGAATTACTTGAAGACGTAGAAAGTTTTAACGCAACAATAGCTATCTATATTGTGGAAAACACCACGATCCATGACAAATCAGCTATAATTGTCACTAGTGGGCAATTTATTATCTGGCGATAAGTTCGAGTATCAAAGGGCATTATTTAAAGGGTCATGCTAATCGCACTGTGCTTTGCTTTATCAAGGTCATGTTGCATATGACCGAGAGCAATGATGAAACACGATAAAAAACAGACTGTTTTACAAGAAGCTCTTTTAAATAACACTGTATGTCTATCTTTTGAGTAAAGTAGTAAAAAAAATCAAAAACAAAGTAAGAAATAAAATGTTTAGTAAATTTCAATATGTAAATGCCAAAGATTGTAATAGTACAAGTATATTTCTAAAAACCAACTAAAATGAAAAAAACGTTTGCTAAATAGGATGCCCCATTATTTCAATGCAACCATTAACCGACTTTCATCAGTTTTATCCAACAACAATAATGACGAAATAACCGGCAACAACTGCTTTCTTTGTTCTTTCTTCTCTAAAAATCCAAGGAGAACATTTCTTATATATGCTATACTCTCATCCTTAATGCCATTGTTGTTATTGTGATTAGCATTAGAACGTTCATCATTCACTGAATGGCTGTTTAAGGTTGGGAAATTAGCAGACACCACAGAGTTTGATCTAGATGAAGTTGGGGTGGTAAATGGACTTTTTTTAGGAGTTGATGGACCACTACCGCCTCCTACTACTGACGATGATGACAAGTTAGTTGATGATGATAACCTGTCCTTGAGAGACTTGTTTTGTGAAACCATAACTTTATAATTTTTGGTTAATCTATCAACTTTCATTGATAGGTCATCATTTAAACGTTGATATTTGTTTATTGAGGCTTCGTATTCTCTCAACTTCAATTCTGAAAGTTTCAACGAGTCTTTCAACTTTGATACAATACTTTGTTCGGCAGCGTTGTTGCTGCTAGCTGCGGCATGAGAGGATAACATAGTTTTCTCGTACGCAGAACGCTCTTGAGCTAACTGATTAAGCCTATTGTAGTAGTCACTTTTGGTTTTTTCTTCTTCTTTCAAAGATTCTGCAAGTTCTTCGATTCTAGATTTGAGTTCGTCAATGACACGGTTTTTCTTTTTTAAATTCAAGGAAGACTGGTTGCGAAGCAGTTCATTCTCTTCCTTGATTATTCTCAATTGATCGGTTAAATCTTTCAAATCGTGGGCTTTAGATTCCTCTGCTTCTGACAAAATTCTTCTGATTGAGTTCGTTTCAGAAGTGCGTTCTTGCACCGATTTTTGCGCATCAGCCAAATCCTCTTGTAGACTTTCGAGCTTTATTTCTAACTCTCTGTATCTCATTGACAATTCTTCGTATTGTTTCTTGGTATTATCAATTTGGCCATTTGATGATGAATTGGCTCTTTGGAGTTGCTCAAGTTCTTTACTGACATTCTTATACTCAGTCACTTGCTCTTCTTTTTCTTGTTTCAATTTTTCCAATTTTCCAAGCAAGTCTTGTTTAGTGTTTTGCAAACTTTTGTTTTGGCTGTAAAGGTCATTGACTTTGTCTTGCAAGTACTTCTCAGCATTTTTCAAATTATTGTTATCAAGTTTTAATTTCAAAATACTATCATTTAATTGTTTGGTACTCTCAGTTAGCTCTTTAACACTAGCTTCACTATTATCAAGTTGTTTGGTTTTGTGCTCTAAAGTGGTTTTCAACGTAACAACCTCAAGTTTCAATGAAGTTTCTTGATTTTTAGATTTTTCAACATCTTCAAGCTTATTCTTGTAATCCTGTGCTTCTTGTTTTAACTTTTCATTTTCTGTTTCTAATTTCTTTTTCTCAGCAATTATTGTCTTAATTTTTTTTTCTTTATCTGCGCTGCTCTTTGCTGCACTCTTCAAAGCTGTTATTTCTTTTTCCTTCTCCGTTAGTTGCTTGGTCTTAGTCTCAATCTCCTTGTTAAGGTCTTTAATTTTCTTGTTCAAGTTTGGGACGTCTTTGACTTGTGACTTCAATTTGGTTATCTCAGTCTCGTGCTTGATAATCCTGGTATTGAGCTTATTCTTCTCTTCTTCAGCCTTAGTAGCCAGTTTCAGTCTAATTTCCGCTTCCTTTTTGAGCTCCGCTATTTGACTTTTGTAATCCTGTTCTTTATCATTATAGTCCTGCTCCATATTTGCTAGGCTGAGCTTAATTTCAGCGTAATTTTTCAACAATTTGTCGTTTTCTGATAGACGTTTTTGCAATTTTTCTAGCTCCTTAACGCTTGACTCTTCATTGGTTTTATGCTCCTTTAGTTCGTCTCTTGTAGTAACTAAGTCATTACCTACATCTCGTAGCATATCTCTCAAATGTTCCACTTCTTCAGCATCAGCCTTGACTTTTTCGTACTTGGATTCTAATGTTGAATAATCAGATTTGGTTTTTTCAAAGCCTCGGAGTTGTTCTTTGAGAGTCTCGTACTCGGACTCTAATTTTTCGTGCTTAATTTTTAATTCCATGTATGGGACATCGTCGTTGTCCTTTGGTGAGTCAGATGGTTCAGTCTTCTCAGACGCTTCAGAATTTTCCTTCAACCTTACTTTAAACATGTCCAAGAGCTTTTGGTTAGATTCTAATGACTTTTTTAATGTTTTAAGTTCGCTTTGGATTTTATCGACGTGAGCTTTTTTTTCAGAAAGTTGCTTTTCGGAATCTTGATTCTTTGACTCAAGTAACTCTAATTTTTCTTTGGTTTCATTTAGCTGGGTTTTAGCTTTTTCAAACTTCTCATTCAATAACAACACACTCTCTTCATGGTCTTTAACAATCTTCTGCTTGTTTTCTTCTAAAATCTTTATCTTTTCTTTGAGCTCAGACGCATCCTTCTGTAATGCATCATTTTTGTCTTGAAGCTCCTGTTTATCCTTTTTGGAATTTCGTTCAAATTCCTTTTTGATATGTTCCAACTCGGATTCTTTGTCATTAAGCTGATCATTTAACTTCTTTTCAATCTTTTTTAACGAATCTATTTCAATGTTTTGTTCACGTACCTCATTTTCTAAAGAGTTTATGGAATTCTGCAATTTGCTAATCTCCTCATTATTATTTGATGTGTTTTTAGTGGCTTCAACGCCCTTTTCATCGTTGGAAACTTCCTTTGCAGGGACCTCTTCTTTTCTTTCCTCATTTTCTTTATCTTGAAATGTGTTCTGCATAGCACCTTCGCTTTTCTCAACCTGCTGCTCTTTTAAAGAACTCAACTCAGCGTCCATTTTTCTGTTCTCCCTTTCAACTTCTCGCAACTTGGCTCTCAATTCATCGACTTTCCGGTGGCTATCGGCTAACTTTTTCTCATTGGCCTCTAAATCCTTCTCTGACTGTTTAGCCAAATCCAAATTTCTTTTCTCTAATGTTTCAATTTTAATGTTACTTTCCAAAAGCGTGTTATTTGCGGTATTCAACTTACTATTAAATTTTCTTAGCTCGTCATTTAACAACTTATTTTTCAAGTTTAACGAACTGATAAAATTTTTAAACCCATCAGCTTCCAAAATCGAGTTCACCGGCGTTACTTCTTTCAAAATATTTTCAAAACCTCCAATAAGTTCTGATTTCTTCTTTTCGGTCTTGTAAGCATCTAAAAGTATTGGATATTTTTTTTCATACTTGTCAAACTTGCGTAGTTTTGCACGAATTTCCGGGGATATTTCAGAAGAGCTTGTATTGCTTACTGGTGCATCTGTTTTTGGAATTGGTGTAGCGGATGGTGATCTTGTAATTGCTGAACTTCCCTGTATTGCCTTGGTGGAAGCATTGTCACCTTTTTCCTTAATCTCATCTTGATTCTCACCTCCATTTTTGGTGTCGTCATTGTTGTCATTATTTTTCAGGTCATTATCAGTCGTTGACTCAGCAGTGACTTGTGATTTCTCTATCAGATCATCGTTTTTCATAAATGAATCAACTTCTTCGGGATTTGGAGTCTTTTTGTATAATATTTTCTCGTCATTGTCCTTGTTGCTATTTGCAGATCCCCTGGTGCCAAAGAGTCTGGATCCATCGTTCAGCAGCAGTGAAGATGTAGGTTGTCCTCCTCCTTGCTGCTGCAACGAGTCCTGCTGTTGCTGCTCACTGAGCCTAGAAAACTCGTCCTGGAGATTTTTACCGAGTTGAGAAAACTTCTGGAACATTAGCTATAGCTGGCGTACTGCAAAGCCTACTTCAAATGAGAGTGCTTGATGCCTCTTGCTGGCGTTTATTAACTAAAGGTGCCCTTTGAGAAAACAGAGGAATTGCGGTTCTTTGGGATCGCTCTCGGAAAGTCATGTGCAGGAGTGACCGGAATACCAATTGGACTGCCGCAGGGCCCCTTGGCGCAGTTCTATCCGCTTCAACATCGCCGCCAACTGTTTGTGGTACCAGCTCATTACCATACAGACCAACAATAATATCAATACGCAGAGCGTATGTGCTATCTTCAAACTAGCATAGAATGCGTAAAAGTTCAGCAAATGGTGATCTTCTAATTACGAGTCCTCAAATAATCGCAAAGCCTTCTTGATATTACAAAATAGGGTTTTGGTGCTTCATATTTCAACAGCAGAGTGTACATCTTGAGAGGTTACTGTATGGCGCACTAGACCATTATGTATCATGGCTATGTATGTTAGTTATATACACATAAACTTTGTTTCTACAATCTGCTAAAGTTTCTCCCAATATGGGAAAGTAAATGTTTTTGCTTGACCTTTACTCGATTGAAAAGCCCCTATTTTCTGGCGTATTGCCTTCGTTACTGAGTGAAAAAGGCATCGCTTTTCCATTCTTTTGTGATGCGTGAGGCATCAAAATTTGACATGAAAGGGCTAAAAGCTTCTTTTTTTTTCTTTTGAAAAGGCAAAAAGGTGTTTCAGCGAGTCATAGACTGTATGCCTTTCCCAGTCTAGTTGCTCCACCGTATAGCGCCGTTATAATTGTGTGGCAGCCCTGTCTACAACAATGTATCATGGAAAAAAAAGCGCCTGCATCTTGCAACAAAGAGAGAAGGCTCTTCTAATGCGCCTTTTGCATTCGTTCGAAGATCTTACCAAATAATATCTCAGACTTAGCGTTGAAAACCACAGAAACGTTTACTTTGCTTTCCGCTGCTTTCTCGGCCGTAGGCTGTTTTATGCTTTGTTTTCCAAGGCAATAGTGTGTATGTCTCTCGCAAACAGCTTTCTCCTGTTTGAGTCATAATCTGTAAAGCAGTTGAGGAAAAGGAAAAGGCATTTTCCTGTCAGACGCAAGGGCCCTTTGACGAAAGCCTCGTATGAAACATAGGCGAGGCAAAAAGGGCTAGAAATGAAGGGAAAAATTTTTCTTTTGACGTTTCGAGGAATCATAATTATCGGAGTATACTGGGCGTCGTGCAGCACTCAATTTTCTCTATACATACTGAAATATTAAAAGACATCTTTAAAGAGGCCTTTTTTTCTTTGTTTTTGTATAAAAGATCTCTATTTGCTTAAAAATTTTCTGGCTGTTTACAAAATATATTGGCTGCTTTTTATCTTACTTTCTTATTTGGCGATACCAATGATATAACCATGCAATGAGTGATGCAGTAGTCCAACTACAATTTGCATCCAATATTAACCCCAACTTAGATCTCATTAGTGCGAATAACACAAGCAAAATGAACTTCAACTGGTCAGGATACCTGCCTCAATGGCTTGACCAACAGCAATTACAACAACAACAACAACATCAACAACAACAACAACAACAACAGCAGCAGCAGCAACAACAGCAGCAACAACAACAAAAAACACAGTCAGTGTATCCCCTCTACCAAATACCACAGCACCAGCAAAAGCAGCAAGCCCAACAGACAATAGCGGATCAGGTTTCGATAATCTCTGAAGAACGAAAATTTTTAGTTCAGACCATAAAAGCAACAGTGGAGAATAGTATTGGTAAGCAATTTAAACTATTACGAGCCGACATCATGCAAGATAATAAACAATTTAAAGACATTGTCATGTCTGAGATTCAAATATTGCATAAAAAGCTAGATGCCTGTGTTGGTAAGCGAACCCCTTATGCGAAATCCGTTGCCTCTGAAATGCCCAAAGAAGGAAGTGCCAGCTTTGAGTCAAAACCATTTGGGATCAAAGTGGAAACGAGCAAAACTAATCAGCTACAAAAAGATGGTCAAGTTATTTACAACGGCGGCGCTGGGTCCAGTGCTGACAAAGAATTTATTGATTTTAATTTAACTTTTGATAATTTTGAAAATAAGTATGGCTCATTTATTTCACCATTATTGCCAAGTCAAACTCCTGCTTCTTGTATAAATAGTTTCATGTCAAATAAAGATTTAAAGGAAAATAACAATCCTAAAGATATTCCTAAGGTGAAAAAAACCACATGTCTTGCCGACACCAATTCTGATTCTGTTTCAAGTAAACTTGGGACGGGAGGTGATCTGGTAGACAAGCTAATTCAACAGCATGTTGCCTACAAAAACCAACAAAACACACAATTACACGAATCACTTAATCTTGCCAGTTGTGGTTCAGTCGGAGGTGATGCTGATGTTGATGAAAACAGCAGTTTGAATAACACTCCCCAATATCAACACAAAAGGTTGAAGACAAATAGTCATGATTATAATAATAGTAGCAATTATAGCTTTCAATCAACTAAAAATCTTAGTGATGCTTGTTTTCCACCGAAAAGACTCTCTTTAAGCCCAGCAAAGGGCTTGCTGATGCTGCAAATTGCGCAAGGTGCAGACACTACACTGATCGGTTCCAAACACGGAATATCTTTATCAGTCTCATCGATACCAGTATCTTCGGAAACGAATGAAACTACTACTGAGAACCCTAGAAGAAAAGTTCACCAAATTGCAATATATAACAAGAACAGTGGGGTTGAATCTCCAACAAGCACCACCATTAGCGACAACAACAACAACAACTCTCATCCATCCGAAAATATGAATGTCTCCAATCACAACACTGCCCAGCTTTCGTCTCTGCCACCGCCACCATTCCACATGGATCGCAACATTTCCACCATTTCTGAACTTCTCAAAGAATGGTTTCATCCAAACCCTGATAAATTCAATCAATGTGTACAAAAAATGGAACGCAACTATAAGACCCAGTGGCGGCATAAGGCAGGAGATAAGAAGTTTTTTCTCAGTAGAAAGCGCATAATTGATTGGATCCTTAAAGAGATGAGGGCTGGCAAGCCTGTCGGAGTGGTGGTTGAAGAAGTTGAAAAGTTTAGGTATAATCCAGAAACTGGTTCGAAAATCAGTTTGGATAAGTTGAGCAAGGTTATTAAAGATGAGAAATTGTGAAACTTGTTGAGAATGTCGGATATGCCGAGGATTTTTATGCTGTTAGGAAAACCGTAGCAATTTTCAGGAAGTATTGGGATTTGTCTTGTAATTATTGTTTGTGTTTCTATGTAAAATAATAGCAACTAGCATATATGTCTTTAAAAAGCTGGATTAGATAAAAAAAAAAAAAATAATGCATATCGTGACGCATGCTGTAAAATTGGTGCAGAAATCGGGTTTTTGGCCCTACCCGAGCTACAAGCTACATAAGCTATAGCCATACCTTTTAATTGAATGTAAGCACTAGTTCTTGATCGACACTTGGTGCAGAAGGCAAAGAAAAATTTTTTATTTCCCTTCATTATTTGAGTATGGAATCAAGTTGTTGGTTTACATGTAATTTCATTTTCTTCACAGCACCAATTAACTCACAAAAACAAGGCCTTGGACGATTATGCTAATTAAATTTTTAGCCATGCCATGCGGATACTTACTTGAACCACTTGCCTCATTTTTATTGTCACTGGTATTGGTCTCTATTGCTTATCACAATATATATAGATGAATGAAAGTATTGAATGGTGCTTATGGCTTATGCTATATGTGACGTTATTTTGTGAAATGAAGCCTTGTAACAGCAAAAAATTAAAGAGCACGATTCAATAATTGCATGCTTAGAAAATTAGCAACTTTACAGTAAAAATCTAAAAATGATTGAGCTTAATGAATCCTTTTGAACAAAACCACCGTTTAATATTATAATGATATACATAAAATAGACAACTAAAAATACACATCTTGCAAAGTAATAAATAAAGGAAAAACGGGAAGATTGCAAGTAATGGAAATAAGAAAAAAAAAAAGTAAATAAAGATATAAAAAAAAGTAAGAGAGGAGATACAAAAAATCACATACAAGAAAACACACCATTATAAAAGCCGCGACAAAATGGAAATCAGTCTAAACAAAAACACTAATGGTAATAGAAAAAAGTATCAAGTCCTTCACAAATCATGAAGGAAAAACAAAAAACAAAAAAAGATTCTAACAAAAGTCAGAAAAGAAAGACCCACTTACACTATAACAAATAACCAAGCATCAGCTCAACCAACTTGGCGTGTCCGGTTGGTGATGATGGTGATGATGCCCCAGCTGACGATGCTGGCCATTCTGTTGTTGGTGTTGCTGGGCTTGTTGTTGAGCTTGCTGTACCGCTTGCTGAGCTTGCTGCTGAACCTGTTGTTGTACTTGCTGCTGTACTTGCTGCTGGACCAGTTGCTGCTGCTGATTTGGCGATCCACCTGGTCCACTGCTAACGCCGCTAACACTACCAACACTACTGACACCAGGGACACCACTGACGCCGCTGATACCACCGCCGATATTACTGCTAATGCTACCACCTCCAGTAGCTGGAATAACACTAGCTGGATTCTCGTTTTTAATTACTTGAAGTAATGAAGAGTACAAATTGTTAAGCTCATTCAAGTCCAAGATGGATTCTGGACGCAAAGTAAAAATCAACTGGCGGAAACTTGGAGTCTTTACAATATTAATTGGGAGTTTGTTGTCCGTCAAGAACCGCATAATATCCTTGTGAAACTTCATTTGTGAATATGACGAATTGTCAAACTCTGCGGTATCGAGAAATGTATCGCCTGTCGGAGTATTGAAAATATTTAAGCGAGTTGTAGCGGAATTCGTAACACCTGTAAGACTGTTGGCAGCTGAGTTGTTACCGGCTGGCCCAGGACTATTTGAAGATCCTCCAAGCCCACCAGCAGTGCCATTACTTCCAGCTCCTCCAGTAACTGCAGATACTGCAAGAGCAGAATGATGATGTGGGCTGAGGAATGAAGCACGGCGTGGATTTGGAGTCTCCTTGTTGATTTTATGAGTTTTCAAATGCTCACTGAGCTTTTTTGGGGATCCTTTATCACTAGGCAATCTTCTAATAATTTTAGAGCAGTGCTCACATGTGGCCAAATTGGTATCTTCACTGTCTTGAATAAACCAATTCCATACCCATGATTTTTTCTTAGCGCCGAATCTTTGACCCGGTTTGTTAATTCGGTGTCTGACCGGGGTGGTGGCACTGGTGTTAGCGCTGTTGTTGTGATGAGCTGGGGAATGATGATGAGAGGCAGTAGCTGATGTGACGCTACCAACATTGGAACCATTATTGCCAGTATTTGGAGCATTTGGGTTGTTGCTTTGGTTGCCTCCTGGAACCGATACACCGCCATGGGCTGACTGAGTGCCATCTGGAGTGCCCATTGAAGATGCAGCAGTAGCAATACTTGAGGCAGCAGCAGCCGCAGCCGCCGCAGCGGCTACATCCAGTTGTTGTTGTTGAGGCTGTTGTTGATGCTGGTGCTGATGTTGTTGCTGATGTTGGTGCTGGTACAGTTGCTGGTGTTGAGGAGTGCCCGGATGAGAATGTTGGGCAAAATGGGAGCTAACTTCCTTTTGAAGTGAATTCACTTGATTAGACGATGGAGTAGTGGACTGACTAACCAGACGCAAACCGGACGATGGATTCCTGTCATTGTAGCTACGAAGCTCTTGATCGAGTGTGCTTTCAAGACTTCTGTCGTAATTTAAATTGACAAGCGATTGAGAAGACATCAGGCGCTAAGTGAAAATTGTTGTAAATTGAGCCTTCCTGTTCTATTGATTTGGTCCGATTATATGGCTTTCAAATGAATTAGTAAGTTTCAGAACGCGTCTCCGTTGCAAAGCTGACAAGATGATAACTTTAAGGAAACAGTACAAATGGATAATATCAGAAATTCGCAAAACACCGCAATTCAATCTAAAACAGACATACCAAAGAAAAGAAGTGAATGTGTTTGCTAACTATACTTTAGTAGAACCTCCAAAAGAATAAACAAAAAAATTAATAGAGCCAAACTAGAAAGAACAAAAAAAAAAATAGGAAGACTGCCACCGGTGGGGCCTAACTTCAACCGTTTTTCCTCGCCCTTTCCCGGTACCGACGCCCCCGCTTTGGTGTGCCCTCGTCGGGGTCACGTACCCGGTAGTCATGCAAAAAGCAGTGAGGGTACCCCGGCTTCCCGGCCGACCGCAGAGGGGCCCACGCCACGGCGCAAAAACAAGAGCAGCACAGTGCGAAGGGTGGTGGCACCCCCGGACCGAGCCAGAAACTTATTAGCAGCCGGTGCAATTTGTAAAGCGCGGTGCTGTAAACCGGACACCCCAGTGCCAGTACAAGCTTAGACGCGAGATAGCAGACGTTCTGTGCCACTTCGCTTTCGGAATAGTTCGGGACGGAAAGCGACCGACGGACGTTATGAATTGATGGTGCACGATGCCTATGCCTATGCCGATGCCCGATGCCCGATGCCAAAGGCGATGCGTGTACTATAGTGGTGTGCACAGAAGTTCAAGATTGTATATAGTTGGCAGTATAGTAGAACATGGCGTATGATGGTAGTAATATTGGTTTGAGAACAACGAGGAGAACTTTTGCTCTTTATTGCGTCTGTGGTTAAATTGTTTTTTTTTACTGACACTAAGGCAAAAATAAATAGAACCCACTCCCTTTCATGCTGCTCAAAGGAGAGATTTTAATGTTCGAGCAGACGTTCAATTAGACGGTGTATAATAATTTTGTTTAGTAGTTATGTCAGTGACATGCATTCAGGAGTGACTGAAGTCTACCGCAATCACATCTTGGATCTGTCTTGATTCATCTCACAGTAGAAGAGTTGGTCAAAGAAGATAATTTATTGTACATTATACAGATACGCAAGTTGGCAAATAAGAAAAAAACAAGGCAAGGCAAAGAGAGAAAGATGAAAGCAAGTAAAAAAAAGCGCCACTTCTTTTTCAGAATGCTATGAAAGTTGAAATATCAAAACAAAACAAACAAAAACAACAAAAAAAAAAAAAAAAAAAAACAAGGCAAGGCAAAGAGA
>JXWR01000459.1_pt1 | contig 15887 bp, 5 predicted proteins | sample 315541 | NCBI WGS metagenome assembly JXWR01 (sample SAMN03273951, study PRJNA271842) | soil metagenome | isolation source: rice field ambient CO2 | place: India: CRRI Experimental farm Cuttack,Odisha-753006 | collected 2013-12-17
GGCGTTCAACTTCGCTTCTTCCAGTGCGACAAAAAATCAAAGAAAGAAATTTCTGAGGAAAAAAAAAAAAAAAAAGAGGAAAAAAGGGGAAAAAGCACTGACGTAATTGTCACGTGATCGTATAAATATGTATCACATGATATATCCATAGACGATCATATCAGCTGACAGATCACATGATGTATTTATTTACCCTACCGGTGATAGTGCTCTTAGCTATCCATAACTATAGGACATCGCATCCTCATCTCAGACTAATGGGCAAAGGTCAAGGGTAAAATATGGATGATGGATATCCAACCACCAGTTCCAGCACAATGAGGAATAGGCCCCACGCTAAACAGCGCATCAGCCCCTGGCGCTATGTGGCCATTATATTGCGCAATACTGTCCGCAGCTCCTACAACCGCGGTAAGCGTCTTGTCCTCCTATTGAACTGGCTCTACATCTTCACTGCCTTTTTATCGTATTACTCGCTTAAACTCTTTTGGAACAATATTTGGCTATGCTACGTTATTCTTGTGTTGTTCTGCACGGCCGCCCTGATATTTATTTACTCAAATTTCAAAAAACTCAACCAACAGAACAACCTTTCGGTCAATTACTCGTCTTTTAGCGAAACTCACAAGATCAAATTACAAAAATTTGCCTTTGTTGATCCAGATAACTGGCAAAATGAGCTTCATGCGTTAAACAAAAAAAGTCCAGAGCTAGACAGATTGATCTACCCGGATTCAATGCTCGTGTCTTCTATTTTGGATCAGATTGTGAATTTGATTATTAACAGCTTTGTCAAGCCATGGTACAATTCTATCAATAAAAACAAACATGAGCATGATGACTTATTCATTGACGAAGTGAAAATTAACATCAAATATGCGATCACAAACTTGTACTTGAAGTTAAGCGTTATTGACTTTGCCAACTTGATCGTCCTTAGGCTAGTACCAATAATCACTGACCATTTCAATCACTTTGTTACTGCCAAAACTATGATCAAAAAAAAATATTTGCTAAATAACAATACCGCATCAGCTAGCGGCAAGCAAGGTAGTAGAAAGCTACATCCTGATGATAGCATTTTGAACTTGACTGATGAAAAACAAATCAACTTATTGATCTCGAAATTCTATAATCATGGCAAATTGCACCCGGCTGTTAATGCTTTCAGAGAAAATGTTCAATTCAGCTCATTTAGCAAGAAAAATCATTTAAGAAGTAAACTCAACAAGATTTTACCGCTCATTTTGAGTAAAAATGAAGTATCCTGTCCACCAGTAAGCTTGCTAGTGCGTGAAATTGTTGTCAACTGTGTATTTTTACCGGTAATCAATATGGTTGTTGAGCCGGATTTCTGGAATCAATTAGTAGTGGAAAAAATTGGCAGCACTTTGAAAGACCGCACCAAGGTTATACAACTTAGAGCAGAGTTACAAAAACATAGTAAGAACGCCACAGCAAAGGGAAAAGCATCTAAAAAATCTAGTGCTATTGGTAATTCAAACAATGAAAAAGATAAACCTTCCAAAAAGAAAGCATCTCCTCAGGATCACAATGGCCTTTTTGAGTTGAAACTTACGTTGAGTACCACTCAGTCAATTTTTGAAAAATTCTTGAAGAAAATCAATAAGAGTACTTCAATTGTGGATTTAAGACAACTAAAATTTTACATAAGTTTGCAATTGCAAAAGACTCTAAGAAGCGAAGATTATAGATCTGCAGTTAAGGAGTTTTCCAACCAAAACCAAAAGTCAGATCAGTCAGCAGCAGTTATAAACAAGAATGATGCCAAAAGGGCTAAAGAAATATATGATCGCTACAAGATTTTAATTAAACGGTTGCAAATCGTTCAATTGACTTTAACCAACAGAATCAACAATCTCAATTTCGAGCAGCAAAGCAATAATCTTGATAATCAGTCTATTCATTCCATCCAGTCTACATCCACTAGTAAAAACATCCCCATCCACACGATAAAAAACAGTACTGGGCAACACCAAAAAGTAGACTTGCCTTTGTTAACAATTTTGAATGACCCAAGTTTGCTTACTTACTATATGGAGTATATGGATCAAAATAATAAAACTCTTTTGCTTCAATTTTGGTTAGTGGTGAACGGGATCAAGAATCCTCTTGAAGATTCGCAGCTCATTAACGCTGATGATATTTACGTTGAAGATCATCCGGGTGGAGATTTCAACAACCCTAAAGACGGTTCTGCCATTGACGCTGATATTAACAGCAATTTGAGTTTTGCTAATGATATTAAACTGATATTCGCTAATTATTTCAGCAGCAAGCTAATAATTGAAAATAACAAGATTGTCTATGAAAATGTTGAGAATTTTGTCAAGTACTATGATTTTTACAAAGAGTTTCTTGAAAATCACAAGATCAATAATGGTTTGGACGGTCAAGAATCAGCTGACATTTCTGGGAACGGCGAAGCATACTACACTGAAGACTACAACGATTATGAATTATACAATAAAAAATACGAGCTCAACAAATTATTCATCAAGGCTAGAAAATCAATTTTAGTGTTGCAGGCCAACGTTTTCAAATACATGGAAAAAGATCTTGAAAATTTCAAAAATTCCAACGTTTATTTGAAATTATTAGCAGCGGAAAACAACCGTTTGAGTGAATTAAGCGAAACTAATAACTTGTCAGAAAACAACAGCAATAACAATGGTATCCATAAAATTGTTGCATCCAAAAGACTATCTACACATGGTGAATCTTCATCAATTAGTGGTCTAGGAATCAAATACGAAGAAACTAACGGAGATCCATTATCGAACTACAATGACGACGATGATGATCCAGTGGCCGCACTTTCGAAATCTGTAAACAGTCTCAAGAATTTAGGAGCCAGCACCCCTAACAGTGCCCACGATAGCAAAATTTTTGATGACAATGATGAATTGGTGGTTAGTTATGATGTGATTAATGCAGTTGAACATGCATTGAATGAGATTATTGAAAACAATAACGATTATAAAAGTTATGGTGCTTCAAAACTCAAGAATGATATTTTGTTCAAGTCAGTATTGAAGGATAGTGATGCTTTAGAAGATAGTTCCGCTACTAACAATGGCGATGGCAGTTCTAACAATTCAAATAATTCATCAAGAACTAATTTGAAATTATTTAGTGGTTACAAGGATATCTTTGGGCAAACTTCATCGTTATTTAAGAGCGATTTTAGCAATAATACAAACAAAAACAATAGCAATGATAGTTCCAATGCTGCTAATAATTCTAGTGGCAGCAACATTGCTGGCACTTCTACTCTGGCTTCTTCTATTGTGGAAAACCCTCATAACAGATTATTTGACAATGCCGACGAACTCGACGAAATCAATGATATGGACTCTGTAATTTCCGAAATGATAAATTCTGAAACCATTGGCGAATATGAAACCCCTGAAGTTCGATTAGCTGCTCCCGGTGACTTAAGCTTAGCTGAAGAAATTGATAAACTTACGAGTGATATTGAAAATTTGAATAATCAGGTCCATATCCTACAACCATTGTTAAGAAAAGCTGAATTGACTAACAATATTGCAGAGCTTCGGATTTTGAGAAAGGCTAATATTAGTTTACAGCGTGAATTACAGTTAAAGGATTTACAAAGACAACAATATATTGTTCAAGAAAATGATAATAGTTTGTACGGGAAGTCCCGAGTCAGTATACAGTCATATATAACGGGCACTGATGAGAAAACTAACCGAGGATATACTTCTTATATCATAGAGGTGCAGAAAATAAAAAGAAATAATGATGGCGGTGGTGATGGTAATGGTACTAATGATGAAACAGTTCTGGCAGGCTGGATTGTGGCCAGAAGATACAGTCAATTTTACATGTTGAACAAGTACTTGAAGTCCATCTACCCGAAAGTAAAACTTCTCAATTTTCCCAAGAAAAACATCATTTCGCTAAATCAAACCCAACAAAAGATGTTGATTGAGACTAGAAAAAAGCTATTGGAAATGTTTCTACAAAAGTTGTTAGAGATGCCAGAAGTTTGCAAAAGTAGAATCTTTAGATTGTTTCTATCGTCGCAAAATTTCACTAATGACATCTTTAGTAAGAAGAAATTCCGATTACAGGAGCTTCAAGCAAGCGAAGGAAAAGATGGCGCTAATGCATCAGTACCATCAACTGAAGCCAACCACGGCCAACCTGATAGTCGTCTTAAATTTGCTAGCCGTGGCGGCGGCAGTAGTTTTCCTGTTGCGTCTGCTGGTGATATAAATGGAAATGGTGATGTTAGTGACAATAACCCCAATTCAGGTTCTAGATACAAAGCCATTGAAGACGTAACTGCGAAATTATACAATGGTATAACTAACGGTATTGAATACTTAAACGGATCACTTATATTCGCAAACAATGATGCTCAAAATGCAGGGTTAACTAATGGATTACAGAAATTGGCTGGGGTAGGTAATATTGGAACTTTCAACTTTTCCAACAATAACAACAAGACCGATAGTAATTTTTTTGCAGGCAATGGTGCCGAGAATAGTAATGCCAAAAATGGCGGCAATGCCAATGGCAGTAGTGGAGGAGATGCAGATTTACAAAACGAATTAAACTCATACGATGACGACAAAACCACCTTCGTGAAACCAATCTGTGATTTATTTTTATCAATTTTTGCCTTAAATAAAAGCAATAGTTGGTTAAGAGGTCGAGCAATCTTGGTAGTTTTGCAACAGTTGCTAGGAAGCACAATTGAGAAAAAAATTAGAGAATATTTATCGATTGTTAAGTCGGAGAATAAAGTTATTGATTTGTTAAATCTTGCCAAGGATTCATTGTGGCCTCAGGGGGTGTTTTTTTTGACTGCGAGAAGGTTAGCTGAGGAAGCTGCAGCGGCGATGACAACGGCAGCAAATGGTGCTACTGGTGGTTTGAATGGTTCCAGTGGTGCTAATAACAATAGAAATGGCAATGAGGGCACTACAGCACCACCAAAGAAAGAACGCACCGATATTGAAAAAAACAATAGCAGAAACGAAGCTAAAACATTGCTAGAAATTATCATTACTGATATCAGTAGTAAGATTGTTGGATTGCAAAATTCAAAATTTGCTGCTGCTGAATTGCATAATATGATGCAAAATGATATCTTGAATACTCATTTAATTTTCACTTTGGTTGATGAAATTTTAGATGCTTTGTTTCCTGAAATTGCTAATAGTACTAGTGGAAAGTGAGATAGCGTTTGACTGTATCTGATGAGTGCTCTCCTAAGGATTGTCTGAATTCATTCATATTTTATACTTTGTTTTGACTCTTTTTCTGTTCCAGAATATTGTGCTTACAAAGATTCATTTTTTTTCATGAATTTTTTTTTTTTTTTTTAGTTTTATCTTTTTTGAGATTCATTTGCCATCAGTCTTGGTCTTGTAGTTTTGCTTTTTTTTTTATTTTAAGTTTGTTTTTTTTTTTCTTTTTTTAGATGTTGCTTTTTATTTAATGATTTCAGTTGATTTATGCTTTTTTAATGATCTTTATTGTTGCTTACTATTTACGTTGAGTTTTTCTTCAATTATCTACTTTTAATGAATATTTTGCTTTTCTTTTCTTACCTTAACTATAATCATTTATACTATAGCCTTTCCAAGACTTCTCTTTTTACATTAATAGACTAATCAAAATGATAAAGAAATATTTATTGATACACACTTACGCAAATAAATAAATTCGATTCAACTCAATTCACCCCAATACTTTTTTTGTAAAGATCCTCATTTTCTATGAACTGGTTAATCGTATTGAGCAACCCTTTACCGACTCTACCCAACTCCCCACCTTCTTTAATAATATTATTAACTTCTCTAACCATACTATCAGCAAAAATCTCACACAATACTTTTCTCCGTATCAAGATATCTTCGCATCTCAAGTTATTCAAATCGTTCAAATCATGATTCAAAGATCTGGAAAATAATTGCAAATGGTTGAATGGGCTGGGTATATCCGGATTCAAATATTTCGAGGACATTGGATGCAAACCATCGATATCTTCTTCTTCTTCCCCGTCTTTTCCTTCACTGTTATCATTTTCGGAGGCCGTCTTACCCAACGCACCATAAGATATAAAATTATTCAACACTTGCAAGTGTCTCAATTTGACATTTTTACCACTTGATTTGCTGCTATTTGACATTTCTGAAGAAGATCCAATATTTACTGATAATGAAACATTCTGCTTATTGGCATCAAGGGGCCAGTTTAAAAGACTGAAAAAGCATTTCATCAATTTGATCCAATTATTGTTCACCAAATATTCCAAGCAATCCAACTGAGTCAACGCTTCAAGAAATTTGGTGGAATCGTTCCTAATTGCGACATTGATATGTGTCATTGCACTTTGAATATATAAAATAATCATATTATAATTTAGCTGCACGCTGACTGGAGAACACATCTTTAACGTATTGTAAGCCTCAGTGCGCACTTGAGTTGAAGAATCAATGATAAGCTTGGCAATAGAATTTAGAAGACTTTTCATTAAAGTTGGATGATCTCTCAAATGTTTCTGAATAAATAATACTGCTTCTTTCCTCACTTGTGGAGTATTATGTTTGGTTAAACTAATATTTCGTAAAAGTTCTTCTTCAGAAGTCTTGTGTTTCATCACTGATTGAAGCGGCACATTGATGCTCTTCACAGTGAAGGAAGTATCGGTGGCATTAGAGGCCTTTGGTTTGGTTTTACCAACCTTAAGCTTTTGCTTGGTAAAGTCCTTAGTCTTTTCCTTCTTCTTTCTTTTAGAACCCATTGTGTATGTGCGTTTATTTTTTTTTTTTTTTTTGTGTGTGTGTATATATATATATATATATAAACTGCTATTGATGCTGTTAGATCCATATCAGCAAAATGTCAATCTCATCTCATCTCGCTTCTAGTAAATAAAAAAAAAAAATTTTTCTATACAATTTCCGAGGGCAAAAACTCGACCATTCTATACTGCAAGTGCATGTGAGTACCGAGGGTATATATACTACTAGCTGGTGTGGGTGAAGTAAGTTCATTAACGGTGACTATATGTCAGAAGTAACACCAATTAAATTGTTTCTTGAAGAGCAGCTAAAGCGGAATCTTATTCCCACTTCAGCAACTATACAATTAAAGTATCCAGCTTCTTCTGTTTGGCTTCTGCTATTCAACTACCTCAATGACCCGTAAAGTTGGAACCTTAGATGAGATAACCCGGCCCTAGTAATAGTAATCGAATAACTCATAAGCGCCGAGCTCTGCAGTTTTGCTTTGCCTTTCCAGCATTTGATCTTTTGAAGATGTATAGTACCAGATTATTCTCTTATATATATATATATACATATATCTGACAATAAAATTCAACAATGAGTGCTAGGCAGATTCGCAAGTTAGAAGAATTGCAAAAGCAAAAAGAAGAACAAGAGAGACTTATTGCTGAGCAACACCTGGGCTCCGAGGACAATGATGAAGAAGATGATACTGTCAAGCCAAAGGCTAATCTTTTTGATCTCCTAGGAGGTAGCGATGATGACGATGTTGAAGATAGTGATAATGACAGCGAAGAGAATAATAATGATGAAGCGGTAGCTTTCGAAGATAAGGAGGAAGAAATATCAAACACTGCTAGTGATGGAAGTCAAGCGACAGTCCCAAAATCTTTAAAAGCCGAAAACGCAGATAAACTTTCAACAAAGTCAGACAGTGATGACGGAGATGTGTTCCATGATGCTAGCGAACCTGCTGCCACTCCTTTAAAATCAGGCAGGAACAGAAAGAAGAATCAGAAAAAGAAGAACCAGAAAAAGAATAAAAAAAAGGAAAAAGCAGCCGCCTCTGCTGGCAACAGTACCGAAGTGTCAATTGAAAACACACCAGAAGTTAGTACACCTCAACCTAATCAAACCCCAACACAACAACAAACACTGACCAAAACCACAAAAATAGTCGTTCCAGAACAATACATTGATCCTGGTTTTAGCAACTTCACCGCCCAAGATTTTAAAGACACTCTACCATTATTACAATTCAACACCAGAAATTTGGATCCCGATAACGAATATAAAGAACTTTTTGGTCACATTTCAAGCAAAGTCCTCAATGACGCTGATTCCACAACTTCAAGTTTCACTAGTCCTGAAGTACTTGCACAAATCAAGCAAGTTGCTCAAAGAGTGCGCAATTGGGGTGGTAAAGATCGCAGAAGTATGCCTGGTACTACTAGAAAATTAACGTTAACTAAGATTAGAGATGATTGGATCCCAACAAATGTGAAAAACATCACCATGTCTGAACTTTCTCATAGAGAAGTGAAAGAGTTGAAACAGACAAAAAATTCTAATGACTGGATTGATGTGATTGAAGATGAAACTAAACAGGAATACAATGCAGGAATTAGATATTTCCGATTCACCAGCAATAGAAATGAAACTGCTCTTAATGCTCATTTTCTCTTATCTGTTTCCATTAGGCCAAATCATGAGACATTGATTCATTTGCTTCAAGCAAATCCATATCATGTTGAATCAATCCTACAAGTTTCAAATATCTTGGTAAGACAAGGTGACAAATCTAACAACAATGGGTTAATTGAAAGAGCATTATTTGTATTTGACCGCGCATTGAAGGCAAATTTCCAACTTGGTACTGCTCTAAATAGACTCCCGTTTGAATATTTTTTGAATCGTCAATTTTATTTGGCAATTTTTAAATACATCAACGTGTTAACCCAAAAGGGAACTTTTTTTACTGCTTTCAATTATTGCAAGTTGCTTCTTTCCATCAATCCAACAGAGGACCCATACGGGGTAAGATATTTTTTCGATTTTTATGCAGTAATGGCTCAAGAATATCAGTATTTGATTGATTTTACTCAGAGTGCATTATGCCAATCTTACATCAACTGGATCACCCCAGGCTTAATGTATTCTGTTGTGCTAAGTTATTTGCACTTGAATAAACCTGCAGAAGCTGCAAAAGCCCTTGCTGACGCATTTAATATGTACCCATACTTGGGTCTCCATTTACTCGAAGACGTTTGCAAAACTCAGCTCGGTAGCTTGAACCTAAACACTAAATTCGTTAACCATATTTATAAGAACTTGAGCTCTAATGTGGAACTTCTAAGCCAAACATACTCAGTAAGGGCCAAACTCATGTGGAAAGACATTAACCATATCAAATTCCTCAATGCGGAATTAATCAAAATTTTGAACACTGCTAATGTGGCAGATTTACAATGTGACAAGATTGGTGAAGAAATCGCTTCAAATTTGCTACGATATGCAATTTTGTCTAATGAAAATTCGTTAATGTCGAAGATTCCAAAGGAGTTTTGGACCGATAACGAAATTTTTGAGTATGATGTGTTACCTCCGAATAATCCTAGTGCTGAACTGTTTAGTTCTATGGTTGATGATAATGTTATTGGGCAAGCAATTTTGGAAGAATCGCAAATTGACTATCTTGAACAGTTGACCCAAGAACAATTGAATTTTGATGAGGGGCAGGGGTAGTGAGCTGAAAAAGCGGTATAATAGTGATTGGTATGTCGCTGTTACGTCTTGTCATTGTCGGGTGATTTTGAACTTCCTTTTTATGATATAATTATGTACTATAAATATGATTCATTGTTCTAGTTTTGGTTTAGTTTTCTGTGTTACCCTTTTCGTCACTTCTCATCGATGCATAAACTTTCTGTTTTCCAGTATTTCCCTACTTCTTCACACCTTTACTTTTTTTTTCTTTGTCTCCATTTCTCCCCTGATAATGTGGAAAACTCAATGGTTTGCTAGTGCCAAAAAGACGTGGAAAATCATATAACGATGATAATGATGAGCTACATACATCCTAACTCATTGATCCTACATCACTTAGTCATTAGCTGTAACCTAAAAAAGAGTGAATTATACATGTATACTATACCGAACTATTTCATAAGCTCATGCCCTGACATCTAGATCGATACGTTGTACATTGTATTTTACATTCACTTCATCATATTTAAAAGTTCCACACAAACACACGTTCAAAATAACCTATCAAATAATATATGACTTTAACGTTGAGTTCAGCCCAAATAAAAACAAAAAGCAACCAAAAGAAAAAGTTTTCCCATGAAAGATGGGGCCAAACAAAAAGTCAACCAGCCAGATTACTACTTATTATCTTGATACAGCAATATTTTTGTTTATATTATTTTTGATAAATCTGATAAATGATAACGATAACTATAGCAATAGCAATAGCATAAATAGAAGGTAGGTAATATATGCTCAAGAGCCCAGATAAATATGAAATATATGACGTATGAAATACCAGAAAAAGATGTTGACGAGCAAATGTGTTGATATGGAACATATGACCAGCTTAGTGTTGCAATGCTGCAAAAAAAAAAAAAAAGAAAAAAAAAAAAAGAAAAAAAAATATTATGTTCGTGGTTTCGTTACTTTCCAAAAATCGCACACACTGCCTTCTTATTTCTTTTTAGAGCCTCTCCTGGTTCTATTCAGCTGGAGCATGAGCAAGTCCATTGCTGACTGCTTGGTCACCCCCTGGTTTTGGGTTCTGATGTATTGCACTTCCTGGTTAAGCATGTCTCTTGCGCTTCCAATGCCGAACCCAGGCATCGTGCTCTTTGCGGTTCTCTGAGGAGCATTGTGCTTATTTCTCAAGGTTGGCATTGCTACTTTTTCCTTATTGCTATCAGTCTTACCAATCACATTACTTCCTTCTGCGCCAACTTTGAAATTGCTCACGGGGGCATTTCTGAGATCACTGAATGCAAAGTTGTTCCAATGGAAAACCATTTGATCATGTTTGGAAAACTTTTTGTAGTCACTAATCAAACCAGCCATGCTCCTTTCGCCATTGGCAGGCCATTTAACGTTTCTTAACTCATAAAGTTTCTTCAAATTATCAACATCATGGAAAACTTTTTGATGTTGTACCGTCGCATCCTTGGAAAGATTAGTGTCAACGAGATAGCGAGATGGTCGGTATCTTGAAGCACCGCTGCTATTGTCAAATCCACTACCAAATTGGCTAACGTAGCTAGAAAGCATCAACAAGTTTTTGGCTCTTGTCGTAGCTACGTAAAAAATACGCCTTTCTTCATTAATTGGATCATGCGTTTGCCCGTTGCCATTATGATTATCATTAGCATTACCATTACCAGCAGCAATCTTCTCTGCTTCTTCAGTCTCCTTTATGGCGAATCTTGACGGGAGCATTCCTTCATTAAGTCCCGGAATATACACTATTGGCCATTCAAGCCCCTTTGCCGAATGAATGGTTGAAATAGTTACTACCCCGCTATTATCCAAAGTGGTTTCTTCCACACTTTCAATATCATTATTTTCTCCAGCACTAGTTGCATACATGTTCACGGAGTCAAGAAACTGCTGCAAATAATGAAGGCCGGTTCCCAGCGCTTTGTGACGATCACCAGTAGAGTCATAACCACCAACGCCATCAGTGTTGTATCCTTTAACATTAGAAAACCCATTGCTTGAACTGTCTGGCACCGGTGGATAATTTCCAGTTTTCTCATTTGATACAAATTCCCTGATTTCTTCAAAATTAACCGGATTAAATCTTTTAATTTCATTTCTCAACTCCAAATGGTTCATTATTGCTTCCTGGTTGTCTTTGTATTTTTCTTGAAGCCCGCTTTCATGATAGAGGTAATCAAAAGCATACAACAAGTTAGTCTTATCTTCCGGCATTGGCTCGTCATTAATGTCGACGTATCGCTTCTTCTTGAATTCCAGATCAGCTAATTTAGCATCCTGACCCTGCAAAAGCTCTCTAGCGATAAATATCATCTCAAGGTATTTGTGCAATGAGTTTTTCACAGTCAATGAAATCTTTATTTTATTTCTACCAGCTGCAATATCAGAGATTAGGTCAAATGCAGATTTGGCTTTGTGATCTTCTTTAGCAAACTCATCTACAAATTTTTCCAAAGTTTTAGCTCCCAAACCATCTGCTTGGAATTCTAAAGTTCGAAGAAGAGCTAATCTATCTTCATTAAAAGCCACCACCCTCAAGTAATCGAGCATCAACGCCACTTCTTTACGTTGCCAGAAAGAAACGCCCTTGTTAATCTTATATGGGATTTTGCGTTCTATTAATGCCTGCTCGATTTTCCTAGATTGGTACCCAGAACGGATCAACACTGCAATATCAGATCTTTTGAAAGGCTGGTTGGGAAAGGATAATAGATACAAGATATCGTTACCAATAAATCGGGCTTCTTGCACATCATTAGTAAACTGTTTATACACTGGCGGGAAAGAGGTTTCTGATTGAGGTTTTAATGACTTTGTGTGCTTTCTTTGCTGGTCCTGTAGCATGAGTGATTCGCTGAAAGATAACAAGTCCTTGGTAGATCGATAGTTTTCATTCAAGTAAACAACCTTGAGTTGCCTGGCAAAAGCAGTGGCCATAAACTCAAAGTTTTGTACCACAGCATTCCGGAACCCATATATACTTTGGTCGGGATCCCCGACAACTGTGACATTATTGTTGCTTGTGTTTTTGGCAAACTGGTATAGCAAGTCCAACTGGATCTTATTGGTATCTTGGAATTCGTCAACACAAACGTGTTTAAGGTAATTAAGAATGTATGGAAATTTTTCAAAAGTTTTGTACGCGTATAAAAGTAAATCGTCAAAATCCAACAATTTTAATTTCTGTAATTCTTGTTGATATGCTTGGTAAACTGCATAAAGCTTGGTGTCGTGATTTTTAGTACTATCACGATAATCCTGAGGCAACATCCCTTTGGATTTCAAATTCGAAATGCGAATTCGGAAACTTTTTATTTGCTCGTTGGTCAGGTTTAGTGGTTGTTGTTCCTGGCCAACCAGTAATTTCAGAATAATAGCTTTTTGTCCGAGTACTTCTTTCAAAACTCCATTACTGTCAGCCGTGTCTGCAATGGCAAACTCTTTCAAATCAATCAAGTATCCATATTTACGCAAGATTTGGAGACAAACACTATGGAAAGTGCCAATAATCAATCTTGAGGTATCAATGACACACCGGTACGGCTTGCTACTTTTAACGTCCAGCAAAAGTTTTTGCAAGCGGTCATTCATTTCTTTGGCAGCATTTTTGGTGAATGTTGTGACAATAATCTCGCTTGGAGACACATCGTGCTTTAGAATCAAGTAAGCCACCCGCGCAGTAATGACTTTGGTTTTACCAGTACCTGGGCCAGCAACAATTTGCAATGGGCCTTCCAATGGAGCAATAACCGCTTGTTTCTGCTCAACGTTCAATCCACTGAGGATTTCGTCGATGCGCTGATCTCTAGAGACTTCTTTCTTGTCCTTTGAAGATTGATTGCTACCAAAGGTTATTCCTTTATCGGAATCATACTTGGTATCTTTCGGTTGCTCATAATTTTTGACACATGTTTTCGAGAGCCGGTCAAAGAGGGTTGTCCGTGGTGGAAAATGCAACTCATGGCTAGCTTGTACAGGTTCTAGCCTCTTTCGTCGCTGGCAAACGGTGAATGGGCCGCTAGCAGCGGTATCAGCACTGGGAGCCTGTCTCTTGTTGGCGACCGTGGCAGGTCGACTGATATCAGCAGCAGCAGCAGCAGCAGCAGGTCTTTTTGAGCCTGGTGGGAAAAACGGTGGCAGAGACATGGCTTAGTGGCTTGCCTGTGTTGTCTGCTCATTTGCAGGTCATTTTGAGTGTTGATGTTTTGATGTTTCGAGATTGTCAGCGCGCCACAGGACAAAAAAAAATTGCTTTTGGCGTTTTGGACGGATCTTTCATTACACTGAAGTTCAACGACTGCATGAGCACTTATAAGCACTAGGCAACGACTACGATAAACACCTCATAGATCATGGCTATCCCTGTATTTCTTAGGAGCTAAATTTTATCTACATCAGTAATCTCTCCAGCGCCAGCAACGGAAATAATCATCTTTGCCGGTACCCTTTTGAAATCAGGATACACTCTATTATTCCAATAAAAGACCATATTATCACTCCTAGAAAACTTCCGGTAATCACTAGTCAACTTACCAAGCTCTTCATCACCGCCTTCAGGCCACTGACCCAGTCTTATTTCGTACAATTTCTTCAACTGTTCCACACTATTAAGTGCGTTTTGATGCGCTATTGTGCCCTTGGTTATCGATAGGTTGAGGTATCGCGACGGCAGATACCGCATAGAAGAAACGCTTTGATAGCTATAAAGCCCATTTCCATTGACATCATCACCTCCTTGGCTAGTGTAGCTAGAGAGTATCAATAATGTTTTGGCTCTAGTGGCAGCAACGTAAAAAATCCGTCGTTCTTCGCTTATTGGGTCATGGTCGACTTCGACTTCGTCTTTGTCTCCATCGGCACTACCATTGAAATTCTTGTTATTACTTTTTCTAATGTTGGTTGAATTGTTTCCTGTGAGTGCAAATCTTGATGGGAGTATTCCCTCGTTGAGACCCGGAATGTAAACTATTGGCCATTCGAGTCCCTTGGCTGCATGGATTGTAGAAATTGTTATTGCCCCACTGACATCATCCTGATCTTCCGCATCATCATTAATATGTGAATTTGACGCATACAAGTGTACAGAGTCAAGGAATAATCTCAAGAGATTGTAGACGCCTAATTCAGGCTCCTTAGCAAACAAAACGGTTGCCACATCAACTTCGTGCTCTCGCTCTTGCTTTTTGACTTTCACGTCGCCATTTATTGAATGGTCAATATCATCCACAGGCAAGCGAGGATACTCAGCAGTTTCTTTAGCGTTTGAGAAATCCGGAATAGCTGCTTCAGCCACTGGTATAAATTGTTTCAATTCGCCCTTTAATTCCAAATGGTTTAAGATCGCCTCTTGGTTTTCTTTGTACATCTCTTCGAGCCCACTGTTCTGATAAATATAATCCAAACCGTTTAACAAATACTGTTTCTCAATGGGTAATTGTTCATTTTCTTCAATTTGACCATCTGCTAGACTTTCCACGTCATGAAGATCTGCGGCAGCATCATTGCCTTCCAAAATTTTTCTAGCACTGGTTATCATATCACAATACCCTTGTATTGATTTTTTGGCATTTCCTGATATTTTCATCTTATACTTTCCACTAGCTATTTCAGCAACAACAAGTAATGCCGGTTGGGTAGTTTCCGTAAGGATTTCTTCAATATTTTTCAAAGATTTTGCACCAAGTCCCTTAGCTTGAAATCCCAATGTTCGAAGGGTAGCCATCTTAGCATTATTAGAAGCAAGCACTGTTAAGTAATCAAGCACTAACGCTACTTCTTTGCGCTGCCAGAAAGATACCCCTTTATTAATCTTATAAGTGATTTTTCTTTCAATCAATGCTTGTTCTATTTTCCTCGATTGATAAGCGGCACGTACCAAGATTGCTATATCAGATCTTTTGAAAATCTGATTGGGAAGTGATAACAAATACAAAATATCATTACCAATAAATCGGGCTTCTTTGGTATCAGTGGAAAATTTTTTGTAAACTGGTGGGAATGAGGTTTTGAATTGAGATTTCAATGACTTTTGATGTTGTCTTTTCAAGTCTTGCAGCATTACTGCTTCGCTGAATGCGAGCAAATGGCTGGTAGATCGATAGTTTTCATTCAAGTAAACAACCTTGAGCTGCCTGGCAAAAGCAGTGGCCATAAACTCAAAGTTTTGTACCACAGCATTCCGGAACCCATATATACTTTGGTCAGGATCCCCGACAACTGTGACATTATTGTTGCTTGTGTTTTTGGCAAACTGGTATAGCAAGTCCAACTGGATCTTATTGGTGTCTTGGAATTCGTCTACAAAGATATGTTTGAGATAATTTAAAATGAACGGAAACTTTCCAAGCAATTTGT
>JXWR01000006.1_pt1 | contig 15876 bp, 16 predicted proteins | sample 315541 | NCBI WGS metagenome assembly JXWR01 (sample SAMN03273951, study PRJNA271842) | soil metagenome | isolation source: rice field ambient CO2 | place: India: CRRI Experimental farm Cuttack,Odisha-753006 | collected 2013-12-17
ACTTTAACCTTGAAGAAACCAGCAAGCAAAAGAAAATGAAACTGTTTAAAGGAACTCATGAAGTTTTAGCACGTTGGAAGATTCAGCTATATATCAAATGTGAGTCAGAGGAGGAGCGCCAGTCAATTTTGGAAGAGGGTGTTCTAATTGGTAGCTAAAAAGACTATTAATCGGGACGACCTAGCTAGAGAATTGCACAATCGTTATCCAGATTTTTTAATGAGGGATATAAAATTACTAATTGAAGAGCTAGAAGTAATAGTAGCTGACGAAGTTGACTCTGGTAACAAAGTAAAGATTGGCAAGCTATTGGAGCTTGAGTCACAAACAAAAGCCAGCAGACGACACTATGATGGTATTGACAAGATTCATGGGGGCAAAGGGAAATATGTTGAGATTCCGGCTAGAAAAAGAGTAAAGTACACTCCCATGAAGTTGTTGAAAGATATACAAAATAAACCAGTTAAGTAGGTAACATTTAAAAATAAAGTATTGACAAATCATACCATTTCTGGTATGCTTTTATCATAGAATGAATGAGAGGAGGCGAAACAATGACTAAATCAGTTAATTTAGATAAAATATTTAAGAAGATGGGTGATGATTGGCTATATGTGAGCTCACATGCTGATAAATTTGTTACACTAATTTTGTATGACACAGAAAATTATATGATTGTTGGGCGCACTAATGATATTGTTGCTGTAGATTATGCTGATAATGACTACGTAAAAGATTACCAAAATAAATTTGATGACCTTTATGAAGAACAAACAGGGCATGAAAATTCACAATATAGATTTGAAGTAGTCCCAGTTGATATCACCTCAGTCGCTCTAAAATATAATATGCAATAAAATAAAAATTAATTTCCATTGACAAGCATAAAAAGTATGCTATAATAAGTATATTAGCGAAAGCAAAGCTAATAAATAAAAAACTATGTATCAGGTCGTTTAAATGGGCGGAAGATACAGAAAGTAGGTAATTTAATGGTTAAAGTAATGGCGGTACTAGAGTTTCCTAGAGTATCTTATTTCAAGAAGTCCGCTAATGAAGAGTATGACTTTAATTTTATGTCTACTAGGGCTGGAAAGCTACTAAATAAGATATTAACAGCACCTAGAGCAGGATTAGGGCTTGATTTAAAAGATGTCGATATAGAATTTTCATATGATTCTATTCCAAAAGTATACAAAGACAATAGCTATGCGTCTATCTCAGTTAAATCTGGTAAGCCTTCCTTTGATAGATTGAAAGCTAAGATAGCAGAAGCTAATCCAGACTTACTATTAGCGTTTGGTGGTACATCTTGCTTAGCATTGTTAGGTAAGAAGGGTGTTAATGACCTAAGAGGGCACCCTTATGATTTATCCTTAGAGAACAGAACTTACACTGTTTTTCCGATGCTTAACCCGGAAGATATTTTAACTTCACCTAATAAAGAACTACTGTTAAAAGTTGATATTGGTCTAGTTAAGCGATTCTTAAAGGGTGGTAAGGAGGCTTTAAAGCCTAACGTAGGTAAGTACGAACTGGTAGAAGACTTTAGTAGAGTTAAGCAGATATTTACTAACATTTTAGGGTTACCACCATTGTCTAAGCCTAAATATAATATTGTAGCAGTCGATACCGAAACTAATACGCTGGAAACTAACAACAAGGGTGCTAAACCTATTATTCTATCATTGTCATGGGAGGAGCATCAAGGGGTATGTATCCCACTAAAGCATGATTTAGCCCCAAATTTATGGACAGATGAACAGTTTAACCAAATAAAACAGTGGATACTAGATTTGTTTGAAGCTGACCAGTGGAAGGTATTGCACAATGGTAAGTATGATATCAAGATGCTTATGGATACCTATGGGTTAAAACATGCTCACAAGTGTGTGGATACCCTAATCATGTTCTGGATTAGTGTTATTGAAGAAAGCACAGTCAGCAAAGGGTTGAAGGATTTAGCTTGGATATACACGGATATGGGTGGCTATGAAGAACCCCTAGATGAATTTAAAGAATCCTATGTTCAGAAGGATTATGCCCGTTGGTATAAGGAAGAGGAACGGCGATTAATTGATGAGGCTAAAGCTAATCCATTAAAAACAGGTAAGCCTCGCAAGCCTAAATTACCGGCCAAGTCAAATTACCCTGGATTAGTTAACAAAGTGGATGGTAGCAAGTTTAATTATGAATGGATTCCATTAGACATTATCTATCCCTATGCCGCTGGTGATACTGATGCTTGCTTACGGATTTATAATAAATTGTTTGAAAAGGTTAAAACAAACCCTAATTGGGTTAACCTAGTATTTAGTGTTTATCCTAAGCTAGATGATGCCTTATGCCATATGGAACATAATGGTTTACAAATTGACAATGATAAGGCCAAAGAACTGGCTAAAGCTTATGGTGACCGTAAAGATAACACCTTGAATGCTATTTATAAGATGGTTCCCGAGATCAAGCAGGTAGAGCAAGAGCGAATTGATAACCTAGCTAAGCGAGCTAAATTAATGGCAAACGTTAAGCCTAAAGATAGAACTGATGAAGATAAAGCTTTCATCAAAGAGGTTGGTAAGTACAATGGTAACAACCCTAAGACCGGCGAGCCAAAGTATAAAGTTAATTTAGACTCGAATAATGACCTCGGATATATCCTATATGAAGTATTGGGGTATACCTTGCCACCAGAACCAAACTTTCTAACTGATACTACTGTTAAGCACCGTATTCCACAAGATAAGCTAACTTATAAAAACTATCGAGTTAATATTGAAGCTATTGAGTATATTCGTGATAACTATGATAAGAAGCTAGGAGAGCTACTAGTAACATATAGTAAGACTGTTACTGCCTTGTCAGGGTTTGTGCTTAAGTTACCATCGTTACAAGACCCTAATGGGAGAATCCACACTAGGTTTAACCCGACTGGGACAGTGACCTTAACCAACAGATAATCAATGGGGCCACTTTAATACGCAGTGAACCTATAAATATAGGGTGTGAATATTACTATACTAGGTAAGTAGGAAATGACTTTTTAAATATTTGCTAACAGGGGAACCTTTAACATGGCAATCCTGTGGAGCTTGTTTTATTACAAGTTCTCTAACGACTATCGAAAAGATTCCTTATTATACAAAGGAATAACTGAGTAGAGTACAACTAGTATGAAACTACTAGCTGGAAGCGCTGTGCAGTGTTATAATAACGCTGAAAATATAGTCTACTCCCTTAATAAATATCGGGAAACCGAGGGTACAGTTATGGTGACATAGCTAAAGTAAGACACGATTATCAAGTTCAGGAAATTTTAATGCTCAGAACCTTACTAGGCCAGAGACAGACCCACGCAAGTTCAATCATAAGTATTCAGTTAAGTCAATGATTCACTCCCGTTTTAAGGGTGGTGTTATTGCTAACATTGACTTTAAATCGCTGGAAGTATATGTGATGGCACTTATTTCTAAAGACCGTTCCTTAACACAAACACTACTAGACAACAAAGATGTTCATAAGCACAATGCTAGTGTTGCCTATGGCATACCAGAAGAGGATGTAACTAAAGATTTACGTACAAAAGCGAAAGCCGTAGACTAAGTTGCGGCGTACCCCAGTGATGGGATATGGAAAACCTGTTGAATTCGGGCATGGCTAAAGTAAGATAAAAATACCTAACCTCTGCAAAGAGGACGAGAAAGCCGATAAGAGAGCCTATGTCCATGATAGTGGATAGTGGTAATCCCGAGCCAAGCTAGTAATTTACTAGAAGGTGTAGAGACTATCGAAACGGTAAGCTAATATTATGGGTATTAGCTGAGAACGGAGTAGAGTACACATAAATGTGGAAGTGGCAGGGTTCTTATAGTAACATATAAGAATAGGATATAGTCCAGCATGTCCTTTAGTATGAAAATGCGTGACATGCTAAACATTCGGTTAACTTATAACAAGCCGCTTTATAGAGTAATCTATATCGAATAACCTTGTGAAACGGGCAGGAGTAATAAGTCTGTAAAGACGAAGCGCTCCGGTAAGGAAGGCTAAGTCCATGTTAAATGGATAATGCTAATCCCGTGCTAAATCAATCAAAATGATTGTAAATGCCGAACGAATATCGAAAAGGTAGATTAGTGTAATTGGCACTAATTGAGAACTTAGTAGAGTAGAACCCCACTGGGGAACAAGCGCAAGGGAACCAGTAGTAACGAACTGGCTCATGATTTATTCTAAACCCTTTAAAATACTACGAAAGTAGGGGTAGATATACAGTAATGTATAAGAAAGATGTTGTTATATGGTGAGTCTGCAAGTGGTATGGCTACCAAGCAAGGCATTAGCGTAGATGAAGCCCAAGAAACAATTGACAAGATTCTGGGAGCTATGCCGGGGGTTAGAGACTTTATTGAACGAACACATGAAGAAGCTCAACGTAACTACTATGTAGAGACTATGGTTGGCTTTAGGCGGCGTTTAGGTGACTTAAAGAGTAATGACCGTGGAAAGTCATCAAGAGCCCTTAGGCAGTCAGTCAATGCTATCATTCAAGGCTCCGGGTCTAGTTTGCTAGTATTGGGGTTAATTAAGGCTAGAGAACTATTTGAAAAATATCATATGAAGTCAGTTCTAGCTATCACTGTTCATGACTCCATTGTAATTGACTGTCACCCAGACGAAGTGGCTAAGGCAATTGAGATTGTTAAGTGGAGCATGGAGCATGTAGACTTACCTATCTTAGTTAATAATGATGCTACTGGTTATAATGTACCAGAACAATATCAGTTACCAGACAATAAGTTTAGATTCCCGCTTAGAGCCGAACCAGAAGTAGGATTGAACTACAATGACGATGTTGACTTTGACCTAGAAGACTATCAGAAGTTTGCTAGTGCATATGGGTATTGCCGGTATAACTATGCAATGACTAAGCTAAACCAGTTAATCGAATACGAAGTTGAACCAGAAGAGGAAGTCAATAAGAAGAAGGCTAAGCTTGAAGAAGCTAAACCCGTATTTGAGAGGTTACAGTATGAAGGACAATAGCGAGCTAGAAGAAAGAGACGCTAGTAAAAATAATTATAAATAATGTGTTGACAAAGGATACCAGACATGGTATCCTTTTATTATAGAAAAAGAAAGAAGGATATTAATTATGAGTTATTCAGAAGCAATGGCTAAACATTATCAAGATAAACGGGCAAACAAAAATGTGTCTCGTCAACCAAAGTATTCAAATACCTGTATTCTAGCTGGGGATATCTTAGCTGAGGGCAATCTATCTAAGGGGGCAACTATTTACTCAAAGGGCAAGTTAGATGCTGATACTGTCGCTATAGTTAAAGAAATCGAAAACAAGGGCAACTACTTCATTGATTCCCGTATCTATTCAGATGAATATATGAAGTCGTTCAATAATAAAGTTGCTAACGCCAAAACTGTAGATGAATTAGCGACTTACTTAGGCGAGCTAGATGAAGAAATCGAAGTTTTGAGGTTAGATAATCATGCGGAAAAAGGGTTAGAGCTTAACCAATGGTCATCAATTGACGGGATTCATCTAAAGACATGTTTTTACATTTAAGGAGGCTCTATCATGGCGGTAGATACTAAGATTAAATTTAATAATGAACTAGAAAGCATCTATGAATATGCTGACAAAGTGCTAGAAGGTTGTTTGCAATTTGGATACGGTCGCATGGGAGAAAAATTAGCTAGTAAGCTAAACGAGTTCTTTGATGGTGTAGGAGAGGGCCATTTTGAGGATGTTATGGGATGCGATTTTGATGAGGGCTATGTACGACCAGCTGACATTACTGAGGAACAGTTGGTTTATCTAGCTCAGCGAGTAATTATTAGAGTAGATGACACTAGTGACGTATTTAATACCCTAACGAATATTGTACCAGCTAGGGATATCAAATTTTATGAGACCTTAACTGGCAACTATGTATCAATTAATGCTGTTAATAAGCCAATGAATTATTATCGAGGTATCTATAGTAGCATCCAAGGGTTTTTAGATGTTTATCATAATGAATTGGAATCTAATTTACTTGGGGGTGAAACAGTTGGATAAAACTTATAGCGAACAGTTAGATGAATTTAAACGTCTTCACCACGAATTGTCTGAGACTGTTAATAAATTTAATGCAACATTTAATAAGATTGAAGAACTAATTGATAAAATATCTAAACGAGAGCTTGACCTAAAGTTACCTGAGGCTAATCTCGAAGAAGGTGAGTATGACCCAGTGCCTTGTGATGATACTGATGTTAGTGGAATTAGCATTCGATTAACTAATGTTAATACTGGGAAGTCAGCAACCTATAGTTCGTTAGCAAAAGCTTCCAATATGAATCATATTTCTGTTAGTGCAATTAGTATTGCTAGCCGAAAAGGAAGTTTAATCTATGGTGTACTAAAGGTTGAGCGTTTAAAGGAAAAACCGTTAACGACTCATAATATGCGCAGAGTTTCAGTGTATGATGGGACTACTAATAAGGTATATAGTTCTGTTTTAGAGGCTAGCCAAGAGGTAGGAGTTAACTACTCAGATTTTTCTACCGCATTAAGCTATGGTGAGATTACAAACAAGTATGGTCATCACTACCAGATTAAACGATTAGATGAACGCAAAGATGAAAATCATAGTATTGAGTTACCTAAGATTTGAAGGTGGTGATAAATAATGGCAATTGACATTACTAATATTGGTGAGCTTGAGGAAATCTCTTATCGCAATCAGAGAGGCGAAATTGTAACTATTGACCCCAAAAAGTTATTGGGATTCAATCGTAATAACTTACCCTTTGAAAGCCAAGCTAACACCTATTTTCTAGTGGCTAGATTAGCTGAGTTAGCTAAACTAAAGGTTGAAAACTTAAAAGTTGACCAACGTAAGCTAGAGGGTGAACTATATGCTAAGTATGCTAATGATGATAGCTTAAAAGCGACGAATAATGGGCGCAAGCCCACAGAAGGAACTATTAGCCATATGATAGATAGTGATGAAAGCATGGTAGAGCTGAGCAAGAAACTCAATAATAATAACTATAAGGCTCAGTTACTTAATCGTTTGGTAAAGGCGTTTGAGCAACGTAAAGACCTAATGCAATCACTCTCGGCACAAATGAGACAAGAAAATTCATTTGGTGTACCAAGTAATCCTGATAAACAGTAATTCTACGAAAAAGTGGGATTTTTGGCATCTCGTGTTATAATGTATATATTAAGAAATGAGGTAATTAATAATGGACTTTAGTAAGAAACTCCAAGCTGAATTGAATAAAGCTAACAATGAAGGTGGCAGTAACAATCGTGATAATGGTCCACAACGTAAGAGCAAGCAAGTATTTGTAAATGGTAAGAATGGGCTATTTGCTCGTATTTTACCATTAGGTGACAAGTGGTTCGCAGTTACTACTAAACGAGTACAAATGACCCTACCTAAGACTAACGGCGAATACACAATGAGCCCTATCTTAGATATGGATAACAAAGACGATAAGTTAGCCCAACTTATTAAGAAGGTACAACATTTTAATTATGAATATCGTGACTCCCATGATGTTGATAGCACGTATGATGCTATTGGCTTAAACAAGAAGCCTTATGGTGGTGGTGAACCGAACACTAGAGTACAAACACGTGTCGAATTTGTTGGTATCCAGATGGTAACTGATGCTAATGGAAACGTAGCTATGGAAGCAGGCCCTAATGGACCAATCATTCGTAACTTCTCAGCGTCAGGGGCTGTGTATAATAGTTTACTTGATATCATGGCTGATAAAACCTATAAAGTTAATGGGCAACCATTTGCAGATTCATTAGGATTTGTGTCTGCCCGTGATACGTTCCCAGTACAAGCTAAGTTGCATGGTAACCAATGGAGTGTTAACCCTCGTCCAGACATTATTGTACCAACCATGAATTATAACTATTTGGAAAAAGATGTTAGTGGTGAAGACTACAAATACTTCGATGACCCATATCGGTTTAATCAACCATTGATGGTAGCCAACCCAGACTTCTACGAACGTGTTCTCACCCAAGTTCAGGATATTGTATCTAAGCGTATGATTGAATTGAAGAACCAAGATGCAGGTTATGCTGGTAACCCTTATTTACAATCGGGTACAGAAGATAGTCAGGCATCAAATTCACCAGAACCAGACACCGCTAAAACTGCTAGCAGCTATCCAGAACCATGGGCGGTATCAGGTGGGGTTCCAGAAAACCCAGGTAAGGTAGATTTAAATGAAGAAAGTACCCCAGAATCACAGGTAGCTAACCAAGGACATGCTTCACAAGGTTCTCAGACAGCACCACAAGCTCCAGAATCATCTTATACCCAACCACAGGTACAAACACCTCAGGCAAGTCAAGAATCAAATGTCAAGGCAACTAGTGCTTCTAATGATATGGGTAACGGTATGGAAGCTGACAATAACGTTGACGACTTACTATCTAGTTTAGGATTATAATAGGAGGGTAATTGATTAATATGACGAAGGCTTCTAAAGAAAGTTATACTGATGAATTAGGGTCTTTGTTTGGAGATTTAGCTAAGGATGATGACGCCTTAGCTACTTTTTCAGATAATGACTTAGGAGAAACTAAAGATTGGGTACCTACTTTAATTCCGGCATTAGATAAAAACTTAGTAGCCGGTATCCCGGCCAGTGGTGAAATTTCCGAAATTTTTGGTGGACCTAGTGCTGGCAAAAGCACATTTGCTGGTTTAATTATGCACAACGCTCAAAAGATGGGGATTGTACCAATCTATTTTGACGTTGAAACTACTCAGCGTGCTTCTAGGCTAATGGAACTGGGTGTAGACCCTAGGTTTGTTATGACTGTTAAGCCCAAGCGGTTAAAGAATAAAACGATGATGCCTTTGTATATTGAAGACATCGGTCAAAAGATGATTGATATGGCCGCTAAGATTCATGACCGTGACAAAAATTTAATTACCATGTTTATTTGGGATTCCGTAGCTATGACTCAGCCAAAGATGGCAGCAGAAGCAGATGCAGACCAACAACTAGTTGGGCAACAAGCTAAGGCTTTAACTACCATTGGCCGTAAAATTCAAGTTAATTTAGCTGCAAACAACGGATTTTTGCTTGCGTTTAACCAAGCTAGGGACGATTTCAATGCCCCTAATGCAAAGTACGCACAAGTTAAAACGGTTGGTGGAAAAGGGTGGTACCATTTATTATCAACCCAAATTCTATTTAAGAAGAGCACTAAAATTAAAGCTAAATCTTCCGACAAGGAAGCAATTGGTCAGGAAACTCGTGTATCAGTACCAAAATCAAAGATTGGGGATAACGCTACTGATGAGGTAACCGTTGACCTAATTGGGGCGACTGGGTTTGATGCTGAGCGTAATTTAATCACCTCAGCAAATGACTTGGGGTTAGTAGAAGGCTCAAATTGGATGACCTATATTACTGATAATGGCGAAAATATTAAGTTACAAGGAAAGATTGCATGGACTGAATATTTAAAATCAGATGAAGCCAGTGCGGTTAGAACAGAATTGTGGCAAAAGGTATTATTAACCTACTTTCCAAAGTGCTACCCGCCATTGTTTAACTTACACGCTCGGCTGACTGTTGACAAGTTCCCAGAGATTGAAGGGTTACGCAAATATTATTCTGACATTCAAGAACAACTCCCAGATAATGAACAGGATTATAATTATCGTACCTATATGAAGGCGGGGTTGCCACTTGACTAGAAGGAATGAAGCAGATGTCATTTTAGACGTTATGCAAACGGGTAACGGGTCCGGATATTCACCTAACTATAATCAGAAAGCAATTGTTAAGGAACGTTTAGGGATTCAGCTAAAAAAACATAAGCGAGTGCTGTTGGTATATCAGGACATTTATCGTCCTCAACCAGCAGCAGTGGTGACTATTACTAAGCTATACGATAACTTTGCTTTAGGCTATGTTTATAATAAACTAAGTGATACAAAGATACCATATACAATCAACTATACTTCTATTATTGCAAAGGATTACAGAGTAGAATCCGCTTACGAAGAATAAGGAGGCGTAACTATCACTAAGAATATCACCGGTTATAACTCTGACAGTAAAAATGTATTCAATTCTGTGGGTAATTATTATGCTCCCAAAGGTGCTTCTAACATAAAGTTTCTTAGAAGTCCTGAAAAATTACTAAAGCAGTATGACAACTTAATAAGGAGCTTAGGCAGAAAGTATGGACGGTTCTTATCATCAGAGACTGACCGTCAAGAGCTATATTCATTTATTCAAGATGCTTTTATTTCATTAGTAAAAGAATATGATATCAGTAGTGAGGTAGACTTTCCGGGATATATTGTTAAGATGCTAGAGTTCAGAGTTAGCCAATCTTATGCAAAACCTGAGCAAGAGCGTAGAGACCATATCAGTCCCTTAAAGAAAGAAACCACTACTATTGAGGGTATTATTAATAGCAAACAGATATCTGGAGATACAACTTCTATAGGGTTCAAGGGCAATGATGTTAAAAACAAAGATGGTGATATTACCCCCAAAGCTATCAGGTCTGTTGTTCATGTTCCTAGAGACAACGAGATTGATAATACCCTAATGGAATTAATTGATGATTTAAGCACCAGAGCACGCCTCAGTCCAATTAAGGTTGCCTTAGTAAAAGAATTTTATGAAAATGACCCCGGTGTAATAAGGGCTAAGGAAAATGTAGCCAAGCAATTAAATGTTCCTATCAGTGATGTTAAGAAAGAGTATTCGGAGTTAAAGGAATATTTAGAGATAACATACTATGACTAACATATTTGGTAACCCTTATATTACTAGGTGTAAGGATAAGTAATATAATAAATTTAGACACGAAGAGGAGATAATCTACTATGGATTTAAAAGATACGACCATGGCAAACCTAGACGGTAAATTTATCGTCAATAACTACCCATCAGCGAGTGCTGATGTATATTTTGATGATGGTGTAGGCCCAGTTGTTTTGGCAGTTAAGTCAAATAAGGTTTATCAGGTAGGGTTAACCAAGGAAGACTTGCAAGATGTTACCGCGGGTAAATTGATTGCTACGGTTGACGGCAGTAAGAAGGAAATTTCATGGATTCAATATCACGATAAAGACAACCTATATGATACCTATAATGGTGTTAGAGTAAGCGGGTATGATGGTGCTGATGCAGGCGTTCCTTTAATTCAGGCTATTGGGTTATTCTTTAAAGGAATCAACGTAACTGCTTATGACCCTTATATTCTAAGCTTAGATGAAATTCTAGATGCTATTTATAATGCTGATGGCTCTAGTACAACTGCAACGACAACGACTAGCACTACGACAGTAGCACCAACTACTACGACAACTAGTACTACAACAGTAGCCCCAACAACTACAACTACTACTACAACTAGTAAATAATAAGCCTGTAGTTAGTAGTATAGAAACAACAAAAGAATTAGCGACAATTAATATCACGCTATAATAATTATAAAGGAGAGAATTGCTAATGGCAACTAAATTTGATATATACAATGATAAGGGTACTGTAGTAGTATCTGCCCAAGAATCTCCAATCACAGTAACTGGATTAACCCCAGCTACCACATATACTGGTTGGTATGTAACGGTATCAGGGCAAACTGCTAAGACTATTATCCCTGATTTCACAACTAAGGCATCTACTACAACAACCACAAGTACTACTTTAAATGTAACTACTACGACTAGTACCACAACAGTGGCACCAACTACTACGACAACTAGTACTACAACCGCAGCGCCAACTACTACGACTAGTACCACGACATCAAAATAATTAAATGAAATATCTAACAAGCCAGAACGCAACTGTTAAATTTAAATGGCAATTGTCCGTTTATATCACTAGTTTGTTAGAAATTGGGGTTAACCCCAATGACATTGTAGTGCTGTTCTCGGACAGTGATAACCGTATTCCTAACTATATTAGAAAACATTATCATGTAAATGTACATGTGTATGAGGATAATCGAGAAGACAAAAGCTATATTCCAAGTATAAAGCCTTACTTGGTTTATCGTTATCTAGATGATAATCCTTCTGCTAGGCTAGAGGATTATGTCTATACGGATTCTGATATAATTATCAGGAAACCACTTGATTTTAGTCTGCTACCAGCTGACTGTAAGAATTGGTATGGCTCAGATTGTGGTGGGTACCTTGATATGGGATACTTAAATTATGTTGATAATTCCGAAAAGATTATTAATGCTATGCTAGAAACAGTTGGAATTACAATTGATGAAGCTAAGCATATTGATGCTAATTGTATTGGTGCTCAATATATCATATCAAACCCTAGTCCTGAATACTTTAAGAAAGTATATCAAGACTCTTACAAGCTATATCATGCAACCATAAAGATTGAGTCTAATTTTCAAGATTGGGTAGCAGAGATGTATGCTACTTTATGGAATATGCCTCTATTTAATATCAACCCCCATATTAGTGATGAGTTGGCCTTCACGTGGGGAACTGATAGTGCGGAGACATTCAAAGAGAACAAGATTTATCATGATGCTGGAGTAGTTGATGGTAACCAAGGGTTATTCTACAAAGGTAATTATAATATGAGAGAGCCTTTTGATGATGATTTTAACTTCATCAGCAAAGATAAAGCATCTTATTATTATACTTGGTATATCAAAGCAACTAAGTAGCATTTATAATAGGCCACCTTCAATAGGTGGTCTTTTTACTACAAATATGGTACAATTAAAATGATTAAGAAAGAGGTAATAATATGTCCTATTATGACCAAGCAACAAGTGATGAATTGAAAGATAAATTTAAAGATTCAGCAGTACCAACTGGGGATGACTATTCTGGACTTATAAGCTATTTTGATAAAGGGCTACAGGGTATGGATGAGACAACTGGTACTATTGATAACACTGGTTTAATTAAGGCACCTGCATTCCAGAGTTTGCAAACGCAGGTTAATAACAGTGCTGTAGGAACTAATCTGTTAACCGGTACCAGTAGTGATTTAATAGTAGATGACTCGTCTAATACCTCTCAAGGATGGAAACGTGCGAGTATATATAATAATCTAATTGTGGGGTCTGTATACACATTTAGTTCCGAAGTATCCGTTTTAGGAACCGCTACTTCTATAGACGTTAAATCATACAATCCAACAACAGGGCTTACTATTAATGATTCGTATACTACATTCCCTATTGTTAATGGCAAAATATCAGGATTAGTCAAGCCTATAGATGGATATACCACACTCATTATTTATGCAGGTAATTCTGGTAATACACACGGAAACAAAGTAACTTTCCATCATATGAAGCTGGAAAAAGGTAGCGTAGCTACTGATTGGTGTCTTAACCCATCGGAAATTTTGACAGAAGATAATCCAGGCAAAGAATTCAATGCTCTTAAGAATAATTTACAGAATCTTGTTTTAAGCGACCGTCGCCGGCTAACATATAAAAGCGCATCGGTTAGTTTGACACCAAACTCAGGAGTGCAGCCGCCGACAGCCGATTTTGAATTTAAGCATCTGGCAAATATGGGGGTGTCAGCCACTTTTGTCGTCATGCTAAATGTGACTGGCAAAAACGACCCAAATATTCAGATGCCTGATGATACAATTATTTCAAATGCAATTAGCGAGGCGACTAAGGTGGGAGTGTCAGTCACAATGATTAAACCTCACATTGGCATCTCATTTATGGACTGGCTCGATAGAGCATCATATGAGCCGAGCGACTGGACTGCCTTTTGGACAAATTGGCAAAACATAATGCTTCACTATGCAGGAATTTGTGATGCAAATGGAATTCCAATCTTGTGTTTAGGGTGCGAGCAATATAATTGCACTGATGCGTCGATGATGCAGCAATGGGGGGCTTTAACAGCGGCAATCCGCTCTAAATATCCAAATTTGAAATTGACTTATGCAGCTAATGGTACTGAATACGGCGACGAAAATCGTGCTCAAATCGCTCAATATCTTGACTTCATGGGAGTAAATTTTTATCCAAGTTACACTTACAAACTCGTTCAACCTGGTAACGCTGGCGGAATTAGCATAGATGAATTAGCAAGAGCTTTTTATACAGACTATCCAGGTCACATAGGAGATGGAAATACACGAACTTATCACGAACTAGTTGATTTTTATCAGGAAAAATATAATGTGCAAACTTTTGTCACTGAAATCGGCGTGATGCCAACAGATGATGGGCTAGCGCATTTGATTTCAGATAATACTCTTTCAAAAGCCAGTGACCCCACTCAGCAGACTGGCCTGTTTGACACACCAGCTTTAGCAATGGAAGCCTTTTTTAATGGGCTTGCACAGAATCCTAATATCATCGGGTTTGCCTGGTGGTCAGTAGGTTATCCATTTCATTTCTTTAATGCGCTGGGCGATTCGGTTGCTGAAGATGTAATGCAAAAATATGTAAAAGGTGGGCTTGTATAATGGTAGAAAACAGTAGTTTAATTCCTAACCGATATGAAAACGGACACGGTGACCCGCACAGTCAGTATAATCAGTTCTTGAGTTACCAAACTGCTACAGGAGCTTCAGCTGGGCAATGGTGTGATATGGCGACGATAAAAATTGACAATAGTAGAAGTTACACTAACTCTGCTGGTAAAAGTGTGCAACAGATTACTGACAGAAATCGTGAAATACATTTTCTGGGTTTATCTTTTGATGTAACTCAAGGTGCATTTGGGGGCGTGAAAGAATTTGGAAATGTTTCGTTAACAATGAATATTGACAATAATGAAAACCTCGTTGTTGAACTAGACCAGCACTTTATTCATAGTCAAGACCATTCATCAAGTTATGTTTCACCATATGAATTTAGAGTTTTTTATAAAAAAATCGCTACAAGAGTAGCCAGTGACAACACAACGGCCACACAATTTGAAACCCATTTAGTAGCTAGAATGACAGGTAATGGGTCACCGCTATATATATATCCAAGAATTTTTGAGCATTCAGAATATGGTTCACCATTCACTGCATTAGGAAATGTTAATTACTCGGCAAAAGAGCAACTAGATTATTTGTTCGAAGATTTGCCTTCTAAAGCCTTCATTGACGATGCCAATCTTACCTCTCAATTTTCAGGTTTTTCTTCAGTCAGCACTAAGGATATTAAACGTGATGAGACAGTGCTAAGTGTAAATGATGTTACCACTATTAACCTCACAGAAAACACTAAAATGGTTGTTATGCAAGGAACATCAACTACAACTTTAACTACAATTATACCGTTTTCGCAATCGTCGAATGGGTTCACAGGTTGCGAGATTAAGCTTCTATATATTGGGGGGGCTGGCACAATAAAAAGTGGCGGGGTATTTTCTTATAGTGTTGCCGGAAACGGAATTTTCACGGGAAACAAGGATATTAACTTAAAAAATGGCCGAGTTTACAAGTTTTTGCGATACGGCACCGTTTGGTATCTAGAAGATGCAGGATTGGAGGGATAAAAATGAGAATTGCGGTTAATAAGCAAAGGTGGTCTTTTTATTAAAAACATGGTACAATTAAAATAATTAAGAAAGAGGCAATAATATGACTTATTATGACCAAGCAACAAGTGATGCATTAAAGGCAAAATTTGCAGATTTAGCAAAGCCAACTGGAGCGGACTTTTCTGGACTTGTAAGTTACTTTGACAATGGATTACAGGGGATGGATGAAGCACTCCCCCAGACTATTACCCAGAGTGCTTATAACGCCCTAACTGATGCTCAAAAGAGCACCGGTACTTATATAGTGGTAGCACCAACTACTACGACTAGTACTACAACGGTAGCACCAGCTACTACTACTAGTACTACA
>JXWR01007000.1_pt1 | contig 15846 bp, 7 predicted proteins | sample 315541 | NCBI WGS metagenome assembly JXWR01 (sample SAMN03273951, study PRJNA271842) | soil metagenome | isolation source: rice field ambient CO2 | place: India: CRRI Experimental farm Cuttack,Odisha-753006 | collected 2013-12-17
CAATTTTGAGGCAGGGCAGAATCAAAACGCTCACGAAGTGCAACACTGCTGACTCATGGGAGGGTGAATGCGTTTCTGGGCCTTTCCACCAGGCCACCTTCTTTCAAAGTCACAATTTTGTCTCCTAAAGGTCTTCAAAAGTTTTCCTAAATGTATTCAAAATTGCCTTTGAAAGTTTCCGAGATCACCCAAATAGCGGCTGCTGGCAATGACAACGGAAATAAATAAAACGAAATCAGTCAAGACATGCACTAAAAAGAAAAAGCAGAAGCGAAGATAAAAATAGAATTCATTACAGGCTAAGTGCCTCCTAAAAAAGTAGTTAATTACCTTTTTTGGCTACTCTACCCCATTTTTACCTTCTTAGCGCACTGTTCCTGAACTTAGTTCTTCTGTCTGCATCTGACGAATCACTTAAATCTTCACACCGCGCATAGGCCCTCTTTTACAACTGTTACTGTTTGCGGTGTGTTTTACATCATGGACTGTCGACAATGTAAGAATCAATTAAATAAGGCCTATATCTATGTTGGCGATTACTTTTCAATCTTCCTGGGAAATTTGTGGAAATTTGTTCTGTCCGTTAAAGTACCTGTCTCTCGTTTTCAGTTCCATCAAATAGCAAACCACTCGTTATATTTTTTTATTCATTACTGTTTTTTATTTTCATCTGCTAATACCAATTTTGTCAAATTTTTCAATTACTTCCAAGATATGCAGAACGATAGCTCCGACCAAATTAAGAAAATCTTTCATCATCTATGCCAGCTTCAAAATTATGATTTTCTTTTTTTCTACAAAGCCCCAGATGGCTCACAAGATGTACTCAATTCCAGCTCTTTGGCTGGGCTTGCCAATTCATTCAAAGAGAAATCATTACAAGCATTGCAAAGTTGCTGCGGTGCCGAGGTTAAACCCTCAACGCTGGAGCTTGCTCCCCATTTACAAAAACCGTTTTTAAGATGCATTGACTTATCTAACGAGGAACACGTCTACGACCACTACTACAAAATTTTCACGGAAATCCAGCAACTCAGCTGTAAGCAAATTGCTAAGCATTGGATTAAAGAAGTTGAGCCATTCAAACAATCTTCGTATCCGTACAAAAAAGGCAATGCTTCAAAGCCACAGTGGTGGCCAAGAGATGTGGTGCATAAAGAGCCTGATCATATCAAAAAAGAAGACAGAATAAAATTGTTAATAACTTTGGTTAGAACACAATTTGAAAAGATATCCAAGGGCCGTAACAACTGCATTGATTTTGTCTACAAATCCGCTATATCATCAGGTAAAGCATCTTTACTCAATGAAGCTTATTATCTTGGACAGAAAGAGCAACTTTACAAATCCGGGATGATGGAAAACAAACTAGTTGAGGTTAGTGATTTTGATGAGTACAAAAGAAATGTTACTGATAATGTTCTTCAAGTTGAACCGAAGTCAATACAGGAACAAAAAACTCCTGTGCGACACAGCTACACTGCAACTTCCGGTTCTGGTTATTTTTCTGCAGCAAAGAATAATTCTGTTGAAACTACACCAGCAAATACACCTGCAAAGATGGGTTCAAGGGAATACCCATTAACACCACTAAGCATTGATAGCAAGCTTAGTACGCTAATGCCAAATAAATCCAAGAGACCTAAGCTTTATGAATCAGAAAATCAAGAATCCGGTGATATCAACTGCATTTCGAATCAAGTTAGCTTCCAGCATTTGAATCATGGTGCGTTTAATTCACATTACAGTATTTACCCAACTAATTTAAAAAGCCCTAGAATTGTCGGTTCACAAAGACGACTGGGCATTATTGAAGAATGTTTCACCGCTGCTGATGGTTCAAATTCAGCTTTGCTTCCAAGAAGTATGGTATACCCTAACCGATCACCAACTTCAGCCAAGCAAAAGAGTAATGTTAACGTTAAATTCTTTAATAATAGAGAATCTGGTGTTGCTCCAGCCTCAGTTGATCATAAAAGGAACGAATCGATTTCGTTATCATACATTGACAACTCTAATGGCGCAAACGCCATTTCCAAAATTGATGGAAGCGCTGGTATGTCTGACTATTTTTGGAACTCAAGTTTCTGGGGGTACGACGCACAGTTTCTGCAATGGGCTGATGCAATGTATGACAACGATTTTTTGGCGACTTTAGAATCTCTAGACAGTTCATTAAATTCTGCTAACATTATGAAGACAAATCTTGGATCTTGTGAGAATCGACCAAACCAAGAATATTCACACCTTTTGAAACGGAGCTTACTGAGTACGGATTTTGATATCTCTTCAATCTGTAAAAGAAATAAAAGTAGCTGAGCTACAAGCTTTTTGTACTATACTTTTTGTTACGTTGAATTTATTTCTGCATTTTGTTTTATTTTTGCCTCTAGCGTTTTATAGACATTAATATTTAACATTCTCTTTTACAGCATAGATTTAATCATTTTAATTCTCAACTATAAACTAATTTGCAATTTATTTTTCAAACATCATTGTATTTGTTCTGTAGCAATAATAGGCAGCTTAAATCAGACCACTAATTTGCAAGCGGAATGCATATACCAGAGATGCATCCACTGAATATACACAAAAGCATGTTTTCTTTTCAGCGCTTACTGCACCTTAACAAAACTCGGCGCCTTTTTTATAATGATAATAAAATATGTCTAAGAAATATGTGATTCAATAGTCATAATCGTTATCTAAGAGGCATTAGAAGGGTGATAATGTTTATTATTCATGTGCTCTGCTTGCTGCTGTCACTCAAGACCTGTTACAGCTTAGGAATAACTAACGTTAGTTCGATCGGAGCTGCTTGTGTCCATGTTGCAAATAATTTTACTCTATATTCATTCAATTGCAATAGCCTTGATTTAGATTACAGCTGCCGCTGTAGAGATCCATCATTCCTGGGAACCGTGCTTATTTGTATTGATGACAACTCAGATACTGCTGATACCGTTACCAACTCTTACCATTATTTGATGGATGTTTGTCAAGTACAGGGCAAAAAGAAGTATCTTTTTACTGATTTGGTATCCATATTTAGTAATGCAACAAAATATGCTATTAATTACACTGACATTGAAAACAGCTCACTTTTGACTCACCCAGTACTTCCCAACAGGGAGCTTTTTGGAATATCAATAGAATCAGTGAAGAGCTTGATAAAGCATAGAACAACTAGCACAGCATTTGGTGCTGCTTTACTATCGTATTGGGGCATAATTATAATTGTTGGCATGACAAATAATATGGGCGTTTGGTGTGTTCCATCGGTTAAAATGGGGTTGAATGGTAAGGTTTCAAAGTGGCTCAAGAGACACTTAATAAATCCTCAACTTTTCTCTCGAAATACCAACAAAAAGCGCAAGACGACTCTTGGAAAACTTGTTTCCGCTGTAGTTAGGACCTTCCCAACTAGACTTGAGTCCATTGTCATTGGCATTTATGCAATTTTGGCAATAATATTTTGCTGTGTTGATTACCAATTCCAATATCCAAACACAATTTTTAAGTATAGAACTTGTGGAACACTTGTCTACATTGCTGACCGAACAGGCATTATTGCCATAAGCCAACTGCCACTGCTTTTTTTATTTGCTGGAAGAAATAATTTTCTTGTTCCGATAACTGGTTGGACTTATCGAACGTTTAACATTTACCATAGGTGGATAGCAAGAGTTGTTTGGGTATTATTGCTTATTCACGCGGTTTGTTATGTTGCATTTAGCAAAAAGAATAATGACTACAAGAGTAGGTGGTCACTGGAAAAATGGAGATGGGCAAACACCGCATTAATCTGTAGTGGCATAATGATTTTTTTCTCCTTCCGGAGTATAAGAAAATTGATGTACGAAGTTTTCAAGTCATCACATCAAATAATGTCAATGCTATTTGTTATTGGATCTTGGAATCATTGCAAAACTCTTGGATGGATGGAGTTTCTTTACGCAACAGTAGCAATATGGGCATTTGACCACGCCGTGAGAGCTGGAAAAATATTTGTTTCAGGTGGAGTTGTATTTGCTACTTGCGAAGCTATTATGGAAGACGAAACGGCTCAGTACAAAGAGTTTGAAAAAGAATTGCAGGTGAAAAATGGAAATGTAGACGAAAAGGAAAAGGAAGAGTCAACTATTATTGCTTTGAAAAGTACTACAGCAGTATGTCCGGTGCATTCAATTAGAGTCACCATAAGCCATTCTGGTTGGTGGAGAGATTATCCTGGGTGTTATGTGTTTTTATACTTTTTACGACCAACAGTTTTCTGGCAGTCACATCCATTTACTTTAATAGAATCCTCAACAATTGAAACAGTTGATCAGTTAAACATCATCATTAGAGTTAAGGATGGTGCTACAAGACAATTGGCAGATTTTTTAAGCAAACAGGATAATCATATAGCTCAAATTCCGGTCTTGGTGGAAGGGCCATATGGTACACCAATCGCTTTCCGCAATTATCAAAACGCTATCTTTGTAGCGGCAGGGGTTGGCATAACGGTTGTATATACTCTAGCAATGGACTTAGCTAGGCAGTACAAGGCAGAGATTTTGCGCGGTGATTACGGTGTTGACGAGCATGCTATTAATGTTATTTGGGTAACACCAAAAATCAAAACTTTGGAGGTTTGTCTATCCGAGATTGAGTCTATGGCAGCTGCTTCGGAAATCAATTTTCAGGTTTACATCACTAAAGATAGTCTCGAGTCATTGAAAGAAAGCGGATCATTTCCTGAACTATCAAAACAAAAACAAGAAACGATAATGAAAATCGTAAGTAATGAGATACCAGGGGTAGCAGTACATATTGGCCAAAGGCCTCAGGTTAAGAAGATGGTATTAAACCGAGTGGAGCATTTAGTAGGCAACACGGCGATTGTGGGATGTGGGCCAGACAGTTTGAATCGGGAGGTGCGTGCAGCAGCAGGAAAATGGATGGTACAAGAACAGAACAGCAGGGTAGACTACTTTGAAGAGGAGCTCTTGTGGTAAAACGGATTTATATACAACATTGCTTGTTAGTACTTATACATATACAGATGCTCTATCAGAAGAGCATTTGGATCTCGTCCGTATGTTTGGTGTAGCTCTGTCTGAATAAAGTTTGTAAAGCGTAGCGGCTGCTTCTGATGTTGGGCGATAATGCGGGTTCCTGTATCAGCTGACCGCGGCTCAATTTCGATTTTGATAGCGCGGCTGGGTTTCCGCAGGCCGCCGGGGAAAGTATTTAAGGCCAGACGGCTGCTGTGCTTATTGCCATCGAAGGTAAGAAGATTCTGTTTGTATATGTGTCGACACAACGCAAAGCTTATATACAAACCACACGCATATACTACATCATCAATCGCAATGTCATTTGGGTCTAAAGCTGCTGAGCGTTTATTCGGAAAAACAATTGTATGTTTTTGTTTGCTTGGTACCTGGAAGTGAGGAAAATGTATCCATGCGCAAAATGAGGATTTAAAAAATACTAATAGCCAATTTATCTAGTTAATTACTGGTGCTTCTGCTGGTATTGGTGAAGCCACTGCTCTTGAGTATGCCGCAACTTCTAATGGTAACATAAAACTTATCTTGACTGCTAGAAGATTGAGCAAATTGCAAGAACTAAAAAAGAAATTGGAATCAGATTATCCAAATATCAAAGTGTTGCCAACAAAGTTGGATGTGTCTGATTTGGCAGAAATTGACCAATTTTTTAAAGACTTGCCTCAAGAATTTGCTGATATTGATATCCTCATAAACAATGCGTAAGTAATTTTTCTATACTTCTGTTTTTCTCGCTGGGCTATTTTACTAACACTCAATTATAGTGGCCTTGCCAAAGGAGTTGACAAAGTTGGTGACATCAAACAAGATGACATTAACGCCATGTTCGACACCAACGTCAAAGGTAACATTGCTATTGTCCAACATGTTTTGCCCTTATTTAAAAAAAAGAACGCTGGTGACATTGTGCAATTGGGCTCCGTTGCTGGTCGTGAACCATACCCAGGTGGATCTATTTATTGCGCCACTAAACATGCCCTCAGAGCCTTCACCTCAGCTTTGAGAAAAGAATTAATTGACACCAAAATCAGGATTATTGAAATCCAGCCAGGCAATGTTGAGACCGAGTTCTCCGATGTCAGATTCTACGGGGACAAGACCAAGGCTAAGAAAGTTTATGAAGGTACTGAGCCATTGTATGCCGATGATATCGCTGAATTAATTGTGTTCTACACTACCAGAAAGCAAAACACCGTGGTTGCCGAGTCCTTGGTGTTTGCTACTAATCAAGCTTCTCCATTCCACCTTTACCGTGGCAGCAACTAAGGGAGTATTCAATTTGTTGCATGATCTATTTGTTTTTGCTATGGTCATAGAGCTTTGATATACTTCTGTTTCCATTCGTGTTTTCATAACTGTAGTGTTTGTAGTTCAAGTTTGAGAACTTCTCCTCAAAAAGCATGATCCAAGTATTCTAGGGGTGCTTCATTAATTTAACCAGTATCCCATAGCAGTCTATTTATATGCTGTTAGTATTTAAGAAGCGCGAAATGCGGCTAGAGTGATGCCACAGAGCGGTATTTCCCTTGGGAAGTAGCAGCCATTCTGTATGATTCTTTGCTGTTGTGACATTCAGTACAAAGTTTGTACAAAGTTTGGCACAGTTCCAGTCGTTTATCAAACGCCACTATCTCAAAAACTGTTTCAGCACCCCACAAACACAAAAACAAACACTCCAGGACAGGCAGTAACACACTCCAACAGAATTAGAGAATAGCAATATTTAGAGACATTTTAGGAAAAACTAACCTCAATGAAAGACCCGCTTTTGTTTTATCAAGCAATTTTTGTATGTGCGTCTCCTCACCCATGAAGATCCCATGCATACTGCGATGTGGATCTTCGCCAATTACTGGTAACTTACCATGCATTTGTGTTGACAGCCCACCTTGCTTTGTGTGAAGCTTAAATTACTAGTAATATGGCCATTATTGGAGAAAGGACTAATTTTAGTTAATTTTTTGCTTCTTTGAGTACCATGGGTACGCTAATTTCCATTTGCCTGAGCATTAAGGTATGCATGCACCCATCATTGTCAGTGTGTCAGCCTATGAGATATAGACCTTATCAACAGCGAAGTGTGCTCATCATATAGCTTCAGTTTTTGAATATATATAAAAAAGCATAATTCTAGCTAACTTAAATTTTTTTTTTGTTTATCTGAATAATAAGATAAACCTAATAAAAAGCTGTTTTAGCATTACTGAAATCATTAGCTTTTAACTGCAATTCATACATATCTCTAATCACAAAAGTTCAAAAACTTTCATAATGCAACTTTCCAACAATATTCTTATTATGAGCGCAGCTTTGGCAGCCTCCTCCATGGCCTTGCCAATTGGCTCGACAACTAGCTTAACTGCTCCTACTATTGCTACCTCTGCTGTTGCCACTTCCACCTATGTAACTTCTGCCACCACCGACGGCAACAAGGCTGATACTACCGACTACGCTGCAGATGACGCCGACAGTGAAGCTGAAGCTACTGATTACCCATCAGATGAAGATATCCAAAGCGCCCTTCAAGACTGGAATGCTACCATTTCAACCAATAACCAAACCTCTAACGGAACAATTGCTACTGATGGCGTTGCTGACAAGAGTATTGGAAGCTGGTTCAAAAAACATGGGAAAACCATTCTTAAATGGGTCGGTTATATTATTTAAGTTTAACAGTTCGGAGATGACAGTGGCGGACTCTAATTGCTGCTCTTATAACATTAAAACCTAGATTTTTCCATTTATGCACCTCTATTTTTGTATACTACTTTATAGATTTTTCATTATACAACTATCTTCTGTACTGCTCAGTTTATAAGTCCAAAACGTAATAGTAAGACAGAAAAGAGTTCGTTTTTAGATAAACTGCATTTGCCATCCAACAACTGTGAATAAAAGGCTTAGACAAGCCAAATAAGAGATAAAAGTAACTTATTTATTATGGCCACCAAAAAGGGCTCTCCAATTTATCAAATCATCATTGTAAAAAGCTATTAATAATCTATCAGCGTGTTTCATGTTGCATGTCTGTCCTCTCACGTGCCCTACTACACCTCAAAATTAAATTAAACTACAGACCTAATATCTTTACCAGGTGTTGATATCTGTTTTATTTCTTATCAGGATTAACCGCCAACGTTAAGCGCCAACGCTCAGTCCACGAACAGATAAAACATGCCAACCTCAATGATAGACAAGATAAAAGACCTAACCGACCTTATGGCCGGTACAGATCCAAATTGGCTTGAGAATGAATCGTTTCAATAGTAAGTGCCAACTACCGCACATTAACAAGTAGTAACGATTGATGCTAATAATGCAATTTACACAGCTTCAAAAATAAAAATTTGTTTGACATATTTAACTTTGATTTGTATGAGCTAAACTCAGACGATGAGATAGCTTTGGAGTTTCTTAACGTTTTGGGAAAGACAACAGAATCAGATAAATTTCAAAGCAATAGTGATGATGTTGGCGTTCTATTTCAATTGGGTACAATTCTGTTTTTAAAAGCTAAAATTAAAAGCCCATCGTTTCTCGACCCATTGATGGTTTGTAACTACCCTTTTTGTTGATAAATATAAGAGATGAAGCACTTCTAACTATTTTATTAGGATTTCGCGTTCAGTGTGAACTATAGTTTAGATAAACGATTGATCAAGCCCTTGTTGAAACTTTCGATTACTGCCGAGTCTTATAGCTGGAAAGTATGTTACCGCAACATTATTCTTCAAAATACGAAGCCAAAAATTCACAGCCCTTACTAATGTTCTAGATTTTAAAATTTCTTTGCTTTTCAGCAAAGTCACATTTGAATTTAAGGGTAGAGATGTTGAACCTCATTCGCACTAACTATTGCTCAAAATTAGGCAGCACAATATTAGATACGAAAAGCTTTTGTCAGGCAATTTATCTTATCATTCTTGTATCAATAATCTTTCCTCAAAGAAAATTCTCCACTGGTAAACCGTTTGTATCAAAGTTATGGTCTTTTAAAGCTAGTAACCCTATTGCTTACGAAGCGTTCCCCTTCAGGACAGTGAATGGATCACCCGATGTAGTAGGATATCTTGAAAAAATTCACTCTAACAATGTTGATTTTATCTTCCATAATCTATTTGAGCTTCAAATAGTCAAAACTGCTTTTATCGAGCATCAATGTAACAGTGACACTAGACTATTAGGCCAGATTTATCACAACTACTTATATTTATGGATATTTGATGGGAAGTTTCAGCACAGCGTTTACGAACCAGTACAGGTAAACTTGCGAAACATCTTCAATATCAACTTTATTGATGGCCAATTACTTGAACTTGAAGGAGTAATTAATGATAAACGAAACCTTGATGAGTTAAAGTATATCTTGGATAAGGACAAAGTAGGTATTCCGTTTGAGTTTGCAGTAACTGTACAGTTGAAAGATCAAGCAAATACCGATAAATTTCTTACCAAACTCCGGTTTTTCAAAGATTATGGTAATTTTGAAAGGTATAGTGATAGAGTGATGGTGTCCAAGTCAAAAATTGTTTTTTGCAACACTGAAGATCGAGTTGGTGATATAAACAATTCAATACCGTCATCGGTGTTTGATAAAGGTACTGATAAAAGCGCCAATGAAACTAATATTGATAAGCCACAAAGTGAAGAACTAGATACAACAGCAACTACTTTGCTGCCCGTACAGATTGACGAGAATAAAATATTGAATGACGAGGAAAAAAATGGTTTAAAAGTATCGGAAAAATTGAGACTACCAGTGCAGTCAGGAACGTCGAAGCAGACAGGGCAGCCGACCGTCGCGGACCAAGGAAACCAGAAGGAAGAAAATTTGCTGAAAATTGTACCACAGTATAAAACTAAAAAAAATCTGTTAGCAAGCATAGTTAATAAAAAGGGCTCAAACAAAGGAAACAAAAGAGGCTCTCCTAATTCCGACATCTGGAATCTCGACTCTTCTGGTAGCTCTGATGAAAACCAAGATCCAATCGCACATAATTTGTCAAGTCCCGCCAACCAAAAGAGTATTAAAAAGAGTAAACCTACAAAATACGGAAAGCGTTCACGAAAGGCAAAGAAATCAAAGGAGAAAAAGCAGCCAATGCTTACAAATAATTTCTTCGAGAAAAGGCTTGATAGTGAAAACGCTCGGTCCAAGATTTCTTCTAAAGACTCAATTGCGGACAATACATCGTTCATGCATAGTTCCCCGCTGGTTTCCGCCAATACGAGAGCTAAAAGAAGAAAAGTGGATTCCGCGAAGAGAGCTTACGAGGATGCTAAGATTCTTGATAAAAACACTACTGAAAAAGTTGGCGATGGTAGTCTTGATAAAGATTCTGTTACTGAAAAATCTGCGGGTGCCAATATTCTCGACAAAGATAGTTATGCTATGCAAGCCACTATCTCAGCAGTTAGTAACACTGAGGAATTGAAAAAAGCAATAGGAAAGTCACAGTCACAGAAGCACAGCAATTATAGCCCATTAATGGCTAATAGAAAATCCTTGACTGTGTCTATCAAATACTCAACTCCAGTTAGTAGCCAAACTACAAACGTTGCGCAAGTTGAAGAAAAAAATCAGGAAATTACGGGTCCTTATGAAGCATCAAAAGAGGATATTTTGGATGATCAAGTAATTGAGATAGTACCTGAAATTGATAGAGAGAAAGACAAAGAAAATGAAAAAGCGTCAGAATCGCAAGTGCATTCGGAAGTTTCAATGAATGATGTTGATAATCAAGCAGAATCAGAAGGAACAAAAACAAAAAACAGAGATGTTTTTGGGAACGATTTCATGAAACTGGATCCGCAAAATATACAGCACCAGATTTTTCAAGCATTGAACCTTATCTCCAGGAATTTAGTCGGGAAAATGCAGATAATGCATATGGCTATTGAAAAAAGAGCAGAGGAGACAAGTCGAGAAATGAGCCAAAGAATTCAACAAGTTCAGAAAGAAAATGAGGAAAAATTAAACGAATTTTACAGGTTTGTTGATCAATTAAGTTTTAAAGTTGCTAGTGGGGAAGAAGACTTAAAAAGATGGATAGCAGATGCCAGTAAAGGTAACAAATCTTGAGATTGCGTAAGAGTCAAAGTTACCTGATGGTGGTGAGGTGCGTTTGGATTTTTTGTTATCAAAGTAGTTTTGTATTTGAAAGAAAAATTAAATAAATTAATAAATGTGTCACAATAAATATATATCAAATATAATTAAGATAAACCTAAAAAATCGTAAATACAAATTATAATTATTTTCGGTTTGCAAAATAAAGGAAAAACTGTAAAATTAAATTAAATAAAAGTATCGAAAATTGACCATATAAAGATAAATTGACAAGCACTGAAAAATAAAGAAAAGACAAGACAAAAATAACTCAAAAAGTTACAATTAATTGCTTTGTACCAAAAAATCAAAACAGCTAGAAAATGTCACCAGTGTTAGCCAAATCATGTTCAGCTCTTTTCTTCCAATATTGACCATTATACTTCCAGTATGGATCATTAGTGACAGGATGAACATTTTTTGAGAAAAATTTTGGTTGATATTTAATGCCTTTTTCCTCTCTTTCTTTTCTAGCAGCCCTTTGCTTTTCTTCCACTCTGTTCTTTTCATCTGCTGCTTCATCATATCTTCCATCTTCCATAGCTCTTTGGTCAGGCCTCAATCTAGTGTCCGTTGGTGCCAACCAATTTTTCAAATGTGGTTGCAAAGCATTCAAAGAAATAGAAAATAATGTTAAGTTAAAAGGTCTTGGCGGTCTCGGATTAACTTGCCAAATCAAGAATTTCTCACTACTGCCAGAATCAAAGTTATCAATATTATCGTGTTTGCCAATCTTTTTGCAATAAATTTTGGAGTCCCAGTGGCCCTTTATCAAATAACAAGGTTCATCGTTTTTATTGTAAACAGTACCTTTAACTTCATACGCGGAAGATGCTCTCCAACCTCTTGCCTTGAAGTTCAAAACCACATGATCGCCAGTAGTATGATTAGTAATATTCATTTCACCATAGTTATCAACCACTGGATTACCAACAATAATACCAACAACCGAACTGGTAACTCTGTTCCATGTATAAATTTCTTCTTCACCAAGTTTGTTACCTGCTTTATCGTTAACAAAGTGATCTGGTCTCAAATGTAAGAACCATTTGCCCAATGGCTTGATATCAAAAGATCTACCATTAAATTTAGATTTTACAGCACTTTCACCATAATAATCCCATCTTGGAGACTCTGCTAATGCGGCACTAATTGGAGGATGATGACTGACTTGTTCAACAAAAAATCTAAAGTTTTTATCTGGTCTAGCATATTCAAAAGTTTCACCCAACAAAGGATTAAATGGTTTAGCAACTCTATTGATGGTCGAGGCATATTCAGAAGCACCAAATGCTGCAACATAACACAATCTAAGGGTTGAATCTTCAATTGATGCAGCTTTATCCAATAATTCTGTGTATTCAACACCTTCAGCTACACGCTGCAAAAGAGAAGTACATTCATTAAAGGAAACTGGTAATGTGATTTTTGTCATATCCTTACCAACCATAGATTTCAAAATACCCCAAAGTGAAATTTTTGGTCTATCATCCTCATCCTTGGATAACTTAACTCTGATAGGATCCTCGTAGCCATTATAGGTCTTTTCCAATAATAAAAGCTCATTCTTTTTGCTCTGTACTGGATTCAACTCTACTGGACTAGCTTTTGTGATACCGTTTTCTTGTTCAAAGGTTGGCTGTTTCGCAGCAAGCTGATGTTCGTTAGTAGTCCCCACAGCTGATTCAGCTAAAGTAGACTCGTCATTTCCCATTTCTGCACCATTTTGACCATCAACCGGGACTCTTTCATATGACCTGTCTTCATTCTGGGTTGGAATATTAGCAGCACCAGCACCAGCAGTGTTGGCTGCACCGGTGACACCAATAGCATCAACGTCTTCCGAAGAAGCCCTGTTACTAAAATTAGAAGTGTCATTTTGCTCATAATCTTCGTCAAAGTCATCCACATCAAAGAATTCATCATCAGAATCAGAATCAGTATCTTTTTGTTCCACAAACTCCATTAGTTTTTGGTCTTCAACCGAGTCAGTCAAAAAGATATTCTTAGAACGTGGAGTAAAGCTGCTTGCTCCTCTAATGAGCTCCGGATCGTCAGCCATATTTTCCTTCTCATTTCCTCCAGGATAAATGGGTTTAGGAGCATCGAGTCCTGCACCAGCTCCAACAACGCCAGTAGCAGCATTATTTTTTGGCTTGTTGTATGTTTTATCTAAAGCGTCAACATCATTTGTGAAAGGTTGTGAATCAGCCTTTTCTTGCTCAGCATCATGTACAGCACCGCTGACAATTCTGCTCAAATCCAAATCATTATCAACGGAGGAAACATCACTGACACCAGCATGTAAAAGCTTATCACGCAAAATCTTGCGCAAACGCTTGCGTTCATACTCATATTGCTCAATCTTTTTCACATTTTTGATATTCTCTTGTTCTAATTCTCTTATAGAAGATTCCCATAACCCATTCACATGTAACTCATTATTCAACTTTTTAACGAGCTTAAAATTATTTCTGTGAATCAACGTCAAAATTTCTTTATAATCAGCAAGAGTTGAGTCCAAAGTTTGGGTTGCAGTTAAAACAATATTTTGTCTATCTTCTTCTGATGTGGTTTCTGGAGTAACAGAATTATTTATGAAGGATGAGATTAACTCGTTTAACGAGTTTAACTGTACATATAACGTTTTTTGTAAAATAGTGATATCATTACCATAAGGACCAATAAATTTAGCATTAGTAATGTCTGTATCAAAGATTGACACAGAGTCAGCAGAGATAGAGTCAAGATCATCATTAAATTGCAAAACTTCCAAGTTTCCAGATTCAGAAACATTATCATCAATATCATCTTCAAGATCAAAATCAGAGTGGCCTCTACTGTATGCACTAGCAGCCGAATCATTTACAGGCGACAATAGTTTATCTTCTTTGATATTTTTTAATACACCAGCAGTTCTTGTGCCTGAAGTTTGACTCAACTCAGACGCACTTCGATTGTGTCTTTTAATGCTGCCTAAACTAGAGGCATTAGAAGGATTTCTGACATGGCCCTTTTCAGCGCTATGAAGAGCTGAAAGGTGGTTCTCTGGGGCTTTGGTATACTCAAATGGGGTTTTGCTATTAATGCTGCTAGCGTAATTCTTTTTGTTGCCACTAGATGAGGATCTAGAAACACTTGAATATTCTGGTAAGGTTGCGGTTGAGCTATTCACGTTGGAAGTCAATATACCTGTTCCGCCTTGGTTATTCAAGCGTCTTTGTGCTTTTTCTCGGTCTTTGGCAAATTTTATAGCGTTTGAGATAGCCCAAACCCATCTATTCGTTTCTACTGAGTGATTCCCTTTCAAATGCCACTTTATATTTGCATTTTTGATACCCAATATTTCGAATTTCAATTTTTCACTGGAATCAAGATGCAATCTGCAATTTTTCAAGTTGATAGAACCTCTGCAATTCGAGTTGATATCATCTTGGTTTTTGTAGTAACTGAGAATACCTTGAGAGTCTAAAATGAACCATCTCAACTTATAACCACTTGCAAAATTAGTCCATTTCTTTAAGTACCCTTTAAAGGTTGGAGCTTGTTCCATAACACCGTTCGAATTAATCAAAGTTGATTGCGTATTGGACACAGGATCTATAACTGACTGCTCCTTAGATGCCTTCTTGAGAATTTTTCTCAATTGTTCAGCTTGGCCTGAAGCTTTGAGCTTAGTTAAAATCTCAATCGGAAGTTTTCCACGTTTGTCTCTTTTGAATGGATCACCGCCATGGGCTAAGATCCACTGCACCATTTCAATATCTCTTTTCTTGATAAACTCATGCAACACAGTGTCGCCGCTGTCTGGATCTAGGCCATTTATGTCAAGCAATTCAAAGTTGCGTGGGTTAGAGTAAATGCTATTCAACACTTTAAAGTCGCGATTTGTAAACGCTCTTCTTAAGTCGTTAGAAACTTTTTCCACATATTTAATTCTATGCAATTGAACATAATTAAACAAGTTAGGATTGTTTTTTATTAAGTCAATTGGTTGCTGGTTATCATGATTCAAAATAGTGTCATTGATGAAAGGCTGATTGAGTAAAATTTCCACAATATCCCGTCTTTGCGACAAACAGGCAGCATGCAAAGGCGTGTTACCGTCATCATCCTGATAGTTGATCAATTGTCTGTAATCTTCGGATTTGATCAACTCCTCAAAAAGCTTGTAAGAGGACACTTGGATAGCAATGTGAAGAACCAACGATTTCAACTTAGCAATTCCGCCGGTATCAATTCCTAAATAGTTGTTGTACAAGGTATTGACCTTTTGTATATCGTTACTCTTCAATGCATCCAAAAGTTTTAGCTTGAACAAAGGAGCATTAGCCATATGTTCGGTAACGCCCGTAGAAGGCTTTGATTCAATTGGAGTTTCGACACTTCAGTTTTTTGTTAGTAAATTAGATTATGTTTCATGTGAAAAGCAGGTATCAGCCACCCAACCTGCCATAAAATGAGAACATATGAAATTGGAGCCCAGTCAAAAATAATAAAAACGTCATACTCATTCATTGCAGCAGATTTCAAACCCATTATGTGAAACTGTGCAGCTGGATACCAAGCTAATTGACAGTGACCAGCAATGGAGAAAGATCGATGTTTGTGATGTTGTCGAGTATCATCTAATCTAGTCTTGCTGTTCCTTCTGCCACTGGAGGGGGGGGTCTCCAGACC
>JXWR01003722.1_pt1 | contig 15782 bp, 8 predicted proteins | sample 315541 | NCBI WGS metagenome assembly JXWR01 (sample SAMN03273951, study PRJNA271842) | soil metagenome | isolation source: rice field ambient CO2 | place: India: CRRI Experimental farm Cuttack,Odisha-753006 | collected 2013-12-17
AAGGATTGTGCAGATCTCGGCTAGACGTAGGGTTTGATCTAGTGAGCCTCTGGCCTCATCAAAATCACCCTGAGCTAAATCCAAGGTCGGACTATGGTCAGCAAGAAAGAGCTATAAGCAATATTCGAGCAACTTGCCGAAGATCGAGGTAAGGCTGATTGGTCTATGGTTGCCAGGCTCGACTGGATATCCTTTTTATAGATTGGGACTACTTGGGCTATTTTCCAATTGGCCGGTGTATATGGCCATGTCCAACATAATCAAAACAGGAAAAGCAGTATAGGTGCAAGTTGATTCTGTATTGGTATTAGCATTTCTTGCTGCACATAATCAATACCAGGCGCTTTTTTAGGTGGTAGCCTCTTGAGAGACGTATGGATATCTTCCAATGTAATGGGGCAGGTCTCTATTTCAAAGGGAGTTGTAGGATTCCCCAAAGAAGGAGCGTTCGATCAGTTTCTTGAAGTAGATAGCCAGAGTAGATAGACTGGAAATGGGAAGCCATTACATTAGCGGTGTGTTGAGGACCTTCTATAGTAGAAAAAGAAGGTTTTAAAGCTTTATTTTTGCGGATTTTACAAAATTTTGCAATAGCTTTTGTATACTCCCCTTGTTCCATTTTATCACAGAAATCTTTCCATGTGTCTCTTCTTCGTTTTAAGATCATCCGACGTAGCTTTGCTTTAGTTTCTTGATGAAGGAGCCAGTATTTGAGGCAGTTCACCCCTTGAGATTTACGCCATTTTCTATAGTAGTGTTCCTTAAGTTCGAAGACCTCTTGCAAATCAGCTGTCCAGAATTGTTGCAGGGGGCTGCACCATTGTCGCGTATTACGGCCACATACCTCATCCAGAGATTGGTAGATCGCTTGACATAGGTTGGAATTGAGCTTTTCAATATATGCCGATGCAGAGGCTCTGTTGTCAAAGGAGGGAGCAGTAGTAGGTATAAGATCCTTGGTAAGATGGGAAAAACGATTATTGTATTGAGCTCTCAACTTTTCATCTTTTAACTTGCCCAAGTGCCACAAGATCCTTTTAGGTGGGAGGGGCCTCTGAGGTGGAGCTGATGCTTGAAAAGATAGGGTCATAAACTTGTGATAGGAGTCAAGCGATAGGTCGTCCCGGATTATTAAATTTGAGTATGGCAGTTCTGTTGTACTAATGAAGTAGTCGATAATACTGCTGCCAGAATAGTTCATAAAAGTGGGTGTTCCATATGCTAGTCGTTCATTCCATATTGTCATATTGTGAGAGTTGATCCATTCGTATAGTAACTGTCCTCGGTGATTATGTAAAGTGTCTCCAGTAACTTTGCCTATCCGTGCATTGAGATCGCCACAAATGATGGTGGATTCAGTGTTGGGCATATTTAGAGGAAGCAAGTTGAGAATATTGGAAAATTCGGCGTGTGGTAGAGAAGGAGGTAAATATAGACAGTGAACAAGGTATTTTGAAATAGTGAAAGACAAGGCATACTTAGCTAAGATGTCATTCTTGTGAGGAATATGCTGCACTGGGAAGGGATTGGAAGGGTTAACTAGTAAAGCTATACCAAGACTACCTCGATTCATACTCGATTGGATAGGTTGACCATAGGTGTGAAATTGTTGCCATGATATTGGATACTTGTTAGGTGGGAGAAGCCATGATTCAGTAATTAAAAGAACGGAAGAGGATTCAGCTAATTTAAGGAGTGGTGAGATAGCTTGTTTTGGTAGACCAGTGGCGTTGAATAGCGATATGCTAATAGTGGTCATTATAACTGTGAATGGTTGTCTTCATTATTCGAGAGGTGCATGACTACGTCGTCATCGACTTCGAAGACATCGGTTGGATGGTTCATTCTGGTAGGAATATTTTCATCGAGAGTGGACTTGTCAATCCATTTTTGGGTGTAGAAATAGCGAGCTACGGCTGCCTTAACTGGAGCACGGATATAGGAAAGGGCTCTTCTGACACGTTCACAATGGAATTTGAGAGCAAGATGGTCGCGTTCTTCTTTAGAGCATTGGTCATATTTAGGGTCCATGAGGATCGATCCATCACAAGGATCAAAATTGTCTATAATACGCACTTTGAATTTCTGGAGGTGAGATTTCAGTTCGGGAGCATAATCGTTATGGACAAGAAGGGCCACAGTGTTACGAGCAGGGTAGTGGATGTCGAGAATACGACTGTTATTGATCTCTAATTTACGAAGGCGGGTGCGTAATTGCCCGACAGGTACACGGGCTTTAGTGGGAACGAATATATATTGGAAACCTTGGTTCTCAGAGGGTGGCTGCAAGAATCGGGCAGCGATTTCCTGTCGCTGTAAGCGACGTTGTTGACGTTGTTCCAACATTGAAGCTTTGAGAAGACTAAGACGGGCTGGGTCGCGCCAGGGAGGGAGCGATTGAGAGGAAGAGGCCAGAAGTGGAAAGATGGCAAGTAGCGGTGGACAGCAAGGGAAACTGAGTTACTGAAGCGAGAGAGGAAGTGTCCCGGAATGGCAATGGCAAGTAAAACTTGGAAGAAAAGATAGAAAAAAGCAATTTCAGCTGGGGGAGTGAAGGCAGGTAGACAATAATAGTACACAGCTGGTTGTACTTGTATACAACCGGATACAATAGAAAGAAAGCTCTGGATCTCAATCGGGAATGGAGGCAGCAATTGACGGGGAAGAAGGGACGAAAAGGGGGACAGGGTATAAATAGCACAAGCAGTGTGCGCAAGGGATGTTCAAACTGTACTTTGAGTGCTGAGGATACAAATAAGGCCCATCCAGGAGGTTTAGCTTTCAGCCTTGAGTTACTGACAGAGAAAGTCTATTTGCAGTTATTTATAATTACTCGTGTGCTTACGGTTGTGAATTATAAATACAGCGAGTGGCAATGTTTGGAAGATAAAAATAGCGATTGCAAAGCCAAAAGTTTCTGGCCACAGGCACCAGGCACCGCAGCAACTTCGCGCGATGGAGCGCTCCGCGCACACTACTACAAGGGATACATTCACTTTGCACTTTACAACCGCTATACATAACAACTACTCCCACCACCACGTACTGAAATCCTCAAAACATGCTCTCGGGACATGCGAAGCGGCAATATGTCATATCGTCTAACTAATACAGCTGAACCCAATCGCAAAATAGAAGCAATAGGCGAAAAGAATAGTGACACCGCCTGAGAATGTCTATCTATACATTTCCATAGGGACACATTTCTGAGTGTTCCGTACAAACCGTGAGAAAAATATCCTTGTTTCTTCAAAGATTCACTTCCCCCGTCCCAATTGAGGCTGATTTGGCCTATATATATCATAAAACGTATTCTTTAGCGTCGATGTCCATGCCCCCCAGCACACTCAACAATCAATCAATCAATCAATCAACAACGCGTACCGTACAATTCTAGACACCGCAGATCTCCCGCTCCCTTGTTCCTTGTGATGATCAATATATGTATATATATATATACATACATACACATATATTTTATTGAAGATCGTGTAATCAAAGGGAAAATGATACAACTCAACGGGCTTAAGTCGCCGCAGAATCTATCGATAGAGCGATTGATCGGCGAAGACAAAGTAAGGGTAGTTCTTGATTTCCCCTACTTAGCCAAGCTTCGCGCTAGGTATACTTGCATACTAGTCGCCACGCCCGCGCTCATAAATTGGACGCGTCTGTCAATCACGACCCAACCATAGTATGAAATTTTGGGATTCTTCAGTGAAAACTATCGTTTGCTAAGAAGAAATTCTTTGGCATCTTCATCTTTTTCCCTTCAAAATAGAGGTCTGTCACTGTTTTCAAGATATATGCTTAAAAGACAAACGATCACAGTCAATAGTACAATTAGATTAACAACGGCTACGTTAAAGTCATTATTTTTGCTATTTGCACTACTGAGCCGCACCGCCTCGTACTTCTGCAGCAATTCTACCACAAGTGTTGTGGCTTATTGCAATGCCAGTTTCACAAATGAGAGCCGTAAAGGTAAATATATGATTTCTTATCAACGAAAACAAAAAGATTGATAGATTTTTTAGATTCAGGCTTTACCCCTCTGCCAAAGATCTGAGAAAAACTGCCGTGAAAAGTACAGTACCAAGCTTTACAGTATCTGCCTTGAACCTCAAATTCACGTGAAGCGTGGATGGTTTAGTGGTAAAATTCAACGTTGCCATCGTTGGGCCCCGGGTTCGATTCCCGGTCTACGCATTTCTTTTTGCCCAGTATCAGGCTTCTTTTATATTTTGCTATTTGCACTATAGCTATCTTTCGTCAATAAGCGACAATCCCTGGACAGCAACAAGCCATACATAGACTGTAGCTTGTCTATAAATATCATAAATGGTAATCAGTTTAAATGAAAAACCTTATTTCTCAAGCCCCCTATTTTTCAGGTACCTCAAAAATAATCTTTTTTTTTTTTAAAAAAAAAAAAAGGATTATTAACGAACTTAACTCAACCCAGTTAACTTAATATCATAACTTAACCTAAGTCTTAAGGTCCTTTCATGTAGGAAGTTGTAGGTCCGTACGCTCTCACATAGTAACTATACAGCAAACTTAAAAAAAAGTGACAAAAAGGATAAAAATGAAACAAAAAGAGAACTGAAAAGGGAGCATGCTAATGTTCTAAGATGGCTGCTAGAATGTTGATATTGATTAAATAGTAAACACCGCAACATAGTGATAGCTTTGTAGATAGTAATGTTGATAATAAAAACGAAAGAATAATAAACCGTAAAATATTACACGTTAGTTGTGTGAAAAATAATGGTGCGTTTACTATCGCTCAATTCCCTCTTTCAAATATTGTTATTGTTAATGTTACGCTGCTTAATTTATAAGCAATATAATCTGGAGATTAGATTGGCAACGGTATGATACCCCCAAGATAAAATAGTGATATGTGTGATGTTGAATGCCGTTGATCATGAATACGTTAAAGTTTATACATTTTTTGCTTTGCTTTGATCTGTTTGACTTTGATAGATCAAGTGATCTATTTTTGTTCTTTTTTGACTAATTAGATAATTGTATCTGAAACTGGTTTTGTTTGCTGAACTTTTTGCTTAGTAAATCTTCTTCTTTTCATCAATAGACAACTCACCGGCACCGGTGTTAACAATCAAAAGCAAACCACCCACAATGGACAAAGTCTGGAAAAATTCATATCTCAAAAAGTCTCTTTGTGGGTCTTTGTAGCCATAAGCCCAAAAGTAGTTGACAGAAATGTTGTAAGCAGACAATAAAGCACCCAAAACAACAGCGGAAAATTTGGTCTTGAAGCCAACAACAATAGAGACACAAGCTAAAGAACCAATCAAAATAATAAAGAATTTACCAAAGGTCCAAGAAGAAGAGAAAGTGAATCCAATGAAAAGCAAAACCAACATGATTCTACCAGCCAACAAAAAGTATCTCTTGTTGTCTTTGGAATCAACCATTGGCAAGCCAGCAATTGATCTTCTGTCCTTGACAATGGAATCAGAAAAAGCCAACAACAAACCACCAATAACAGAAAAACTTCTCAACAAAAAGCTACCTTCGGTGAACAAGCCATAAAACAAACCTTGGGAAACAACCACACCAATCAAGACAACAGTGGAAATATCTGGTCTTTTTCTACCAATCAACATGGTGGAAGCAATGGACATAACAACAACGTTGATAAATAAAAACAACACAACGATGAAATATGGAATGTGTCTGTAAGTGTTCAAGTAAAAGACTTGATCACTCCATTGAGAGACAATTCTAATAGCGTCTTCGTAAAAAGTGGCAACCATCAAGAATCTACCAATAGCAGGAACATATGGCTTAATTGGGCCCGAGTAGGCGTCGACGAAGTCTTCGACCTTGTTACTGTAAAGTTCAAAGTTTTCTTGCAAAGTTTTGGTAATATCTTGAGCCTGGGAAGATTGTTTCTGAGTAGCAGCACCTCCAAATTGGTATTGTGGCTGGTAGGTGTTGTAGGCTGGTTGAAAACCAGGACCCGAGGCAGCGGCGGCCGCTTGTGGTCTAAATTGAGCAGACATGTGTTATTTTTTGGTAGGTGGGAATATATGAAGGATGTGGTAGTAACCGAAATGCGATGGGGGCAATACGAACAAAAAACACTGAAATTTGATCTGCAAAGAACTTTAAAGGAAACTGAGCAGTAGAAGTGATATACGCAGTGGTTTTTAGCTTGGTGATGCTGTGTAGTGTGGTGGAAGAGCAAGCTGGCGGAGTGTGATTGTGTGTATCGATTAAGTGGATGGACTCAAGTGAACCGAGCTGAATCGACTTTGCTGCGCTGGAGACAGCGATGTCACTCCGTTTATATAACCGCTGCTCCACCGCCGCCTGCACCAGGGTCACCCGCCTTGGAAACACTACCAGAGGCAAGGCGAGTGCCGCCAACGCAGTTCTCTGCCATGGCGCTGGAACTACCGCCGCTGGGAATGCTATTGTCGTCTCTTGATACTCTGGGGCTCCTCCACGGATAAGCCAGTCTTTTGGAATTCGCCGCTTGTTGATGCTCTACAAAAGTGATACAATCATTGCTCAGTATTTTCTAAATACTCTATGAAAATACTTGGCCATCTGGCTTCTATTCTTAGAAGCACTACGCAGCTCAACACAGCTCAGCTATTGTCACCCTTCTATATATACACACAATGCTGTGTGCCATATATTTGCCCGAAGGAATGAGCCGTAACTGTGTTTTCACAAAGAGCTGGTTTTCTCAACTGGATGTGAGCCAAGTAGCGAGAATGGGCTTGCATTTCGTATGTTGTCCGGGCTTAAGGTGTGTGACTGTCCCTCATTCTCCCTGTCAAAACTGCTCTCTCTATCCGTAATCACTATAGTACTCTCATTAATATCATCAACATAAAACACACAGTCGTAAGGTGTAATCAGTACTCACATCAGTTACACTCTGACGGTAGCTATAGCTTTGCATGCTATCGTATTATTGGTCTTGGTGTATTCCTATAGGGTTGTCGCCTATTAGGATGTTGAGTTACCATCGGTTATGCGCCTACCGTAGATTGCGTGTGTTTTATGTATATGCAAGTTCCCAACATCTGGACAACAGCAATATCAAGGAAACTTATATAGGCCTAAGATTATTGCTAGGGCTCAGTTAATAAAGAAGTATCTTCCATTGGTAATCCCGGTTTTCAGTAAACTGTCGACTTTCACGGAGTCGTATATTTTTTATGAAGAAAAAAACGTTGGAGTATGGATAGGCTTTGATGGTATTGACTTACTGCAAGAAAGCTACTTTTTTATTACGCTACTCAAAATAACATAATATATTATTAAAACTATTTTTTGCTCGGGTAAAATTGTTGGTTAATCAAGAAATTCTTTATAAACTCAAATTTACATAATTATTACATATTTTGAAACCATTCATTGTTAATGATATTCAGAATAAATACTACCACAATATCCAGACAGATAAAACTGTAGCTGAGGCTTTCGTAATTGAAAAGAAAAAAAAACACACATTATACACCAGAACATACACGAGACCTTGTCTGACGGATAGATAGCATATACGTACAGCACTATGTTGTCTAAGAATTATTATTTACATCAATAAGCCCTTACATTTGAACCGATTTTTGTTACAACAACCAAATACGGTTATTCTCCGTATATCTTTTCCTCGTATTAATATTTTGAGGACTATTACCATGCACAATGATTGTGGTTTACCAACAGAAGCTTCTCGGCTGACACTTACCATTACCAAGAGATTATGATCCTGATCAATACCAAAGCGGCAACATGGCGGAAGGAACTATATACTAGCGTTTGCTTTTGCCACAATACGAATAGCACTTACGGAGAAAAAACTTCAAAAGACTGCTGCTTCCTATTCGGCTTTCTATTGACAGCAGCAGCAGCAGCAGCAGCAGCTAAAGACTTTTAAATATCGATCAGTAGAGCTGAAACACTGTCAATCTTGCACTTGACATATACGAATACTATGGGGTCTCAAGGGGTACCCGGATATATGTGAAGATTACTCACCCGGGTAATATACAAATTTCAGTTTTTTTCTCTTCTCTTTTCTGGCGGATCGCATAAAATTTTTTTTTTTAACGATAATGAACAAAAAAGTAAAAAATTGAAGCATTACAAGAATTGATTAAATATAATAACAATCAGCAAAGCCTATAGCCAAATACCATAACAAGAACAACAATAACAATGTCTTCAATTACCTTGCCATCAGCAAATGGCGCCACCACCGGTGTTAGCAGTAAATTTGCCGAACCAGTCCGTCGTCCAGTGGAACCAGTGGGTCGTTACTTTTTAGCCCATGCCGCCAGAACCATTAGAGGTCACACTTGGTCTGAATATGAAAAATTGGAAGCCGAGAAAAACACCAAAGTTGTTGATGAAAGTGATGAAAATGGATTAGATCTTGATGAAGAGCAATCTCCAGAATTGTTGAGTCATGATCCAAGAGAATGGAAAACTGCTGATTTGTATGCTGCTTTAGGTTTGTCCAAGTATCGTTACAGAGCCAGTACTGCTGACATTAGAACCGCTCATAGAGCAGCAGTGTTGAAACATCATCCTGATAAGAAGGCCGAAAAAGGTGGCTTGGATCAAGACGGTTTCTTCAAGATTATTCAAAAAGCTTACGAGACTTTGATGGACCCAATTCAAAGAAAAAGATACGATTCCGTTGATGAAAACGCTAATGTTGCTGCTCCAGTGCCAAAGACCGACTACGATTTCTTTGAAGCTTGGGGTCCAGTGTTTGCATCTGAAGCTAGATTTTCTAAAAAGCAGCCAGTGCCACTTTTGGGTGACATGAACACTTCTAAGCCTGAAGTTGAAAGTTTTTACAACTTTTGGTATAAGTTTGACTCTTGGAGAACTTTTGAATTTGCTGATGAAGATGTTCCAGATGATTCCTCCAACAGAGACCACAAACGTTACATAGAAAGAAAAAACAAGGCTGCTAGAGATAAGAAGAAGACTGACGACAACAAAAGATTGTTGAAATTGGTTGATCGTGCCATTAATGAAGATCCAAGAATTAAATTATTCAAACAAAAGGAAAAAGAAGAAAAAGCCAGAAAGAAGTGGGAAAGAGAAGCTGGTTCCAGAAAAGCTGCTGAAGAAGCTAAGGCTAAAGCTGAGGCTGAAGCCAAGGCTAAGGCTGAAGCTGATGCTCTTGCTAAAAACGAAAAAGAAAACAAAAAGAAGGCCAAGGAAGCCGCCAAGAGTGCTAAGAAGAAGAACAAGAGATCTATTAGAAACGCTCCAAAAGAAGCTAACTATTTCGGCGATGACAGTAAAGCTGATGCTATTGAATCTGACGTTAGTTTGTTGGTGGAATCTTTTGACGATTTGACTTTGGGTGAAGTTGCAAAGAACATTGCTAGTGGTGATGCTAAGGAAGTGCTCGCTAAGGTTGCTAAGGACTTGGTTAGTGAAGGTAAAGTTGCTGCTTCTTCCCTTAAATACTTTAGTGCTTAAACTTGTTGTTCTTACACATGTTTTAATATAATTGGTCATATTTTTTTTATTATTAACTTATTTTCTCTTCATTTTTTATACATTTTTCTTGAAATAAAATTTTCATGTATTAATATTCGACGGCTGTATGGCTTTTGTATTGCTACTTTTTGTATCTTTTCGTATCTTCTTGTATCTTTTTAAACAATAGGGACCGCAAATTGCAAAATTGCAAAAACGGGAACAGCGTCAATATACAACAGACAAAAAACCAATTCAATCATTACAATTCTGCTATTTGTCAAATTTCCTTGATACATATACAATTTCCACTTTTAATATTTAAAAAATACTCAATTGTCTGCTAAGTCATCGCAATGAGCTTGCACCCATCTGCGTATTATGTATTATGCTTGCGACGCATGACAGATTGTGTCAAATTGAAGTTTTTGAAATCGGCCCATCTCGGGTTATGCAGCCCGTGCGCAACGTTAAGACAAATGTAAATCCATCGATCGCTGGAAGGTCAATGGTGATGATGATGGCTTTTGAAACGATACAATACAGGAGACTTAACTGCTATTATAATCCTTGCGCCGAAATAATCGCTTAAGGAAGGAAATTTCCATTACAATTACAATACGTTACTCCAATTCTTTACTTTATAAACGAGCTAACTTCTGTTTTATAAATTATCCGCCACTTTTTACTTTTAAACAAATACACACACACACACACACACACACACACACATACACACACAAAGTCAGTCAATTATAGAAGTGTTATAAATCCCTTAAATTTAAAAATGTCAGATAATAGCAGTGACCTGCAACCGAAGGGAATTTTGAGAAACGCACAAACTCACGACTATGCATCGTCATTACAATCAAATTATGACCGGAAATTAGTCTTGGAAAACACCAAAAAAAATGCTGAGTTATTCAAGCAGGGACAAACTGAAGGAGATAAAATTAGACAACAAATTGCAAAAAAGAAGAAACTTTCCGATGATAATGTTCAATTCAACAAGGAAAATTTGGCTGAAAATGATAAATTGAAAGCATCGATGACTTTTACTAAGATTGATGAGCCAAAAACTCCGTATCAGGGTCCAATAAATGAGGAAAACGATTATTATAGACTGGATAATGAAGAAGAGATACCGGATTTTACTCTTGGTGAAGGAGAAGATGATAATGACGAAGATGATAACGGCGAACATGCTCATGCTGGGCTTGAGTCCTTGCATGGCAGTAAGATCATCCCTGCTGATGAAGTGGCTAAGGCCAAGAGAGAAAAAGGTGAAAAAGAGAATTCAAAAGTGCTTGAAGCTGAAAAGAAAGAAGCAGAAGAACAAGAAGAACAAGAAGAGAACTTAACTCCGGAACAACTCAAACATAAAAAATTTGAAGAAATGAGAAAGAAACATTATCATAATGAAGTTGTACAACCATTGAAGGCACAGAAGATTTTAGATGCTGAAGAGGATGAAGATGAGGAATGATAGGGCACTTAGCGCTTTACCCGAGAAGGCCTTTTTTCTTTTTGTCGCACTAGCACTCTCTACAAGTTAGGCTTTAATATATATATATATATATATATATTTGCAATAGTTACGACTTAACGGTTTTCCGTCTATTTCTGCACCGTTCTTTTTTTTTAAAAAAATTTTTTTTTTCCTTCTGTCTTATCGTATTTTATTTTATTTCATTTATGATTGTTCTCTATATGCTATAATACATAATAATAGTAATAAAAAACTCAATAACTAAGATATACACTTTGGATCCTTTTAACCTCTTACTGACCTTTTCAAAAATCCTCATTGATCCTTCTTTAGCACAAGTTGCTTTTCCTGAGAATCCTGACTATAATACGATTTTGCCCGAATAAATCCAAACACAAAATTGGATCCAAACACCCAAACGCAAAGAATCACCAAGAATACAACAAACGCTTTCAAACCAATTGGCTCTACTAAGCTATTTACAATGATACCCAATGCTTCAGCCCCAACGCTCGCATGATATGTATTTGTTGATGGACTTTTATTCATACATTTTTCCCACTCAAAACACTGCCTTTCTAAAGCTGGGGCCATATTATCAGGATCGCAATTGTTTTTCCGATAATTGTTGGCGCAAATTGCTGCTTCCATCATTACTTCTGCTGACTTTTCATGAAGTTTTGTCGTTATATCAGACCTAATGGATCGAAGGGTTGAAAACCCAATATATAATACAGCTCCCATAGTAGCCACGTTGAAAAATAATTGTAAGTAGGAGGATATGAGATATGGTGCTGGTGCTCTGTGTAAGTTATCTCTTGACCACGGCGAGGGAAGATCATCATGGTTATTTTGGTAATTTTTGTCTTGTAGATTGAAACTTGGGTTAAAATCGTTTGTATGACTGTCTTGATTAGAAGCAAATGGATTATTGCGGTTGTCGTGATAGTGGTAATGATTGTGCATTTGTAGTTGAATTGGTTTGTCGCCCCATGTAGTATTGTTGATCGTGTCAAAGACTAATTTTTCTTTCAGAGAGTTCCTATATCTAAGCGGAACGCTACCTTGAATTACTGAGCCAGTACGGTCCCCATTATCTGTGTCTTGGGTGAGCTCTTGAGGAGGCTCGCTTTTGTTTCCTTTTTGATTTGGGTTATTTTCATAATCGCTAGTCTCATCTATTAAATGTGTTTGCATTTCATTACCATTGGGACTGATTGTCAGCCTCAAAGGAGTGTTTTTGAAACTATGACTTCGTGATTGTCCTAAAGATTCGCCTGATCTTTGGTTTTTGTGTTTATATATAGGATCATAGTCCATAATTGAAGAAACAGTCTCATGTGGGGTATCAATATTTTCAAGTCCTCCGTGATCGTGAGCACCAACAAGCGTCTCCAAGTTTTCTAATCTCTTTAACAACGTATGCTTTGCTAGACCTGCTCCTAACTGAGTAGGGGAGAACGCCGCCTGTCCAGCATTTGAGATGCTAGTGAAAAGATTATCAAGGGTAGAACTACTAGTGTTAAAATTGCTATTGTTGATATGCTGCTCGTACTGATGTTGATTTGTTGATCCCTCCTCTATATTGCCACAATACGTCTCATCGTCTATTTCCATAGGAATCAGCTGATACTGTTCTTCTTCTCCATATGTATCATTATCGATATTATTATTCCATATATCGTCATTATTCTCTACCTCTATCGTCTCTAATGATCCTTCTTCGTAGCCTCCAGTGGGCTCTGATATGTCAAGGGTGGCTATCGGAACAGACGCCACTTCTGGGTCGTTATTCTCATTCAACGACAAGTGGAGAAAATCACCAGTTTCCATAGCAAATACTGGGAAATTACTAGGTGAATGTCTGCTGTCTTTTGGGGCGCTAAAGTAATCATCACTATGGCTATTATCTTCATCACTATAACACATACCACAATAATAAAAAATGCAGTGCATCGCTTTTGGTAACAAATCAAGTCACGCATCGAACCATGTGACCTCAAGATGACCTGTGCCTCAATATTGTTTTTCCCTTGTTTTGCCGCTACTTTTTCCCATCATATATGTATAGAAGAAAGGAAGCTCTTCCAAAGGACATCACATAGTTGGATATTTTCTTATGAGTGGCCATTAATGCATCATAAACTTATTATTCCATCTGTCTTTTTTTTCTGTAACCAAAAACTTTAAATAACAACACTATCATCAATTATGTCTACTAAGAAAATCATTTTGATTACTTCTGACAAACAAAGATTCCCAGTTGAATTGGCAGTTGCTGAGAAATCCGTGTTAATCAAGAACTTGATTAAGGATCTTGGTGATGACGATGACGATGAAGAAATGGAAATCCCGACTCCTAATGTCAGAGCCGCCGTTATGTCCAAGGTGTTAGAATGGGCTGAACATCACAAAGATGACCGTTTCCCAGACGTTGATGATGAGGACATTAGAAAATCCACCCCTGTTGATGAATGGGACAAATCATTTTTGGAAGTTGACCAAGAAATGTTGTACGAAATCATATTAGCTGCTAACTATTTGAATATTAGACCATTGTTGGACGCTGGTTGTAAAGTTGTTGCTGAAATGATCAGAGGCAAATCCCCAGAAGAAATCAGAAAGGTTTTTAACATTCACAACGACTTCACGCCTGAAGAAGAGGCTGCCATTAAGAGAGAAAATGAATGGGCGGAAGATCGTTAATATTTGTTGAATGTCTTGTATACTTTTTGTTTTTTGTTTATTTGCTTTATTTCCACGTTTGTTTATCTTACATCACAGTGTATATAATGGTTTATACTGCTTACTTTTACAAAACAATTTAAACCAGGGAGTTTCTCTACTAATCTTGTTATCTACACAAGATGATTAATTCAAAAACGAGCTTCTGTAGATGAATTGACCAAATTACACACTTTTGGTAGTATACCGCCAAAGTGTACCCAGCAGCACTGGAAGCCCGAGCCTTGCCATTTGCCGCTTACAGGCCCCAGGAGGAGAGGGAAAAATATTAATACACACAGCAAACGCATGTGGCATTTCACATGACAGTGCTCATCGCTTTTTCCCCGTACGTTAACTGATATACCTTGCATTTTAAACAAGTGTTTAACTCAGTTTCTTCACTTGAGGTCCCACAAAACCTCCATAACCACAAGATGATCAATGGTGCCTAAACATTGACCAATATTTCACTTCTGGGATCTTTCTGCTATTGCTTCGTCGATATGTACTTTTTTCATTCGGCGACCAAGTTGGTAGTCTTGATAATATTCTGGCCGTTAACGATCATTATCAAAAGCTACACAAACTACAACAATTATTATGCTCTAAACAATCTCAAAACAGAACTTAGGGAGGCCAAATCATTTGAAGCATGGTTGCTGATAGCTAATAAGATTGACAACTTTTTGGGAAAGAATGAGTGGAGAAAAAGATGCACTTCTAAAAAATATGATTACAAGCTAATATACCACAGAACCACTTCGCTAAAAGACGCTAGAGAGAAACAAGATATTTCTAGAATCATATCTTTATTTAACAGTGGGTTAATAAGAGATTTTGGCGGCATATCTGACAAGAATCTTTTCAACAATAGTTACTTGGGTACTAAATTCTTGATTCATGACTACATCAATGAAGTGCTCAGCTGCTTAGAATTTATTAATCAGTATAATAACGAGTTGTACAACAATAGTGATGATTTAGTGGATTTGAAATTGAGGTTTTATCATAATGCAAAGCAAACTTTTGGTAGCACTGCTCTTGTTCTACAAGGAGGCTCAATTTTTGGAATGTATCATTTGGGCGCAATAAAGACCCTTTATCAGAACAACTTACTCCCAAAGATTATTAGTGGTAGTTATTTTGGTTCAATATTTGCTTGTGTCATTTGTTTATTATGCTCGGAAGAATATGCAAAATCAAGCGGCGGAAAAAATATTCTTGATTTTTTCGATAATTTCCATAATGAGTTAATAACTTTTGGAAAAGTGCAAGAGCCGGAATTATTCAAAAAGACAAGTGAAATGTCAATCGCTTTGTGGTTAAATTTTTACAGGAAAAGCTATACACCAGAAATCTATTTATTATTGAAATACGTCAAATGGAAATTAGGAGATCAGACATTTGAAGAGCTTTACAGCAAAAGCAGCAAGATTTTGAATTTGGTAATATATACCACAGACAAATCGTTACCTTCAATTGTCAATTATATAACCTCCCCAAACATGGTGGTTTGGAGCGCATTATATGCATCAATTGGTACTGACATCTTAGGAGATGATATTCAATTGTTGGTGAAAAATTTGAAAAATGAGATTGTTCCCTGGAACAATTTCAATGAAGTTATTGATGATGAAGAGTTAAAATCTTTCGAAGAGGAACAAAAACATAGCTTGCCTGCTGATGTTGCTGATGATGAGCAGTATTTTGAGTTAAATAAAAATAAAGACAAAAATACCAACAAGTACATCAAAACACGATTTTTAGGGCCGCATGAAGTTGGAAATGACGTTGAATCCCCTTACGAAAGACTTACTGAGTTGTTTAATGTAAATCATTTCATTGTCAGTTTAGCAAGGTTATACTTCAAGCCATTGGTTATGAATGATATTCGACACGATCTACATTTTGTGAAACCATTTAATGACTTTGATAAAATAATAGAAGAGGCCAAAGAAAAAAGAAATGAACGGAAAATTATCATCAATGGATCCCAGCAGAGTCTGAAGGGTAATAATTCAACTAAAGGGAAAAGCGGCAAAATATCAGGCAGCAACAACAACAACAATAGCAA
>JXWR01005361.1_pt1 | contig 15772 bp, 3 predicted proteins | sample 315541 | NCBI WGS metagenome assembly JXWR01 (sample SAMN03273951, study PRJNA271842) | soil metagenome | isolation source: rice field ambient CO2 | place: India: CRRI Experimental farm Cuttack,Odisha-753006 | collected 2013-12-17
CGTTGTGAGTGCATACACTAGATGATTCACAAAGTCATACCAAAGCCGCCCTTTATATAATTCCTTCGCTTGGACAAGTGAAACAAATATTGTCGTCTTCCATGAGGTTATAAGCAAATAATCAAAACATAGTCAAAAGGGCTCAGCCAGACACTGGACGAGGTGATGCGTACCCCACAATTTTTTTTTATTTGCAGTGATTAGAGTATACCATTGTACTTTCTTACTTGACGACGCTCAGCTTCGCATCCTTTGCAAATTTCGGTGTTAAAATTTCCTTCGCGGGTGCGGCGGTTGTGCCTGCATTACGCTGTATGTAGCTGCACCATTTAGGATGGCCTATAATCTCCGATGCAGATCACTGCGCGGAGTCTCGTTTCTTTTTTGCATTAGTTTGTTTGTTTTCCTGAAACAAAAATAGAAAATGGAAATTTTTCTGGGGTAGCGCCAATGTCACTTGGTTTTCCAAAAAACAGAATTTTTTTTTTGTTTATTTTTTTTTTTCATTTTTAGAGATAAAAATCTGGGGTAAATAGCTACTAAGTCGGCTTCAATTGCTTCTGCTTTTACTGAGAACAACAAAGACTTCTACATAATGTGCTTTGTAAGCAAGTAAATACTCAATGATCAACATTCCAGCAAAGCAACTTATTTCTTTTGTAAGGATCCAGTCTGGTTTTCAACGATTGTAATGGCCAATGCAATTAATTGTCTTAATTAACTGAAGATCAAACAATCTATGCAGTAATAGGGGGTAATACCGAGCTACATGGATTTGGACAGGATAAACAGACAAACTATTAGCAAAACTGCCATATAACATTACTATACATCGGATTACTGAAGTCCCATCTTGCTTGCTTGCGACTGTCTTTCAACAATGTTGAGTCGATTAATAATAATCCTTCACCGATAAATAGGTATGTAGCAGGTGGCTCGAGTCAATTAATTATAGTAATATGGTGCAACCAATGGAAAATGGGTTTTCTCAATCCATTGCTTATGTTTGTCTCCCAATCTCACATTTCCGGTGTATGCATTATCTACTCCGCATTTCGGAAAGCAACGTTGCAGTGTTTCTTTTTGCTCAATCTACCACGGTTGCTTATACAAATACCTTATCCACAAAAACCAGGAAAAATACGGGAAAAAAAGAGCGCAAACCTTAAAGCTAGCACAGTTAAAGCTGCCCAACCTTGTCAGCAAAATTCAGCAGTGTTATTATAATTACAGTGATTTTTTTATGATAGACCAGACAGAGAATTAAATTAGAATTATATTATATAAAAGCAGTTATCGAAACCAAATGCTAAGCAACAAGAAACACAAGTGTAACAAAAAAAAACCAAAACCAAAAGGAAAGAAGTAAACGCAGTTAGAACAATTTATGTCACAAAATCGTTTTTATAAAGTAGCCAGGAAAGTGAGCAGTAACAAAAAATATAGAAAAATTAAGCAAATGGATTGAAAGACGTCAAGATTACCAACATTGGTAACCACCATCAACCATAATGTTCTCACCTGTAGTATAACTTGAAGCATCATGACTAGCCAAGTACAAAACAGTACCAACAAATTCTTTTGGATCAGCCATTCTTTTTAATGGAACTCTACCTTCCCAAGATTGTTTCAACTCCTCATTACCAGACAAGACTTGTTTAGTTAATGGAGTAGCAATGTAGCCTGGAGACAAGGTGTTAACTCTAATACCATATTTAGCCCATTCACAAGCTAAAGACTTGACCAAGTGAATGACACCAGCTTTAGACATGTTGTAAGCACATTGTGGTTGTGGATCATTGACAATAACACCAGACATGGAGCCAATCAAGATCAAGGAACCGGTTTGGTTAGCAGCTACCAAGTTTCTGGCAATTGCTTGAGAGCAATATAAAGAACCCAACAAGTTGACGTTAATCAAGTTTTGGGCATTTTTGGCAGGATAGTCCAAAGCCTCGATATTCTGACAGAAGCCGGCGGTATGCACTAACAAGTCAGCAACAGCTTGATGTTTAGCGTTAACGTCGTTGAAAACTTTGGTGACTTCAGCGTCGTCAGCAACATTACATTGCCATGAAGAGATTTTCTTTACACCTTGTAAAGTAGTTAAAGGAATCTTATTAAAAGAACTCCATTCGGCCAATTCTTCAGCGGACTTGTCAACACGTTCTTGAACCATGTCAACTAAAGCAACAGATGCACCTTGAGCTAACAAGGCTTTGGAGAGAACAGCGGCTAAACCACCAGAACCGCCAGTGATAACAGCCAATCTGTTATCCAATCTGAAAGAAGGGACAATGTCGGTGATCTTTGGAAACAAACTTTGAGTCATTATGGAATATAAAAGATTGAAAGAAGAGAACTGTGGTTTGTAAAAATGTTCTAAGAATATAAGTGTCTTTTGAGAGAGAGAAAGACTAGAAGCAGTAAGCAGTGATAGGTAAACAGTAAACTGATAATGGTATTACTAAGAACGAAAAAAACAAAAAAAAAAGAAGAATAAAAATTTTCTGTGAAATGTGGAGGTGTTGGTTATTTATACTCTTTCTGACAGGCGTTGCTTTTTTTTTTTGTTTTTTCTTCTTATTGCTTGTTTCTTTTTCTGCAGCACCCGCATGGTGCATTACAGCGCAGAAACCTGGAGCTGGCCACAAACCTAAAAAGAAAGGTTACGGAAGCTCTCGCGCGCCACATGCGGTGCACCCTTCAGCAACAGGAAAAAGAAATCGGCGGCCCACAGCCCAATTTCTTTTGGCCGCCAGCAGAAAGCCATCCTGAATGTGTCTGCGGTTTTTGAAAGGTTTTGTTATGTGTGCGTCAAATATTGGATAACACGACACCACCTCAGTCTGCCAGTGGACTGGCTATGGTTAGCTACCAATAATACTGAGCATCCTGAGTAGTAGCGGGGATTGTTTTTTGTTGTTGTGATTACTTGATTTCGGACTTGTTGCTGGCCACCGTTTTTTTGCGAAGGTCATCGCTTGTTGCTCCACAAAAATTTCCTCTTTGGCAGCAGCAGCAATTTTTAGTCGCTAATTTACGGGGCACAACGTTGGAGCTTAAAACACAACTCCACTACAGCACTACAGCACTACAGTGACAGAAATATGAGTTGAACTCGCCCACCACTCCTTGCACACGGCACCACCACTAGTGCAAACCTATTTTGTCCAGAATGCTCCCGATAACAACCTCAATTGATAGGCTAGTGTGGGTGGTGTGCTTTCCCTCCCTAATAAGCTGTTTACTGCGGTGTTTTTCTGTTTTTCTATTTTTGTCACTTTTTCTCACCTCTCTCATTTTTCTACCCAATGGTGTTCTCTGCCGGATATCCCTTTTTCTTTCTCTTACTGTCCCCTCTAGTGCATCCCAGCATGCCCCTTTGTTTCTTTTAACTCTCTGCTTTGCCACAATCACTAATAAATTGCAATTTGTTGTTCAAAATAGTTCTCGCCCCCCCTCCATTAAGTTTGATCCGTTAGCGCCCACTATTTTCTGGACTGATCAATAGAAATGTTTGGTTCAACTTTTGTTTCTTTTCTTTTTTTTTATTCTTGCACTTAACGTTGTTCCAATCCCGATTCCTATACGCGCACACATACATACACACATACAGAAACAATCGGCTCCGGATGCGCTGCGTGTCCTTTTATCTTTTTGTAAGTTTCTTTTTACTTTTGTCAAGCGCTAGTAGCGCCGTTGAAGCCTGTTGATCGTGTTTCTTTTTAGCTCTCCGTGCTTCTTAATAAGAGCCCACAATACTCTTGCTCCCCTAATTTTTCCGCGACACAGCATACGCAGCGGCATCTGAAAGGCTTGATGATGCAAATGATGTAAATTTGCTGGTGTCCATTACGACATATATGTTACACAAACGCAGTGTAGGCCCAGATTCGGCGAATCAAGCATAGACTATAGTCTTAGTGGTGCTCCAAAGAGGCACGTGCATGCATAAAAACAGAAACAATATTTTTATGATGTTACGGAAGTTTCAATTACCAATCAGTAGTAGTATCGGCATCTCAGACAAAAAGGGGCTCAATTGAGCGCTAAACGCTTTTTTTTCCTTCGAAAAACACAAACTCAATTGAAATAAAAAGAACAATAATAGTAAAAAGAAACGAGACAGCCGAAAGGAGAGCGTTTTCCTTCAATTATGAAATATTGGGTTACAGTTTGGTAATTTCATGTAACGTTGAAAGCTTTTTTTAAGATAAAGAGAAAAATTTTTTTTTTCTTCTTTTTTTGTATTGTACGTTATAACGCTATCTCGAAAAAATAAACAAATGCGAAGCAGGAAAAACAAAGTTATTCAACGGTGGCAGCCAACCTTCTTCCGTAAATTTAATCAGATAGCAATTCCTTAAATTCCAGACCCAACTGGTTGATGCTAATTGCTGACAGTATATTGCTTACTTACTAATTCACTTCATCAAAAGCACTAACAACGTTCAACCTTACCACATTATATGGCAGAGACGGCTCCTAGCATACATGGCAGCTCTATATACTTCGAACAAGTGAGTGAACATTTTTTTTGACACATTAGATGTCAAGAGATCACAATTTCACTTTGGCCGGAAACTCGTTTCTTTTCGTTCAAATGAAAAATTTTGAATTGATCTAATCCGGCTGCAATTGCGAAGCGACCGAATGCGGTTTTGCCGGAACTATTTCTTGCGGACGAGACCCGGTAGTTACGGAGCACATCAATTTTTCCGATACTAATGCCAACCGGAAATTGTGAGACGATCGATCAATAGATTCAACATTGGTCGGAAGTACGCTGCGCGATCCGGCATGTCCTCGTCAATATTAATAAAACAACAAGATTTCAAGTTACTGAAGCCCACAGACTACAGTATTCTCTACGGAAAACAAAACGCTCAACTTGGATGTAGAAGCAATTGGCGAGATCTCAGTGGTAGCGCCATATGGGGTTCTAGCTTCAATGTGCGCCACAAAAGAAATCTAAACTGAAACTCATCATCTCTACTATTTTTTGGAAACCATAAGAAATCATGAGTCGCGCTTGTAAGCGTGATAGTTAAAGAGCCTTACTTGTATAGATTATTGTTGTGACCTATAGGCATATTTAACAAGTGTAATTATTTTTTGGTTTTGCAAGGCGTAGAAAAAGTTTTTAATGTCACCGAATACGAGTGGATACGCGAGGATGGAAACCTCAATATAATCGTGCAAGACCTTTGAATACGACTGGTAATATAACAGGGAACAGTATGGCCTGCACTTTTGAGTCCTTTTACGACATTATTCACTGTGCATTTTGAAGCACAATAGCTGCCCAAAGCTTACAATTGAGCATATATAATACTACGCAGAATGTACTGATGAATGAATCAGTGAATGTGTATTATGTGGAGTACAGAATAAAAATTGTAAGAAGAATTGCAGGCAAAAAGTCTTAAAAATTTTAATGAAATTGACAAATTGACAAATTGGCAACTTTGCGCACCTGGATGTCGCTCCCACATCTAAAATCCAAAATACTGTAATGATATTGCGAGCTTTGGCTGTTGCGGTCCCAGCCTTTTCTCATTTCAAGTATCTCTTTGTGCGTATACAAGCACAACCGGGAAATTGGTAATTGGAACAATTTGATTGGTGATACGCGTTGAGAGAATTGACACGAGGCCTGGCCAGACTGAGACTCTCTTACTATTGCATAAAATCAATACGTAAACGGTGTGTATGCTTGCAATAATATCATGAGTATAGTAGTTTCGTGCTCGAAGCCACAACCAAGGAGCTAGCTTCACTATGCTATATAGTAAAATATACAAGCGCTTATAGTATAGCCAACATATTTTTGCTATCTTTCAGACTCCAAACATTAACAATAACCAGCAGAAAGCAGAGCTCAGAGAAACCATCTCGGCACCGTGTTTTGAATGCTCACCGAACAAGAAAATACGAAACAGTGTCCTGCGTCAATATGCATACTCAACAATAACGCCGTTTTTTTGTCTGTTTCTTTTGCTAAAATTCCGAAGAGCCAAAATACTTATTAGCGAAAGCGAATTCTTAGGTCAGGGCAGATATAGCTAGCCGGAGAGCGTCCCCACAAAAATTATGAGAGTCCTATTTATGTCACCGATTGGAATATCATCAGTACTCAAAAGTGTCTAGACTAACACATTTAGTCTGTATTCGCCTACTCGCCTATCTATCCATCAATTATTTAGCACTGCCCCCCCCCGCGAATCTAGAGCCACTAGCTATATAGCTACCCATTAATGAAGTATACCTCTATAATGTGATATATATGAGAGCTGATAAGAGTCTTGTTCAGATAAACCCATCAAGGCCCGTGTTTTGAATAAATAATATTCTTGCTATTTTCAATGTCACATCAACTATCGTGTTATCAATGAATAATTTTTAACATCGTAATTATTATTATTATTATTATGTTTTGTATTTATCTTGACTCAATATCATTTTCTTCATTGAAACAAGAGACAGAGAAAATTTATTATATAACGAAATGTTTACAATATATTGTATACATGCTTGCTCTTTACGCAGCGCCGATCTTATATGTACCGATAACCATTTGTCTCGCCTTGCATTAGTAGTGCTTGCTTACGTGTGACATTTCCATCTCCTGGCACTAGATCGGCTCTCTAAATAATGTGAATACTAACTGGTAGCATCACTGGTCACTCCTGCACATACCCAATTCTAAGGAAGACAAAGCAAATACGGCTGGCCACCTTTCAGTTAAAACATGTTTTATGTCGCGCTCAATAATGTACACATGTATACACAGAATCTCGCCCAAGAACAACTTTTCTATTTAAGGAAAGTACACAATTTCGTTGATCTATATATAAGGTATGAATGATTCCTCTTAATCAAGCGACCTATTCAATTCGTGGACATCTCTTTATTTCTTCCGCAGATCGAAATTTTTTCAAGAAAAAGATCTCCCATCTGTCTTCCTGCGCCGAGTTTAGCACTAGGCCAACTAATTTCTTTTTTTTTTAGTTCACATTGTCGATGTTTTGCTTCTTGGGATAACTTTGCTACTTTCGCATTTTATTATTATTATTACACACTCAGTTACCCACAGTTGTTTGACCAGCCTATCAGAGCACAGAATCAATCCCCAAAGATTGACGAATTATATATACATTTTCCTCAAGACCTGGTAAAAAAGCCGTTGATTGCTTCATTGACCAACCCTGGCCCAGTTATATATAATAATCATCAAACCTGTTGTAAACTTCAAAAAATTTCACATTTGAAGAATTAAAGGAAAAAAAAAAACAATCAAAATCTCAAACTGCCTATTTTTTAACTTAGAGCTTACAATCAAATAAAAAATGAGCACAGAACCAATAAACTACGCTGATAAACTAGGTATCACTGGTCGCATATCCCGCCAGTGCGCTAATATTGCCCCTGAAGCTAATGCCTCCGCCAAAGCAGACGTAAATTATCCACTAAGCGGTAATTACAGCAGCCAACCCAAAACGGAAAGTGGCTTTGCAAATATTAGCAGCACATCTCACAACCCATATTCACAACATGCTCAATCGCTTCCACCACCATCTCGTCCATCTATGTCCTTTGGTTCGCTGCATTACGCCGGCAACATTAGTAATTACAACAATTACGGCAGCAACAGCAGCAACAATCGGTACTCTGACCTATCCGAGGCACAGACACCTTCAAACCAGTCTATCAGTAGTTTCCCAAGTAGTAGCGGGGCTACAAATTATTCCGATGGAAACAGCTCACTTGACGCATCCCCGTTAGCTAACAATTCTAAATATTTATCTTCGAAGACAACTGATTTTAGCAACACCAATACAAACAATAACATCACTAGCCATTCGCCAGTGATACCACCACCTCCACCAATGTTACCTCCAGTTAGCAGTGCAGCTTTTAACGATATTGATTCTTTGCCTCGCTTTGGTAGCAGCATTAACAGTTCAAATCACCACACTTTGCCACAGCTGGCTTCTGGTTCTGTAAGTTCAGATATCGGCTTAACTACTTCTACCGCTCAGATTAATAATAACCAGACAATGTTTCCACCATTGCCATCAATGGCTGTCCACACCCAATACCAACACAGTATAGGCAGCATGAATGGAAACCCAGCAAACTACAACAACAACACCAACGAGTCACTAAGAGATCCAGAATTCACAGAATCTGATATAAAAACTCTCAAGAATTTGCTATCTACTGGAGAGAAAGTCAAATGGAAGTATATTTCAAATCAGCTTCAGTTACAAAAAGATGGCAAAAGAGCTTCTCCTTCAAGTTGTGCCAAAAAGGCATCAGAATTGTTCAATTTGCCCAAGGATGAAATGCAAGGCTCTTTGGGGACTAGTTTACCTTATGTGGTTCATCCTAATGGATGGAGTAATATAGATAATGGGTTTTCACAGCAACATGGGTGCAATAATGTTGGTTTTCAAAGTTATTATGGTGCTACTCACTAGGGGCTAAATAGAGTCCTTTTTGGTTCAAACTTTTTCCTTTGTATTGAGCTGTTTTTGTTTTTTCCAAAACTTGCTTTTACTAAACTGTATTTTAGTCGTTTATCTTTTTTCTCTTTTGCCTTTGTTTCTTTTTTGTACATCTAAGTTCACATTTTAGTTTTTTGCTAAAAGCGGGTCTTCTTAACTGCGGTTTAATTTTTTGAGCATTATGATCTCAAGTTAATTTATAAATTTTAGATTTTCACGGCGTCCTTTAATATAATATTGAGCTTAGTTACTCAAAACTGTAAACGTAAATTTAATTATTATTGATCTCACTAATTACGAACAAAAAATATAATGAAGTAGTATAATGAATAAAACACAATATAAAAAACCATGTCGCTTTTGTCATAACAGTTTTAGATTTTTTTAAAAAGACAGATTCACGAAAAAAAGGAAATGTTGGGAAAAAGTAAACAAAAGAATAAGTAAATCAAAAATGGGCGCAAAGCATTGTGAAAGTGTGATTTATGTGTGCAAAATCAGCAAATACACTGCTTGATATGCGTCTGCATTTGCGCACTTAAATTATTCAAGTGGCTTTCGAACAGAAACAATACTTTCAGTATCCGACAAAGCATCCCCTCTCGACGAGCAAAACTTCTTCAACACTTGTTGCATCTTAGTTTCCGTAGCTGGTTTTTCAATAACATCATCAAACAACTTGGTAGACATGGCTTCTTTATAAAAAGAAGTCAACGCCACAATCGGGGTTTGGGAATTTATTGTATTTGTATATCTGATCAATTTTATAATATCAATAGTATGTAATTTTTGTACTTTGATGGTGGTTAAGATTAAATCAAATTTGACGTGGCCTGATGCCCGTCTAATCATTTCATCTCCACTACCAACTGCCACTACGTTGCAACCTAGTTGTTCAAGAAGCTTTTTGATCGAGTATCTAAAGATAGGAATCTGTTCGCACACTAAAATATCTATTGATTTGAATTTTTTCATTTGTGCCAGTTGCGATTGCAGTTGTAGTTCACTATTATTTGTAGTTGAGGTGGGTACTTTTGTACCTGCAGTCATTAATGTTCCTGATCCTGACGAGCTATTTATGGACGCTTTTCCCATACTTATACTCGAAGCACCGGAGCCCACTCTTCTTGACCTTCTTCTTCTAATTCTCAAAATTGCTGAATTTTTTGAATCTTCATTATCTGAACTTGATGGAGAAAAATCAACAATATTCTTCCCATAAAGCATACCTTTATTGTAATTTTTGAATGAGACACAATACTGGTGTTGGTGTTGCTGTTGCTCTTGGCCAAACTGTGCAGGTGAAATTTTGGCAACAGTTTTCGGATCAGCCAAAGGTAACATAAACTCACCGCTTTCATTATTATTATTGCTTGTTGTTGCATCTCCCAATTTAGCCATAGGTCCATTATCGCTGTTATGTAATGTACTAATAGGACTAGCTCTTCCCAATGAGCTTTTACTAGTGTTCAAATCATCACCGGAGGGCGTTACGCCAATTGAATGACTGGAATGCTCATACCGAAGACTAGGAGATGGGATATGCGGTGAAAATGAATGAGGATGATTAGTTGATGACGATGCCTGTACACCTGACCGATTTGGAGATCCACTTCCAATACTATTATTAGAACTAGTAACGTTTGCTGAAGCAGATACTGAAGTCGATACTGAAGCGGATGCTGAAGCAGATGCTGAAGCAGATGCTGATGTAGGTGGAGGTTTGCTAATGAATGGAGGAGTGCCGTAAGATGAATTGAATGATAGACCTCTGGATCTACTTCCTGAATCGATTAATGAAGAAGAAGAAGAACTAGACATGCTACTCTTGTGATGATGATGACGATGATCTTTATGTTCTGATTTGAGTCGGTTAATAACATCTTTGTTAGCTTTCTCCAAAGCAGTTAAGTTTCTGTACTGAAACGACCCAAATTCACTTGACGAGTTAAGTTCCACAAGTCTAGTACTCTTCCGTCTTTCTTTTCGAACAACGGATGGTGATTGTAAATATTGACCATCACTGTTATTAGATGGCGTTGAAGCTGATGTGGCCGTTGGCGTATTGGTGTTAGTCTCGCTACCAGATTCACCTTGGCTGCTAGCTTCATCAAACTTGCTTAGCCAACGATCAACTCCACCGCCAGGCGTCAGTGCAGTAGCGGATGTCACTGAAGCCGATGCCGCATCATAACCAGGTGAGTTATCGTCCTCATTAGCATTGAAAATTTCTCGAAGATGTTCATCATTGACAATATCAGCAGTAATCTCTGCATCTTTTTCATAAAGCGCTTCATCCATCTTTGCCCCTCTTGAGTCAAAATAATCAGTGCTTGCAGGATCATCGACACTTGGAATAAATGAAGCTTCTTCGTCCCATAATTTATCCCAGTCAATTCCTTTAAAGAAATCATGATTTTTAATTTCGGTGGCACCATTATTACCAAGTCTTTGTCTTGGATCAACGTTTAACAATTTTTCAATTAAATCTTTAGCCTCGTCAGAGCAAATCAATAATAGTTCTTCCGGATCAAGTTCAGGCCAATCGATTTGTCCCACTAAAATATTCTCAAAGACTTTCGCAACATTATGCGCATGGAATGGTGGGTATCCAAATAAAAATTCAAACAAGATGCATCCCAAGGACCACCAGTCGGAAGACTCATCTTGTCCAGCGCCTTTGATCGTCTCTGGTGCTAGATAATCAGGAGTCCCAACGAAATTTCTCGCCTCAGTTGAAGATTGCGGGTTGAATAAAGCCAAAGATTGTGGACTAGCATGGTTGGGTAACACATCGTCATCAAGAAAGGCAAATGAAGTTTGAGAATTAGATTTGTGCAAAGGTTTGACTACTGGTGAAGCAGTTTGATCAGATGGGTTAGCAGTGGCGGTGGCGTTGCTGCTTAAATTGTTGTTACTACCACCGCCTTGGCTACCACCTTGGCCACTAGCTTGGCCACCACCTTGGACACCGCCAATACTGCCGGCTAAACTATTAGTTCTTGGAGATCCTCCAGTGAGACCACTATTCGATCTTTCCTGTTTCATCAAGTTTTCAAACCATGCGGTAGTTGGGCTGTTGAAATTATTGCTACTGTTCAGCACACCACTACCACCAGCAGTAGCACCACTAGCCATACTTTTGAGTTCATTGTTATTATTGTTGCTGTTATTGTAATAGTTGGCAATACTCGTACTGCTATTCCCATGACTACCAACAAATAAATTATTACTGCTATCACTGCTACTTATACTCGAAGCATAAGAAATAGATCTCTTATGGTCATTAATGATTGGAATTATTGGACTATTTTTTTTCGTATTTGAGCCACTAAAAAATGGGAAAGTATCAGTGTCAGGAGTATTAACAGTGGGAATTTTTTTCTGATGTCTGTATTGTCTTCCTACTAGACCCATTCTCGATAACCCAAAGTCAGTTAATTTCAAATGTCCTCTAGCGTCAATTAAAAAATTATCTGGTTTTAAATCTCGGTGCACTATTCCTTTGCAATGTAATGCATCTACTCCAACCACAATTTCCGCTACGTAACGTTTGGTCCATTCTTCTGGTAATGCTCCAAGCATCTTGAGTAATGAGGCGCAATCGCCGCCAATGAGGTATTCCATTACTAAAAACAAGTAATTTCTAGTTTGAAAAGTGCAGAACAATTTAGCAACGAATGGACTATCAGATTGTGACATCATTATTGCTCGTTCTGCCTTGACATTAGTGACTTGATTCTTAGCTACCATGTCGGATTTTTTTAAAACTTTGATAGCGTAATATTCCCCATTGATTTTCTTCTTGGCTAAATAAACACTACCGAATGCACCTTTACTGATTGGTTTTATTATTTCGTAATCTTTGATACTTGGTTGTGCCGGTTTATTGCTAGTGAATGACGAGATTAATAATGGAGATAATGGGGGTTTAGATATGGATGTGGTAGGTTGCGATAAGAGTAAATTTGATGGTGTTGAATGCATTGGCTGCCCAGAATCATCAAAATCCTTACGGGAAGGAGCAGAATAATCAAGAAAAACATTACTATAATTTGAGTCCCCTCCAACGAGTAATGGGGACGATGTAGCTGTGTTGGGTTTTGAAGAAACTGACGAGTCATTATTATTTAAATATAAATTATTTTGACTCTTATTGTTTCTTTGAATTGAAGTCAACGGAGAATTCATTCCTGCATTTGGAGAATATGATCGTCTAGGAGACAAAGTCGAGTTAAGTGAGGGTGGCGGCATCGCACTACCACCAGTAGTAGTAGTACTATTTGTCACAGTTGATCCTGCTGTGCTATTCTTGGTATCTTTTGTCTTTTTGAGAGAACTAGAACTGTTATTTTTAGCGGTATCCAATAATGAAAAATCTCTAAAGCTGTCACTAAGTTGAGAAGAATCATTACCACCAAAACAGCTTTTCCGATCACTTACTATTGACGAGGAGCTTCCTTGACGTTGCATTGCTAAACCGGAATTGCTTCTCCTCAAAGGTGATGGAACTGATGGTAACATGCCAGAAGCTGCACCAGATATCGGCGTGCTGTTTCTATTATTGTTATTATTATGAATGCTGTTGCTGTCACCCGAGTGTGGAGTTCCTTCCCTGTCCAAATAATTATAAATCAAATCAGGCGAAGCCCCAACTGCAGCGGAAATGATTGGCGAAGACACTCTATTAACTCCATTCAAATGTTCGCTTACTTTATTAACGGTTTCATGAACTGCTCCAAGGACAAGCGAATCAACTTCTTTCTTTAACTGATTATGAAATCTTTGGGTATTGACAACTCGAAGCACTGCTTCTGCTTTATCTTTAGCTAGTGCTTCTGTGTCTTCAATTAGGATATTGATTGCTTTGTCATTGGATTTTGGGATTCGCCATTCAAAAATCTCACTAAATTCTTTCTCTATACTTTGTTTGTAATTGTTGGTGATTGGTCTATTGCCAGAGCTTCCATCAATATCCAAAGCATCATTACTATTACTGTAGTCATAGTGAGCATCATCTGTATCTGATTTTTGATCCTTTTCCTCATCGGATTCGAAGTCCACTGGATCAACATTAATTGACAGGGTGCATAACTCATTCAAAGAGTGTAATGTTCTGAAAGGAAATCTTAACCCATTAGGCAAATTTCGATTTGGCATAATCATCAGCAGACTTTTATGATGAGATTGGTTTTCCACACTTATTGGTAATTTCAATCCTTTATACTCGGCGGTTTTCAAAGTAGCTATTGAATTAATCAAATTGCGATGTTCAACCAAATTATCATGAGCAATTTGTAAATCACTTTCTGCCTTAGATTCAAAATAACAAATTTCTGAATGTCTTTCTAACCACCAATTAGGGACTTGTTGCTCACAAATGTTGCAAAATAATTGTTGTGGCGGTGGCACGTATTGTTCATTAGATATTCCTGCATCAGAAATAGCTTTCAAATAATGAACAAATAATTCTGCTCCAAATCCTAAAATTTCCGCTAATCTGCCAGGTGCTTCAATCAGAAACTCGTACTCCACGTATGGCCTAATAAGCCACATTGAATGGGTTGGTTCGTTGGTGTTTATGTCATGGATTAGGATCCCTTGACCTTCAAGTTCGATTAATTCATCATTGGTGGATAATTCGGAACTAGATTTACTATTCACACTGTGTGAAGGTGATTGATGTTCACGGTAATTATCATCATCATGTTCATTGATAGTTATATCATTTGCTGAATCATTATCCAGGTCCAGATCTTCCTGCGATGTAGAACTACCGCTTTTTGCACTTGCGCCATCAACCGTGTTAGTAGACCCACTACTGTTGCTCATATCGTCACCTTCACCATCTCTATCCCCGTCACCATCATAATCATCAGTAAACTCATCATGATCAAACTTAATATTATTTCGAGCCACTATGAACCTAACCGAATAACTAGCATCATCACTAGTCATTATTTCTGTAGCTCTTTGGAAAACTGCTTTATCATCTTGATCTCCAATAATAATTTTGGAGATTGGTTTCTTCACAATTTTGCGAACACTAGTGCCGACAAAAAACTCCCATGATTTACTCAAATGTTTGATGTTACCTTCTAGATCTAATTCTAAAGTAGCGGTAGGGTTTTTACCACTTGCTCGTACCAAATCTTGTTGTTCTGCTGTTGCTGTTGCTGCTCTTTTAGGTGAGCGATTTACTGTGTTGCTATTGTTAGTTTTATCATCATCAAAAGAACCAAAATTTTCGACACTGGCTACATTGGGGCTTAATAAGTTTGACAATAGGTTCTCTCCAGCTATTTGATTTTGCTGCTGCTGTGGCTGCTGCCGTTGGTTATTATTTTCAGCAGGGGGTACTGGTTCACACGGTGATAAAGATCTTTGTCTTTTCAATTGATCCATATCAACATGTTGCTTGAAATTCAATCTTCGATATGGTGTAGGACTCAAAATTTTTTGTTGAGTTGTCAGATCCTCAAGTTTAGTTGTCAGATCCTCAAGCTTAGTTTCCCTAAACGAGCGGTTTTGTTGTTTTTGTTGTTGTTGCTTAGTACCTAAATCATCTCCGTCATCGTTTTGGTGCATCAAATCATGAGTAGAGGACCGCGGTTTGCTGCAATCAGCGTGATGATTATTGCTAACATCTTCAACTTCTATACCAATACCACTGCCGCTACCACTACCACTGCAAATGTCACTTCCAAAATCACTACTGCTACTAGTTATACTTATACCCGAAACACTTCTGTTTCTGTCTTTTGCTTTATGTTTATTTCTTTGTTTTATTGCTTTCTTGGTAGATGAAGAAGAAAAAAGAGAAGTATTTTTTTTCTTCATTTATAATACTGACGATGCTATGAGGAGTGGGCTTTTGAATCCAATGTCTTGAGTCTCCTAACTGCTATTAACTTGCATTAACAATTTTTAAGCTGAATTGGATTGGACTGAAAGACTAGTGAAACGGATACTTAGGGTTAAAATGCTAAAATGATAGTATAATCAAGAAAAGGCAAAGTTAACAGTCTTCTTATTTTTTTATTTTTTTTATTTTTTTGCCTTTAGAGATACAGTAAAAATGGCGTGGCTGAAGAAGGATGGTGAGTCTTGAATAAGCAGAGGTGATTGAGTTGGAAATGTCAGGAAACGTCAGTGCCAGTCAATCGGTCAGTCAGTTCAAAGGCGTTTATTATTAAATCGCAGCATGACAGTTATTTTATTTTGACAGCACGAGGAGAAAAGGGCAAAAAAAAAAAAAA